>Ga0315912_10000496_pt1 | contig 72918 bp, 65 predicted proteins | sample VfabasoilMG_FD_204469 | JGI IMG/M metagenome (GOLD analysis project Ga0315912, IMG submission 204469) | Garden soil microbial communities collected in Santa Monica, California, United States - V. faba soil | ecosystem: Environmental > Terrestrial > Soil > Garden | place: USA: California... | reverse complement strand
CCATTCATGGATACCTGGATAGCTACAACCAAAATCCCCGGCCGTTCGTCTGGACAAAGACAGCCGACCAAATCCTGAACTCGCTCAAGCGTTACTGCGAACGAATTACTGACTCGTCACACTAGCATCTCTTTCCTGGAAATCTCCCCCGAAGGGGGGATGGGTTTGCGAGGCCACTCACGAGATAAACGAAAAGTGGAGCGGCTTCTGCTGTATTTCGTGGCAATTTCGACGCTGGCCGCGCAGCCGGAGTTCCGCACGGAGGGGCGGCTGGTGCTGGTGAACGCCGGGGTTTATGACGACCGGAACCAGTTTCGTGACGGGTTGACGAAAGAAGACTTCCAACTTTGGGACGAAGGCGAAGAGATGCGGCTGCAATCGGTCGCGGTGGAGGAGGTCGCGGTTTCCGCCGTGATTCTCCTGGACGTCAGCAAGAGCATGAAGAACAATATCGGTCACGCGCGGGAGGCACTGAGCCGGTTCCTGGATAGGGCACGACCGGGCGATGAGTTCTGCCTGATAACCTTCAGCGAATCCGCGCCGATGGAGTGTGAGTTCTCGGACGATACCGCCGGCATTCGGACGCGCGCCGAGGAGGCGCAAATCGGAGGAGGAACAGCGCTGGGGGACGCGCTGTTGCGAGCGTTTGGGATGGTGAAACGGGCGCGAAATGCCAGGCGGGCCGTTCTCATACTCTCCGATGGATTGGAGAATTCGAGCGCACACCGCTGGAACGATGTGCGCCGTGCGGCCATGGAAACAGAGGCGATTATTTATGCGGTGACTCTTCCGGTATGGCGAGACCGGGATGCCTGGAGAGCGGTCCGGCTGGAGGAACTGGCAGTAGAGTCGGGCGGACGAATGTTTACGGCAGACCCGAAGGAGTTGGCCGCGGCAATGGAGCGCCTGGAAGTCCGGCTCCAATATGTGTTGGCGTTTGAGCCGCCGGCAAACTCCGAAGTCAAGCCGTGGAGATCGGTGCGGGTGAAACTGCGCGGACCGGGGGCTCGCAATCTGCGCGTTTATTGGCGCCACAAATATCACTACTACGCCCGCGTTCGGTGAAAGGATGGAATGAAACGGCAAAGGTTATTGAGGACATTAGCGGCGGCCGGACTTGCCGCCGGCGTTGGATGCGGGAACCGCGGCGACGGAACGGTGCGCGCGGAACGGGAAAAGCTGCTCACGGTACCGGTCACTCGCGTGGAGCGCCATAACCTGTCGCATGAACTCGAAGTGACGGCGGAGTTCCGCCCGTATCTGGAAGTGGAAGTTCACGCAAAAGTGGCGGGGTATTTGAAGTCGATCGCGGTGGACGTGGGAGATCGCGTGGCGGCCGGCCAAGTGTTGGCCGTCCTGGAAGTTCCGGAGTATGCGGAAGAACTTGCCCACGCGGCCGCGGGGGAACGAAGGACGGAACTGGATGTAGTCCGCGCAAAAAGCGAAGTGAAACGAGCCGAGTCGGCTTACCAGATGCGAAGGATATCCTTTGAACGCCTGGAACAGGTGTCCAAAGCACGGCCAAAACTGGTCGCACAGCAGGAATTGGACATGACCGCCGCGCAGCTTAGGGAAGCGGAGGGTCAGTTGGAGACCGCAAAGGCAGCACAAGCCGCAATGGAACAACAGGTCGTGGTATCGAGCGCCACCAAGGAGCGCGTGCGTACCATGATGAACTACCTGCGAATCACGGCTCCCTTTGCCGGAGTGGTAACGAAACGATATGCGCATCCGGGAGCCATGATTCAGGCCGGGACTGCATCGCAGACACAGGCGATGCCGGTGGTACGCATTTCACAGATCAGCCGGCTTCGGATGATACTCCCAATCCCCGAGTCGGCCGTGAGCCGCATTCGTCCCGGCGAGGCCGTGGAGGTGCGAGTGGATGCACTGAAGCAGGTGATACAAGGGCGCGTGGCTCGGTACTCGGGCAGGCTCGAACCGTCGACGCGAACGATGGAAACGGAAGTTGACATCGAAAATCCAACCGGCAGCGTGATGCCCGGGATGTTCGGCACGGCGTCCCTTGTTATGGAGACACGCAGGGACGCCTTGGCCGTACCGGTACAAGCGATATCGGGACACAACACGAAACCGACAGTCCTTGTGTTGAACGCCACGAAAAGAATCGAAGAGCGAGCCGTGACGCTGGGACTGGAGACGCCCGCGCTGGTGGAAGTCTCATCGGGCGTCGCGGAGGGCGATCTGGTCGTCGTGGGAAATCGAGGCGGCCTGAAAACGGGTATGGCCGCGAACGCCAAACTGATGCCGGGGGGAGAACGCTAAATGGCGCGTTTTTCCATCCGCAATCCTTACTTTGTCATCGTGCTGTGCCTGATTGTGAGTGTGTTGGGGGCGACCAGCCTGGCGAGGATGCCCATCGACCTCTTTCCGCCGATCGATATCCCGGTAGTCGTGGTGGCGACGTTTTTTTCCGGCATGCCGCCCGAGCAGGTGGAAACGAGCATCACGGGCCGCTTCGAGCGCTTCTTTACGCTGGCCAGCGGCATCGATCATATCGAGTCCCGGTCGCTGCCCGGGGTCAGTTTGATCAAGGTTTACTTTCAGCCCGGGACGAATGCCGATTCGGCGGTGAGCAATATTTCAAATCTAGCGGTGGCAAACCTGCGGCGGCTACCGCAGGGGACACTTCCCCCCGTGGTATTGAAGTTCGACGCCTCGAGCCTGCCCGTCTGCCTGATTACGCTGAAGGGGCAAGGACTGTCCGAAACAGAACTTCGCGACAATGCGCAGTACGCCGTGCGAAACCAGGTGGCAAACGCGCCCGGCGCTTCGGTGCCCCAACCGTTTGGAGGAAAATACCGCCAAATCATGGTTTATGTCGATCCCTCCAGGCTGGAAGCCCATCAGCTTAGCCCCATGGATGTGGTTCGCGCGGTAAACGAGAGCAACGTAATCCTGCCGGCGGGTGACACCAGGATAGGGCCGCTGGACTACAGCATCTATACCAATAGCCAAGTGGACGCGGCGGAGGAGATCAACCGGATCCCGCTGAAATCGCTGAACGGCGGACTGGTAACCGTCGCCGATATCGGAACGGCGAAAGACGCCCAGCAGATTCAGAACAGCATTGTCCGCGTGGATGGCCAGCCGTCGGTCTATCTCCCGGTGCTGAAGCAGGGCGGAGATACGAACACGATCGCCGTCGTCGATGGGATCAAGAAGGCGGTGGATGGGCTTTTCGGATTGCCCGAACAGCTACAGGCCAAGGTCGTCTTCGACCAGTCCGTTTACGTCAAGCAGGCCATCCAGACATTGCTGCACGAAGGGTCGATCGGGCTGGCAATGACGGCACTGATGATCCTTGTATTTCTGGGCAGCTTTCGAGCGACTCTCGCGGTATGTCTTTCGATTCCGTTATCGGCGCTGGCGACCATCTTGATGCTTGCCCTGGGCGGCGGAACCATGAACACGATGGTGCTGGGAGGCCTGGCACTGGTGTTTTCGCGAGTCATCGACAATTCGGTGGTTGTGCTGGAGAATATTTTCCGGCACCTGGAGTTGGGCGAAAATCCCATGGCTGCGGCGGAAAAGGGCGGCGATGAAGTAACGCTGCCCGTATTGGCCGCCACCTTAACGACCGCGATCGTATTCTTCCCGGTCACGTTTCTATACGGGGTCAGCAAGTTCCTGTTCACTTCTCTGGCGGCCGCGGTTGTCTTAGCGCTTTTTGCCTCCTACGTGATTGCCGTGACGCTGGTTCCCCTGTTCTGTTCGCGGTTCATCCAGCACCATTCGCCGGCCCATGAGGCGGGGGGCGGTTGGACGGCCCGGTTCAATCACGCTTTCAACAGCGTGTTCGAGCGCCTTCTGAACGGATACATGTTTCTGGTGCGCGCCGCACTGCGCCGGCCGGCGATGGTGTTGGCGGGCTCCGGAGTTGTATTCGTCGCCAGCCTATTTTTGTATCCACAACTCGGAGTGGCATTCTTCCCCCGCACCGACGCAGGTCAATTCATGATCAATGTGAAGGGGCCATCCGGCACGCGCCTGGAAGTAATGGCGGATGAGGTTGCGAAGGTGGAGCGGATCATCCGGGAGGAAGTGGAAGCCAGCGAACTGGATATCGTCGTCTCGAACATCGGGGTCACTCCCGGTTATTCGTCGATCTATACCAGCAATTCCGCGCAGCACACGGCGTTTGTTCAGGCCAGCCTCAAGGAAGGCCACAAGACCGGCAGCTACGAATATATGGACCGTATCCGGCTGCGGCTGGCAGATGACATGCCTCACCTTTCCACCTTCTTTCAATCGGGAGGACTGGTGGACGCGGTCCTAAACCTGGGGCTGCCCGCGCCGATCGACCTGCAAATCAGCGGCCCGAATCAGGCGGCGGCGCACAAACTGGCGACGGCGCTGGCTGGGCAGTTTCGCGAGATCCAGGGAGTCAGCGACGTTTACATTCCGCAGGACCTGGACTATCCGGCGATCAAGGTGAACGTTGACCGGACGCGGGCCGGTCAACTGGGCTTAACGCAACGGGAAGTCACGAGCAATATCATCACGGCGCTGGTTTCGAACCAGATGATTGCACCGAGCTACTGGGTGGACAGCAAAAGCGGCAACGACTACATGCTGACCGTGCAATACCCGGAGAATCAGATCCGGAGCGTCATGGACCTGCGGGCGATCCCGTTGCGTGCCGCGAAATTTACGGAACCGACGCGGCTCGACTCCGTTGCGGAGGTCACCCGGATCAATGCGCCAACCGAAGTGGACCATTACCAGTTGCGCCGCGTCATCGATGTGTTTGTAGGCCTTTCCGGCGAGGATCTGGGGAAAGTCGCCGCGCGGATCGACGAGATTGTGGCGCAGACCGAACTGCCGGCGGGACTCAGAGTCGATTTGCGAGGAATGGTTCAGGGAATGCGGGCGTCGCTCCGGAGCTTCGCGATGGGGCTCGTGTTGGCGGTGGTGCTGCTTTACCTGATTCTGGTCGCTCAGTTCCGTTCGTTTGTGGACCCGCTACTGATCCTCCTGGCGGTGCCAATGGGATTGACCGGTGTGCTGGCCGTGCTTTACGTCCTGGGCACCACGCTGAATGTGCAGTCGCTGATGGGCGTCGTGATGATGGTGGGAATCGTTGTGTCGAACAGCATCCTTATCGTTGAGTTCACGCACCGGCTTATTAGTGACGGCATGCCTGTGAGGGAAGCGGTGGCCTGGGCAGGGCGCGTCCGGTTGCGGCCGGTGCTAATGACCTCCCTGGCTACAGTCATCGGGCTACTGCCGATGGCCCTAAAGATTGGAACCGGCAGCGAAAGCTATGCCCCATTGGCGCAGGCAATTATTGGCGGGCTGAGCGTATCGCTGCTCTTCACGATCTTCGTGGTTCCCTGCGCGTTCCTGCTGGTCTACGGACGGAGAGAGGAAGCATGAGATGGCTTCTGGCCGCGGTTACAGGGATCGGCTTGTACGGCCAAGCCACGCTGACTTTGGCGGAAGCGCGGGAACTGGCATTGCGGAATCACCCGGCGCTGCAAGCGGGGCAACTGGGAGCACTGGCAGTCCGCGAGCGGATCGAACAGAACGAAGCGGTGCGCCGCCCCGCCGCCAGCGCCCATGTAACCGGGGCAGGCGCCCTGGACCAGAGCCGGATCGCGGCCGGCGCCCTGAACAATCCGATCATTTTCAGTCGTATGGCAATGGGCGTTTCGGTGAGCCAGCTCGTCGCGGACTTCGGCAGAACCACGGAACTCGTCGCCAGCGCCCGATTAACGTCCGAGGCGGAGAGTACGCGTGTGAAGGCAACTCGCGCGGACATTCTTCTGAACGTGCATCGAGCCTACTTCGCCGCGCTCCGAAGCCGGGCGATTGTACGCATTGCGGAGTCGACGGTGCAGGCGCGTGAACTGCTCGTGGACCAGATAACGGCGCTGGTCAATGCGAAATTGAAATCGGAATTGGACCTGAGTTTCGCGCGCACGAATCTCGCCGAAGCGAAACTTCTGGTCTCGGCGGCGGTGAATGAATACCGGTCGGGGCAGGCGCAACTATCCGAGGCCATGGGGTTTGCCGATAGCCGGGATTTCACGTTGACGGAAGAATCGATGCCCGCGGAGGAAACGACGGCCAGGGAGTTCCTTACGGGGCAGGCCTTACGGGACCGGCCTGAATTGATTGCAGCGCGGCTGGATACGGACGCCTCGCGACGTTATGCGGCGGCCGAGAATGCGTTGAAGTATCCGGTGGTGTCCGCTGTGGCAACAGCGGGTGTAATTCCGGTGAGGGTTAGTGGTTTGTCGAACCGGTATCTGGCGGGCGGAGTGAACATGACATTGCCCTTTATGAATGGAGGGCTTTTCAAAGCGCGGCAGCGTGAGGCCGAGTTTCGTTCGCGGCAGGCCGAGCAGCGGTTGAAACAGTTGGAGATAGGAGTTTCCAGGGATGTGGCGGTGGCGATGCTGGATGTGACGACCGCGCAAGAGCGGATCGGGTTGACGCAGCAGTTGATTGCGCAGGCGAGTCTGGCGCTTGATTTAGCCCAGTCGCGATACGATCTGGGCCTGAGTTCGATTGTGGAGTTAAGCCAGGCCCAGCTTACGAAGACCAGTGCGGAAATTCAGGATGCAACGGCGCGCTATGACTATCAGTTGCGGCGCGCTGTGCTGGATTATCGGGCGGGGCGGTTGTAGGGGAATAGGCGTTAACTTACGAGCCTATGTATTGCCGATTCGCCAAGGCGTGAAGCGTGGATGCCAGATTCCCGCAATGGGGAGCCTCCGTCCACTCCGGGGGCCGTGAAGCCGGCTGCCATCACGCGTCCGTCCAACGTCAAAAAAAACAGTTCCCGGACCCAAGGCGAAGGAGTCTGTTAACCATCGGTTGCGCTTGTTGAGCCGAGTGCACCTATGGTGAGCCCCAATTGGCCAGGAATTCGACCCTGTTCCGCATATTCGCCGCGGTTGTCTTCGCGCGAAGTAGAAGGATGCGGCGCAACTGTTCACCCACAGAAAACCGCTGTTGGGGCGCCAGAATCATGCCAGCATGCTCTCTCGCGGCACCGACCCACTCGGCATGAAGCCGATAGAAATCCGAGACGTTGAACGTGTAGAGGACGCACTCTTGCGCCGCGGCAAAGGCTAACTGCTCCTCATCAGGCTTCTCGATGAGGCCGGCGTCCGAGGCCGTGATCACGTCAAGACCACGAGAACGAAGCGCCGCAACGAGATCACTGTCCATCGCGTCCTCGTCGATATAGATCCTGATCTGACTCACGCTTGAGGATCACCGCCGATGTCGTTGTTCGAGGGCCTCGGCTTCCTGCGCTTCCGTTTCCAGGTCCGCGTCGATCTCCGCTCGGTTGGCGTGGTAGTAGGCAAGGGCCGCATGAACCTGAGCCAGCGACAGGTGTCCGAATTTCCGGGCAATCTCTTCCGGTATCAGACCCATGTTGTGCCACTGAGCGATTCGGCGGACCGAGACGCCCGTCCCGGCAACGCATGGCCGCCCGCCGCGAATGTCATGGCGTCTAGAGATCAGGCTACCTATCTCGGTCACGGCTGCCATCAATGTTGAGTATAACGCACCGCCGATGTGCCGGGCCTCTCGCCGAGACTTGCGTTTTACCGGAAGTCGTAGACAATGAACGGTTGCGCCGCTGTCTCTCCTGTGTCGAACTTCAGGCATGCCGCCGAGCCGAGCATCACAAGTGCAAACGTTTTCATGATGCCTCCGTATTTTCCGAGTCAACAAAGCTGGAACGCTACCTGATAGAAATCGTTACGCCTTGCCGCGCATTATCCGCGTCTCCAATTTTGAGCACCACCGGCTGCTGCCCCGATGCGATCCCTTCGGGTAGCAGCGCGTTGATCTGAAGCTTTCCCACTTGGTAGGGCGCCGCGCCGGCATACTGAATCCGGGCGGGCTGGCCGCCGACCGTAAGCGAAACCGGCTTGGTTACAAAGTTGCGGGCGGTCTGTGTGATGGTCCCGGCCTGGACGGAATCGTCCCACATTCCCTCGCCCGTGGCGAAGAGTGTGATGCCCGATCCGGGCGGCGCAGGATTGTCCGCGCTGTTATAGCTGTTACTCGGGTAGTGAATAAACGATCCCTGTCCGCTGCCATTCGGCGATGCCGTGAAGATGGCGGGCGCGGTATTAGCCAAGGAGATCGAAAACGGCGGTGAGGTTTGCGAAGAGCCGGGGCCGACCCAAAAGTAAGCAACCACGACATCCGCTGTCGCTTGGCCGGCGAGGGCGTAGGGAACCACAGCGTCGATCCGGCTCGGACTTACGTAGAGCAAGCGCGCGGCGACACCGTTGAAGAACACCGTTGTGTTCCCCCACTCAACCGGATACGAGCCGACGCTATCGTACATCGAGGAGAATGCAGGCGGACCCAGATTGCTCCCGGATATAGAAATTAATGTGCCCGGAGAGATAGAGCCGGAAAGCGATGCGGAATTTACCACCGCATCTATCTTCTGCGGCGGCGGACCGGTCAGGTTGAGTACAACAAAACGCCCACCACCGAATGTTCTTGGTGGCGACTCATCTACGGTCGTAAAATACAAGATTGCGCTGTACCGGTCCGGGCGCATGGTTCTTATAACGTTGGGGTTCGGACCAATTTGCACGAACCCTGGCGTCGTTCTGCTAGACGGCGTCACGAGCAGATAATTCGAGTAGCGACCAGCGCCGCCGGAAAGATGTTCCATTCGATCGAATTTGAATTTGACTCCCGATTCTCCCGCGGGTCCTACCACAGTGAAACCACCCACCCGGGTCGCCTCACCATAACTGCTTCCGCATATCGTAATACTCTGCGGCACCAGCGAATCCACGCACTGCAGGGGCGGACCCACCTGTGCCAAACACCGGGTTAGCAACAAGGCCGTTGCGATAGTCATTCCCGAAGTACGATTCATTTTGTCCTCTTACTGCCAAAACCGTGTTAGCATCGCAGCCCAACACAAGCCAGCTCCTATGGAGTAGACCACCAGCCCCAATAGGACCAAGCGCCTCCATTCGACATTCGATTCTGGTAATCTCCCGTGATCGTATAGATGTGCTTCCTGGCCGAGGAGGATGCCGAGAAGGGGAATTCGATGGACAAGTTCAGGTTTAGGATCCAGGGCTCGAGGGTTGCGAATACCTCCCGGAGGCAGCCGGTTCTCTACTCGTGCAGTGCCGCATGTTACGACGAAGCGCGTGCCGTCCCAGCAGGTTTCTTTGCCTGGATGGTGCCATTAAGCGGGTCGGTTGCGGTCACAAAGGGGGGCAGCGGTTGCCGCCCCCCTGATCCAGTTTAGATGTAAGCGAAGTTGCCTTCTTCCGATATGGAGACGGTGATGCTGTCCTGCTTTTCTCCGGTGGCCATCATCGTCAGGATGCGGTTGGAGATTTCCGGCAGCAGGGTGTTGGTGAGGATGTTGTCCACGTTACGGGCGCCGGATTCGACTTCCGTGCAGCGGGCGGCGATCGCGTTCAGCACATCGTCGCCGTAGCTGAGATTCATGGCGTGATTGGCTCTTAATCGGCGCTGGATCTTGCCCAGCTTGAGGCGGATGATCTGCTTCAATGCCTCGTCGCGGATGGGGTAGTACGGGATGATCACCATGCGGCCGAGGAATGCCGGCTTGAAGATCTTATCCATTTCCGGCTTGATGGTTTTGACCAGGGCGTCGACGGTGGGAGCGGTGTCGGGGTCGGCCGTCAACTTCATGATTGTGTCCGTAGCCGCGTTGGAGGTCAGGATGATGATGCAGTTCTTGAAATCAATCTCGCGGCCTTCTCCGTCCTCCATGCGTCCTTTGTCGAAGACCTGGAAGAAGAGTTCGAGAACGTCGGGATGGGCCTTCTCGCATTCGTCGAGGAGGACTACCGAGTAAGGCTTGCGGCGGACCGCTTCGGTGAGAACGCCGCCTTCGCCATAGCCGACGTATCCGGGAGGCGAACCCTTCAGGGTGGAGACCGTATGCGCTTCCTGGAACTCGCTCATGGCGATGGTGATGACGTTGTGTTCGCCGCCATAGAGAAGGTCGGCGATGGTGAGGGCGGTTTCGGTCTTACCGACGCCGGAGGGCCCGACGAGCATGAAGACGCCGATAGGCTTATTGGGGTCTTCCATCTTGGCCTTGGAGACCTTGATGCGTTGCGCGATGGACTCGAGGGCGTGATCCTGGCCGATGACGCGCTGGCAGAGCTGGGGCGTGAGATTGAGCATGGACTCAACCTCGTCTTTCATCATTTTGCCAACGGGAATTCCGGTCCAGGAGGAGATGATCTCGCTTACCTGCTGCGCATCGAGGCAGACGGCAATAAAGGGATCTTCACCCTGGAGCGTGGAGAGTTCGCCGTTGAGGGTGGCAAGTTCGGCGCGCATGGGTCCAAGGGCTTCGGCGGCGTTCGCCTGCCCCGCAGTCTCTTCGATCTTGCCTCGGAGTTCGCGAATCTTGGTGACAAGCTCGGTCTCCTTTTCGAAGCGCGCCTTCATGGCGGCCAGTTTTTCCGTCGTTTCTGTTTTCTCGGCGGTGATTTTTCCGAGACGGACCGAGTGGTCGGTATCGATGGCCTGTTCGCGGGAGAGGACGCGCTCCTGCACCTCGAGATCGTCGAGACGGCGCTGCAAATCTTCGATGGCGGCCGGAATAGAGTTCTGGCCGAGGGAGAGTTTGGCGCAGGCGGTGTCGAGGACGCTGACGGCTTTGTCAGGCAGTTGACGGCCGGCGACATAGCGATGGGAGAGCCGGACGGCGGCGTCGACGCCTTCATCGAGGATGCGCACTTTGTGATGGTTCTCGAGGAAGGTGACAACACCGCGCATCATGACCATGCAAACGTCTTCGGAAGGTTCTTCGACCTTGACCACTTGGAAGCGGCGGGCGAGGGCGGCATCCTTTTCGAAGTACTTTTTGTACTCGCTCCAGGTGGTAGCGGCGATGGTGCGGAGTTCACCGCGGGCGAGGGCGGGTTTCAGAAGATTGGCGGCGTCACTGCCGCCGGCGCCGCCGCCGGCACCGATCATTGTGTGAGCTTCGTCGATGAACAGGATGATGGGTTTGGGGCTGGACTTGACTTCCTCGATGAGACCCTTCAGCCGGTTTTCGAACTCACCCTTGATACCGGCGCCGGCCTGGAGGAGGGCGAGGTCGAGCGAATGGAGTTCGACGGGCTTAAGGGGCGGAGGAACGTCACCGTTGGCGATGCGGACAGCGAGGCCTTCGACCACGGCGGTTTTGCCGACTCCGGGCTCACCGGTAATGATGGGATTGTTCTGGCGGCGGCGGAGGAGGATATCGACCATCTGCCGGATCTCGCCGTCGCGGCCGAGGACCGGATCTATCTTTCCTTTTCGCGCCTTCTCGGTGAGATTTTCGGTGTAGGCATCGAGGTTGGGAGTCTTGCCGGATCCGGGTTTGCCCGCGGCAGCGGAAGCAGCGGCAGGGCCGCCGGCGCCACCGGTGAGGGGAGCGGTTTCCTCGGAGGAGTTCTGCGTGATGAGCATGAACTCTTTCTTGAGGCCTTCGACGTTGATCTTCTGCAGCTCCTTCGAAAACTCTTTCACCTGGCGGCTCAAGTCTTCATTGGAGAGGAGGGCCATGACGGTGAATCCGGTGCGGATCTGGCCGGCGTTGAACTCGATGGAGCCGATGGTCCAGGCATCAGTCATCATCTTGAGTACAGGTTCCGCGATGCCGGGGGTCCGGGCGTTACCGCGTTTGAGTTTATCGATGCTGATATCGACTTCCTGCGTCAAGCGGTCGGCGTTTATGCCATAGTGATTGGCGATATAGAAGAAGTCGTTGTCGGTCCCGTCCAATAACAGGCGGAGGAAGTGCTCGACCTCAATATAATGGTTGGTCCGCGACATGGCCAACTTGGCGGCGCCTTCGACAGCGCCCTTCGTGTTGGAGTTCAGCTTACCGATTAGCGATTTTAGATTCACGCTCATAGGTTGGTCCTTTCGAGTTTAAAAACGGAGTACTGCTTCGTACGCGTCAGCCGTACGAGGTTTAGTTTTGACCCAGGTGGTCCAGCCGAGCTGAACCTCATCGAGAGTCGGTCCGGCCACCGGAGGCGGCGCCGAACCAAGGCCGGTGTGGGCGGCGGGTACCTCTTCTTTTGCGAGGATAAGCTGCACCTCGAAATCCATGGCGGGGCCGGCATAAAATCGCGCCATCTCCCGCAAAGGAACGTGGGCCGAGCCATCCGGAAGGAAATCGCGATATTGGCGGAGCGTCAGCGGTCCAACGACGAGCCGAACGGCGGATTGCTGATCGTACACTTCATCGCCAACAATGGCGCCGACGCCGAGCTGCTCGGAGAAAGTATCGGCGGTGTTAAAGATACAAAGGGAATCGTCATTCAGCGGATACCAAGCCCCGATGAACTGCTGGACTTCGCATGGCACGTCGAAGTAATCGGCGATCAGGTTCGCAAGCCCGGTTGCGGGCCGGTGGCGGGAGCTGAGAAGTCCGGAATAAAAGATAAGCGAATCGTCGGGTACGGGCATCCGGCGCTGCATGCCGGGTGTGCCGATACCGACGAGGTCGAGCAGAATATGGGAAAAACGGTCGCGGTCGCCGCGTTCATAGGCGATGGGAAATCGATACTTCTCCCAAGCCTGGAAGAACAGCGAGATCATCCGGTGGTTAAAGATGTCGAAGAAGCCCGCGGTGGTGGTATCGCGCTGCCGGTAGCGCTCACGGATGAACTCGGTGTAGTAGAGCGGAAGGACTCCCTGCGGGCCGGTAAGCCCCATGAAGTTGACGGTGACTTCGGCCTGCCCGTTCTCCTTGAATTCAATCCGCTGGATTTCGCTGGCCGGAAAGCCGAGCTGCTGGTTGACTTTGAAGCGAGCCACTTCGGCGGCGGGCGGCGCGTATTGGCCCACGGTCGCCCGTTGCGGGGCGAGCCGCTCCAGCAGGCGAATCGCCTGAAAGAACTCGAAGGCGTACCCCTCGGACTCCATGCGGTCCCGCATGTAGGCATGGCCCGGCGGAGGCATCGGCGTTCGTAAGGCAGGGGCGGCGATTTCGTTCAGATCAAGATCTGACGACCCGCTCTCGGGGACCATTTGCCGAGTACCTCCTTCCTTTGCCGAGTGGTGACCGTAAGCCGGCTGAAACTATTCATCGTAGTGTAGAGCGCGAGAAACCGCTCGATAACAGCCGCAAAGAGATAGGCGCCGGCGCCAACGAACTGTTCCTCATCCAGTTCCAGATCGATCGCCACGCCGCGCGCGAATGTGATTCCGTTCTCGGAAATTAGGCGGGCGAACTCCCGCTTGTGGGTGAGGGCTGAAATTCCGGCGATTTGCTTTTGCAGATGGGAGAAACTGGCGTATTCATACAGGCGCAGGATCTCCTGGAGCGCTTCGCGGCCGTCCTCGACCAGCGAAAGATGATTCAGCGAAAGGTGCGAGATGAGCCGCCAAAGCGCCGCTTTTCCCGTTGGCGGACGTACGGTGGGCGTCAGCTTCCGGAGGATGATGGCCTTCCGGATGGACGCCATGCCCTGAGACTCCAGGTCGCCCTGTTCATTGCCAAATGGCATGCGGGCAGGGATATCGCGATTCGTGCAGACGGTGCGCACGGTGAGTGCGTCAAAGTCCGGACGCATGGGCCGGCCGGCTACGTCGACCAGACAGATGTAGACGTCGGTCCCTTCATCGTTGCGCCGTTGGGAGGCGCGACGGACGGCATGCCAAAACGTCTGGCGCCGTTCCCGGACCGTGCCATGGCGGTAGGAATAGAAGGGTTCAAAGTTGGTAATTTCACCGGTGGTGGGATTGGCGCTGACGACATCCTCGATGGAAAAAATCTCCATCGCGCCCTGGCGGCGAACGTCGGGCGTAATCTGATATTCCGTTTTGTTTTGCGTCAGTAGAATGGGTTCGGCTGTTTGATTAAAGAGATTGATGACCGGAGTGCAGTTCAAACGGAGCGTCTTCTCATCGACGCCGACCTCGAGTTGCTGCATTCGCTCAAACCGCTCGAACTTGTCGATCAGGAAGACAACCTCCACGCCATTCTTAAAGCCGGAGGTGTTCAGAGCTTCCAGTCCTTTCAGGCGGAAGAAGAAGAACTTTTCGGGGCAGTGGAAGTACTCCTGAATCAGCCGGTAGCCTTCGAAGGAACGCTTCGGGTAGGGGATCATGGCTTCGTTTTCGTCGAAGCCGCCCGGCTCCAGGCAGGAACCGGGCAGGGAGATCGCCGGTCTCCGCGAGTTCGGCGCCATGTCGCGAAGCAGGACCTGGGAACAGCTATGGCTGAGCAGCTCATAGAGCGTGTTGGCCATGGACGATTCGCCATTGACATAGAACCTAATCTCGCTCAACGGCATTTTGTCGAACTGCGCTTGCCCTGTTAGGCGGAGTTCAGTACGGAGCGCGGCAACGGCGGAGCTCACCTTGGGCGCGGGCTTCAGCCGATCGGGAGTACGCCACTGCGTCCCGCCGATCTGAAATGGCCAAAACGTGACTTCCTGGCAGGTCTGAAACCGCATGGGCAGACCGTCGACCGGCCGAGATTGGAGACTGGTGCCTCGAACGATCCGCGTACCCGTGACCAGTCCCGCGTTTTCCAGGTCCGTATACAGCTCGACGATGGTCATCGACGGGATAGGCCGGATGAAATGCGGATAGATAATGCTCAGCAGCGCCTCAGTGATCTCGGGAAACTGATCGTCGATCTTGAGGTGGACACGGGCGGCGAGGAACGCGAACGCTTCCAGCAGACGTTCGACGTGCGGATCTTCGCACTGTGTTGCCTCGAGAATCAGGCGGCTGGCGATTTTCGGATACTTCTCGGCAAAATCCGCGCCCATCTGGCGGATGAAACTTAATTCGCGTTCGTAATAAAAGAGAAGGTCGTCACGCACGTTCAGCCAGCCTCCACTTGATAGCTTTGGCTGGTGACATCCAGGGTTGTGTCGAAAGATACGCGTTCCGGAGCCGGGTCCATGATGAGCATGCCGTCGACACGGAATTTGATCTGAAGAGTTCCCTTTTCGGAGGGTTCGATGTGGACCTTAGCGTTGCGGAGGCGTGGTTCAAATACGGCTACCGTATTCTCCAGCAGCCACACAACCCGGGTCATATCGCGCTGGGAGGCGAAGGAGTAGTGGGTGATATCCGGCAGACCGTAGTTGTAAAGGGATTGGGTCAGTTCGGCCTTAGGGTCAGTTGATTCTTCGAGAATTCGGCGCGTATTGAGCAGCCACTCGATGTCGCGGCGGAGAGACTCTTTGAGCAACCGGACCGATTGGGCGCGCGACATCAGCGGCTCCTGCGAGTTCTTCGGGTCCCGGTCAATCAGGCGATCAAGAAGCGGAATCGTTACGAGATGATCGAAATCGGATCGAGCCATGATTCCTACTATCTGAGCATGCTCATGGCCGCCACAGGATCAAGGCGGCACAATTTGGCGTAGAGCTTCTTGACGTCTGGGGACTCACGGTCGGTCCTGGAGAGGCAGCGGTAGAGGAGGGTTAATGGGTGCGCGATGGTTTCCGACGGCTCCCAGTCTTCGAGGGATCTAGATTCAATTTCCAATGCGAGCTGTTCGAGAAGGGGGAGGGCCATTGGCTCGTTGCCGCTGTCGATGAAGATGCGGGCCAACTGCGTTTTCCTGAGGAACCGGCCCCGGCCGGAACGCTCCATTTTCACTTCGCGGTCGATGAGTTCCACGGCTTCGCGGACGCGGCCGGAACGAAGGGCTTGTTGGGCGAGCTCCCATGCGTCCGGTGGCGCACCGAGTCCGTCCGAACCGGGATCGGGCGCCGCCGCCGAATAGCTGGGCGCCGGAGAGCTGTAGCTGTCGCCATTCTGAGAAGCTCCGCCGGCGGGCTTCACGTCGGACTCGATCCATTGGATCGTTTCGGCGTTCGCGGTGGGAGTATCGTCGAGCAGGGTGAGCTTCGGCAGATCCGGATAGTCCTGCAAAACGCCGCGGACTTCGGAGAGAACGCCTTTTCGCAGCCCTTCGTAATACCAGCCGAGCTCGGTGCAGGCGCGGGCGGCGTAGCGGTGTACGTCGAGCCATCCGCGGCCGCAAGGGAGTTCTAAAGCGGATTCGGCAGTGGCCAGGACGCCGGCCCAATCCGACTCCAGTGACGCCTTTTTGATTTGCTGGCGCAGTTCCGTGGGAGGCGCTTCCAGCCGGGACGCGTCGACGGCGTCGCCGCCGGATCGCAGCTCCCCGAATCGGAAGCCGGAAAGCAGAAGGTACGGCGCCGGAGAGTAGGCATCCTGCGTCCGCAAATATCGAGCGGCGGCGGCGATGCGGGCAATGGCGTCATCGGCGTCCTGCGGTTCGGCGGAAAGGGATCCGGATTTCTTCTTAGCGGGCGCGGCAGCAGCAGCCGGGGCCGATTCGCCTTCGTAAGATGGCGTTTCCTCGGGCGTTTCTTCTTCCGGTTCGGCACCCGCAACCGGCTCGTCCGGTTCTTTCTCCCGCTTCCGATTGAGCAGCGAACGGACTGTAACTCCGGTTTCCTCCAGGGCCTTGCGAAGTTTGGAAAAGCCGGGAGCGTCGTCACCGAATTTCTCCTCGCACAAGACCTGCAGCTCTTCGAGCTTTTCCAGGGCGGAGTCAAAGGTGTCGTTGAGATCGACGTAATACTTCTTGGGCGTTTTGTCGAAATCGGCGTCGAAGGCGTCGGCACTGATTTTGCCTTCGGCTACCGCCGCGTTGTAATCGGCGAGTTTCTCGTTTCCGGCGGCTTCCGCATCGGTCTTGTAGCCGACGCCGGCGGATACCTTGAGATCCACGGCGCTGAGGCCTCCGCGGGTAATCGGGGCCATGCGGATCTGCAGATCGAAATTGCCGAGCCAGCTTAGAGGAGTGGCGCGGAACTCGGCGTCGCCGTCTTCGACTTCGGGATAGATCGTGTCCCAGAAGTTCTCCAGCAACTGTTTCAGTAGCATAAGGGAATCGCGCAGCAGCGCGAAGCCCTCTTTCTTGAAGTGCGCCTCAGCCAGCCACACGGCGAGCTGAAGATCCTTGGACTGTGTGGCGAGAGCTTCGCCAGCCAGTTTTATGACCTGGTTCCAGTCGGCCGTTTTGCGCTCGCGCGTCCAAACACCAGTGGGCCCGGTGTCTTCGTCCTGGCGCCGGGCCTCTTTGATCTTGTCGTAAATCGGGGCGTAATACAGGTACGCTCCGCTCGGATTGTCTCCGGGGATCGGGTTAAGGAGGTCTTCGCGGAGGGGCATTAGCTGTTATCGATCTTCTTCCGTCGGTTCCTCCGCTTGCGAACGCGAGAACTCCAGCTTGCGCAGTTCGAGAATCGGCATGTCTTCGCCATCGACCAGGAACATCTTTTGGCCAACGGGCTTGACGTCGCCGTTCTCATCTTCCACCCAGTTGGTAACGCGTCCCAGGCGAGCCAGTTCATCGTCGGAGGCGCTGGCGTCCCAGGTCAAGGCGGGGAGCAGGACTTCACCGAGTTCCATCATCTTGAAAGCCGGGCCGGTTCTTACAAGAGCCGGGATCCAGAGCAGGTCGCGGACCCGCTTGGGAGCTTCGCATTCAATGGACTCGATGTGTTTAAAAGGTATCCAGATATAGGCGCCGGCGGCATAGGCTTCCAGCCGCGGGCCTATGGTTGGATCGGCATCGACGAGCACGGAAAACGGTTGCCCGTTGAACGTGCCGGATTGTTCGGCGTCGCCATCGCCGGGGTGACCAGGAAATTCCCGTTTGGTAAACAGGTCCTTCCGTGTTTTCTCCGCGTGAAGCGAAGCCCTGTAGAGGACAGTGCCGAGTTGGGCCTCACCGGAACCACCGGCGAGGACACCGAGCTGTTTTTCCGCACGGTCGTATTCGCCGGCGAATGCAAGTAACTCGAAGAGGAAGGTCCGGCGCTGAATGTCGCCGGGGTTGTCCCGGACCTCGACATTCAGCGCCGCGATGGCTTCCTTGAGCTTTCCTGCTTTGTAGAGTTCCCTGGCAGTCATTGTCGGAGGAAAGACTTAGACGGTAGAGACTAGATCTTCTTGTTAGCAACCAGATCCCAACCGGCCTGGACATCGCCCGCGGGCTTGCCGGTCTTGTGATCGGTGGCGGTGTAAACGTACTTGATGGAACCGTAGTTCAATGCGACTTCTTCTTCCTGCAGCATGATACCGCCGCCAGCTTCTGCGCCTGCACCACGTTCTGTCGTCGGCTGCTGGGTGCTCGACCAGCTAGAGACAATGACGTCGGTGAAATCGATTTGCAGGTATTTCTGCTTCTGATCGGTCGCCCGGTGAGCGGTGAAGACCGCTTTGGGGATGTGGGTGCCGTTGCAGCACTTTTCCAGTAGCTTGGCGGAAGCCTTGTCGGTGACCTTCGAAAATACAAAGGGTTTGTGAGCAACGCGGCCGGCGGTGCGTGCGCCGCCCGTGGATGTCGAGCCCGCATCGCCGTGCTTCATTCCGAAACTGAAAGAAAGGACTTCGATTTCGTCCTTGTGCTTTTCATCCGTGCTCTCGCCGGGAATCCCGTCGATCTTGATGAAATAATCTAACTGTGCCATTGGGGAACTCTCCTTGTGATCTCAAAACATTTAGTTGGTTATAGGTGAGCGGGCACACCACACCGTGTGTGTTTGGCGGCTGGGGCGCCCGCAAATAAAGTGAAGAACTTGAAGCCGGCGCGGCTTGGGTTGTTAGCCCTTGGCCGAGGGAGGCAGATCCGCAACCAGACGAAGCGAAACACTGAGTTCGTCGAGCTGGAAGTGCGGTTTCAGGAATGCTACGGCACGGTAAGCGCCAGGCTTTCCAGGGACATCGACGACATCGATTCGAGCTTCCCGCAGCGGATGCGAAGCTTTGGCGTCTGCCGAAGCGTCGTCGTCAAGAATAATGTACTGCGCGATCCAGGTGTTGAGATAGGTCTCGCATTGGGACCGGGACATGAAGCTGCCGATCTTGTCGCGCATCATCGCTTTCAAATAGTGTGCGAAGCGGCTGACGGCGAAGATGTAGGGCAACTGCGCCGATAGGCGGGCGTTGGCGTTGGCGGCGTCTTTGTCGTAGAGCTTGGGCTTCTGCGCGGATTGGACGCTGAAGAACGCCGCGTAATCGGTATTCTTGCAGTGCACCAGCGGGATAAAGCCAAGGTCCGCGAGTTCTTTTTCACGCCGGTCGGTGATCGGAACTTCGGTGGGACACTTCATAACGATGTCGCCATCGTCGGTGCGGAAGTTGTGCACCGGAAGCCCGTCCACCATGCCGCCGCCTTCCACGCCGCGGATGGTTGCGCACCACTTATGCTTGGCGAAGGACTGGGTGAGCTTGGCGCCCATAGCCCATGCCGCGTTCATCCAAAGGTACTTGCTGTGATCCGTTCCGTCCACGTTCTCTTCGTAGTTAAACGCTTCCACCGGCTTCGTGTCCTTGCCATAAGGCAAGCGGCCGAGGACGCGGGGCAGCACGAGGCCAACATAGCGGGAGTCCTCCGTAGCGCGGAACGACTTCCATTTCGCGAACTCTGTCGTGTCAAAGATCTTCGCCAGGTCGCGAGGCTGATCGAGCGCGTTGAAACCGTCGAGATTCATCATCGTGGGGTCGGCCCCGGAGATGAAGGGAGCATGAGCGGCTGCGGCAACTTGGGAAACTCGTTCCAGCAATTCGATGTCTTCCGGATGTTTGCCGAAGCTGTAGTCGCCGATGATGGAGGCGAAGGGAGCGCCGCCGAACACGCCGAACTCTTCTTCGTAAACCTTTTTGAACATCGCGCTCTGGTCGAACTCGGGGGCGCGCTGCAGATCGCGGAGCAGTTCCTTCTTGGAGCAGTTGAGGACCTTGATCTTCAACATATCCGAGGTTTCCGACTGATCCATCATGTACTTCAGTCCGCGCCAGGAGCCTTCGAGCTTCTGGAACGATTCATTGTGCATGATCTCGTTCAATTGCAGGGAAATAAGGTGATCGATCTGCGCGATGCGAGCGTTGATGGTGGCTTCGGCATCGCGGGACACGGTCATGTGGCCCTGAATAATCTGGTTGACGAATTCCTTGATCTGGGACTTGCCGCGTTCCTTGGCGGCGGAATCGGTTCCAACGCGTCCTTCTTCTACTATCTGGTCTAAAAGTCCACCTTCCAGTACCGATTCCTGCGCCTGCGCTTGTGCTTTTTGTGCGTCACTCATTGCCTTCGCCTCCAATTTCGGCCTTCAGTTTTTCCATGGCGGCCGGATCCTTGGCCGTCTTCATGAGGAGTTCTTCGAGTTTGTCGTTGGTTTGGAGCGTGCCGCGCAGATCGGAGAGCCGGGTGCGCAGTTCGAGCAGTTCGCGAATGGGTTTTACCTGGCGGGCGACGTTTTCGGGATCGAAATCGTCGAGACTCTTGAAGTGCAGGTCGACCTTGAGCTGGCCGGCGTCGGCATCATCGCTCAATTTGTTTTCGACCGAGAAAGCCAGGTGGGGCTTCATGCCGGCCAGGACCTGGTCAAAATTGTCGGGGTTGACTTCTGTGAACTTGCGATCACGAAGGCGAGCGAGGGGCTCAACCGGCTGACCGGTGAAGTCACCCATTACACCCATGACGAACGGGAGCTCTTTAATTTCGATCGCTCCACCTGTTTCGACGTCATAGGTGATCTGGACACGCGGCGGGCGAACCCGGTCCAGTTTATGTTGCGTGCTTTCTCTTGCCATAATCTCCTCAATTCTGTATCAGGAAACGGAACACTACTAATAGGTGCCGTGGGACCGGCCATGCACTACGCAGACACGATTCGCCGGTGGGCCAGGTTGCAGTCCTGTGCGAGTATATCCGTGTGGAGAATGGCAGTCAAGAGATATGCTGCCTGCTCGCCCGTTCTCGCCGTTTCGATTTGCTCTGTTCTCATCTGCGTTCTGTCTGAGATAGCGTTAATCCCAAGGAAAACCCATCAAGTAGCGCGCAGAATGTTTTGTGAATGGTCCACCGGAATCGTTTCAAAGCGCCCCGGGCATTAGAATGAAGGCATGGCTGATGGAATTGAGATTGCGGGCCGGCGCTTTACATCGCGGCTGTTCGTTGGTACCGGGAAGTACCGCAGCAACAAGGAGATGGCGGCGTGCCACGCGGCTTCGGGGGCTGAGGTGGTCACGGTCGCGGTGAGGCGTGTGAATCTGAACGATACGTCGGGGGAGTCCCTGCTGAGTCATATCCCCCGTGATAAGTACTTTTTACTGCCCAATACAGCGGCTTGCTACACGGCCGAAGAGGCGATCCGTACGGCGCGCCTGGGCCGTGAAGTGGGGCTGTCGAATTGGGTAAAGCTGGAAGTGATCGGGGACGTGGATACGCTGTTTCCCGACAATGAAGGATTGGTGGAGGCGACACGGGTTCTGGCTAAAGAGGGTTTTGTTGTGCTGCCCTATACGACGGACGACCTGATTAATGCGAGAAAGTTAATTGATGCCGGCGCGGCGGCGGTAATGCCGCTTGCGGCGCCCATTGGGAGCGGCCTGGGTATACAGAATTTAACAAATCTGCGGATTTTGCGGGAAAAGATCACTTCGGTGCCGTTGATTGTGGATGCGGGCGTGGGAACGGCATCTGACGCAACGGTGGCGATGGAATTGGGTTATGACGGGATTTTGATGAATACTGCGATTGCCTCGGCTGGGGATGCGGTGAAGATGGCGGAAGCGATGAAGTATGCGGTGCAGGCGGGGCGGCTGGCGTTTGAGGCTGGACGGATGGGTAAGAAGCTGTATGCGACGGCTTCGAGCCCGTTGGAGGGAAAAGTAGCCTGAGAGAGGGGCGCCGCTCTGGCGCCCCTCTCTCAGGCCGGCGCTTAGAATATATACTTCAACGCCACCTGCAGGTTGCGCATGTTGCCGCGCGTTCCGCCGATGACGCCGAAGTTGTTGGGATTGCCGGCGTTGGTGTCCGGGTTGCCCCAGTTGGGATGGTTGGGGAAGTTGAACGCCTCGAGCCGGAACTGCAACATGTGGCTTTCGGAGAAACCCATGTTGAAGTTTTTGATGCTCGAGAAGTCCCATCCGAAGATTGACGGGCTGATCAGCGTGTTGCGGCCGACATTCCCGAAAGTGCCGAAGGCCTGTACGGTATATGCGGCCGGGTTGTACCAGCGAGCCGGATCGTGGTTCTCGAGATTAGGATCGACGCCCGCATTGTAATTGGGGCGGTCAAAACCGGCACCGGTGTTGGACCGGTCACTGCCGCTGACAACGGTGAGCGGGAAGCCGGTGCTAAGCGTGAAGATGCTGCCGATCTGCCAATTCCCGGCAATGGCATTCAGGAACGAGTTGGAAATTTCATGTTTCCGTCCGTTCCCGAACGGCAGATCGTAAAGAATCGAAGTCACCGTGCGATGCCGGGTGTCGAAGGTGCTAAGCCCGCGTTCGCAGCGCATGCAGTAGCTATTCTGAGGGAATAGCGTATCTCCGTCGTTGACGCGAATACCGCTGGTTTCGTCAATCGACTTTGCGTACGTATAGCTCACCAAAGCGCTGAGGCCGCTCGAATACTTCTTCGTGAGCTTCACGCCCAGCGAGTTGTAGTTGCCGCGGCCGCCGTTATCGACCAGTTGGATGCGTCCAAAGGTCGGATACGGAGAACGGCTGATCACCGAACCGGTCGCGCCGGGGATCGCTTCGTTTACGGCGCGCAGCGACTCCAGCTTGCGCGATACGGAACCAAGATAACCCGCTTCGAGAGCCAGATTGCTGCCGAACTCGCGTTGAATGTTCAACAGGTACTGCATGACATACGGCGTGCGGCGGTCGTAGAGATTGGAGAACGTATAGGGTTGCGGAACCTGCGGCAGTGCGCCGGCGATTTCGCGGAACGCCGTATTCCACTGGCGATCGGGCTTGTCGCTGACCGCTTCCTGGCGGAACCGGCCGGCAATGTTACGGGCCATATCGAACCGCGGATTGCCGGTATCCTGCGCATAGAACATGCCGGCGCCCGACCGGATCACCCATTTGTTGGTCGGCGAATAGGTAACGCCGATGCGCGGCGCGAAATCGTTATTATCCCGGGCGACCAGTCGATCCCCCAGACGTCCGTCCTGGGCCACAGCAATATTGGGCCAGCGAATGGCGATGCCTGCGTACGGATCGGAGCCAATGCCCTGACGCAGAAACACGGGATACCGGCTCTGGTCCTGCACATTCGGCGTGGAATCCATGAAAGGAAGGGTCGCGGTAAAGAGTTTCCCCGTGATATCGCGCCACGGCGGCGTGTTTTCATAGCGTAGACCAATGGCTAGAGTTAGCCGGCTGCTGATCTTCCAGGAGTCGTCGATGTAGAAGGACAACGTCGTCGCGCGGAAACGAGCGCTGCCGATGGCAACTGCCGTTTCCGGCCGGCGAATCTCTCCCAGCAGGAAGTCCGCGAAGGAATCTCCGCCGAGGTTCGTTCCGGTGGGACCGCGGCGGGTAGCGTTGATCTCAAAACCGAAAGAACCACGGGCAAACTGGTTTCCGTCCTGGTTGAACTGGTCCTTGCGATACTCCCCGCCGAACCGGAACGTGTGTTTGCCCTTAATCCAGGAGGTGTTGTTGAGGAACTGCATGGAGTTGTTGTTGTTCTCGTAGGGGCCTTCGGAATCGTCTCCGAAACCGCTATAGTTCGCCAGGCCGATGGAAGGAATGCCCCAAGAGATGGGCGCCCCGGATTTCAGGCCCGGGATTGCGAGTTCCGTAACCACATCGCGGCTTCTAGCCAATTCGCGCGCCGTGGAGTTATAAAAGCGCGTATATCCAAAGCGGGTTTCATTGACGATGTTGGGCGTCAGAGTGCGGGTATTGCTGCCCATATACTGATCGATGTTGGTGAGTACCTGGGAGCCGTTCTGATTGAGTCCCGCATTAAACTGCACTTCATCGCCCCAGCTATAACGGCCCGTCCACTGCGATTTCGACGATTCCACGAAATCCATACGAAGGATGAACTGATCCCGGTTGATCGGAGCGCCCTGGGCCTGCTGATAGTTCTGCGTCCGGCCGGGAAGATTCGGCTGGCGGTAGAACTCCAAGAGTTGCGTAGAAGTCTTCGGGATGCGATTCGATGGAATCGTATTGTTCGGAAAGGGACTGGAGGTAATAACGCCATCGGCACCGGTGGTTCGCGTTAGCGGATCATATATCCCCCCGGCGACTTCGTTAAAGTCTCCCTTATGCATCGCCGCTGTCGGAAGCGTATAGAGTGCCTGCGTGCTGCGCCGTTGCCGGAAGGCTTCATAATTGCCCATAAAAAACAGCTTGTCTTTCCCGTTGACGATTTTCGGTATCATCACCGGGCCGCTTAGCGTACCGCCGTACTGATTCCATTTAAATGGATCTTTTGGCGGGCGGGCGCTGCGGAAGGCGTAGTTCTTGGCGTCCATCTTCTCGTTCCGAAGGAATTCAAAAGCTGTGCCATGGAACTGATTGCCGCCCGACTTGGTCAGCACGTTGATTTGCGTCGTGGACCGCCCAAACTCCGCCGGATAGATTCCGGTTTGCACCTTAAATTCCTGCAGGGCGTCAATCGAGGGCTGGATGACGAACGTGTTGAAGTTCGGATCGGTGTTCTCCACACCGTCGAGCGAATAGTGATTGAATGAGCTGCGCTGGCCGCCAACGGAGATGCTGGATTCGGCGCGGAAAGCGCCCTGCCGGGAGCGGGCCTGGCCAGCCGAAGGGAATCCGGTGGATGTGTTGGGCGCCAGGGCAACGAGCGACAAATAATTACGCCCGTTCAATGGCAGTTCGACGATCCTTTTGTTTTCGACAACGTGGCCGAGCGTGGCGTTTTCGGTCGTAAGCAGCGTAACGGTTCCTGAGACTTCGATGGTTTCGGAAACGGCGCCGACGGTCATATCGAGGTCCAGGCGAACGGTCTGCTGAACCTGCACTTCGACTTGCTTTGCGGTATTGGCTTTGAATCCCTGCTTCTCCGCTCGCAAATTGTAAATGCCCGGAGGGAGTGAAGGGAAGCTATAAATGCCGGCGTCGTTTGAGATAGCCGAGCGAACGGCGTTGGTAGCGGCATTGGTAATGGTTACGTTGACTCCGGGAACAACGGCTCCGCTTGTGTCGCGGACCTCCCCGGTGATTTCTCCGAATGTTTGCCCGGATGCGGGCAATCCGATCAGCGCGCACATGAGCGCAAGTACAACTAACGTGGTTTTCATTAAGGTGTGGCTCCCCGGAAATACGAAATTCTAGTTGGCTACGTTATCGAAAGAGCCCGGGGGTCGGCAACTAGAGAAATCTTAATGCCGGCAAACGCGCCTACCCTGCACGGAGGGCGCGTTTTCCGGCGATTGCCGCGCACGACAATGGAGTTCCACTGCGGGCGAATTGGCTTGGCGGATTATGTCGCAAGTGAAGCACGATGGCAAGCGGGGGTGATGAGTTCTAATTGCTGTATGCGATTCTTGCTCGTTGTTTGCCTGTGCGCGGCGGCCGGATTTAGCCAGGAGATCGCAAATCCGCTGCTCCACGGAGCGTGGGTCTCCGATGAGGCGGAATTGCTTTCCGGAGACGAGGAGAGCCGGCTGAACCGCCTGTCGTCGCGAATCTATACGAGCACGAAAGCGCAAATTGTTGTTGTGACGACAGGGCGAGTGAAGGAGCGAACCGCTCTCCGCGGATTTGCTAAAGGCCTATTTAATACCTGGAAATTGGGAAGCGCGGAAGCGAATGACGGCGTGCTGGTGCTGTTGTCGGCGCAGGAGCGGGCGGTAGAGATCGTCACGGGTTCCGGCCTGACGACACGATTGCCCAATGACCGATTGGAGGTACTGATACGGGAGCGAATGACGCCGCTTTTGCGGCGCGGAGAGACGGGCGCGGCGTTGGTGGAAGCGTCGAAAACAATAGGCGCGATGTTGAGTGGAATCGATCGGGAGCACGGAGCGCCAGAGCCTGCGCTGCTGTTGTTTTCCGCCATTCTGTTAATCGCGGGACTGGCCGCGGCGACGTATGCTTTCCTGTTCTGGAAGCAGCCAATGACGCTGCCGCCCGCGGGATCGTTTGCGGTCAAGAACGAACTGCAGGATCTGCCGTTGGCCAAGAGCTGGTTCGTCGATGCCAAGCAGCGAAATTTCTTTTACCGTGTCGGGTCGATGGTGAAATCCGCCAAGGACCGCGAGTTTCCGGTTTGGTCGCTATGGGCGGCGACGATTGGCGTGGGAACCGGCGCGGGGCTGTTGGCGGGTTGGATTTTAGGCCGGTTGCGCTTCGACATGGAGCCCTCGCTTTGGCTTGCCGGCCTTGTGGTTGGCGTGGTGGCCATTGCCGCTCCTTCCATCATTTACGGGCCCAGCCAGCGTGAGTTCGACGGCATGGCGACGATGGCCGCGTGGGTTGCGGCGCTGTCAGGGATCGTCGGGGCATTGGCGCTGAACCGGCTGATGCTCTCCGACTTCGCGATATCGGTTTATTTCGTCCCGCCGTTCGTACTCGCGGTGGCAATGATCGCGGCCTATTTTCTGATCGGGCGAAGCCGCTACTGGGCCCCCGAGCGGTTCACGTGCGCCGAATGCGGAAAGGACTTAACCGACGCGAAACTGGAGGGAGCATTGGAGCCGTGGCAGGAGCGGGCGCAAGAGGAAAGGCTCGTCCTCTACCGCGGATGGCAGTGCACGGGCAGTTGCAAGGGCCCCTTTCTGGCCTACATGATCCGGCGGGACGAGGACGTTTGCCCCAAATGCCAGAAGCCCACGAACCTCATCACGGGGCACAAAGGCTGGCGCGTGCTGACGTGCTTTCTATGCGGGCATGAATCGCGGCAGAAGCTGGCGAAGAAGGCCGCCCAAGGCGCCGCCGGCGTTTATGCGGCATCGGGCAGCACCTACGAGCCGTCCAGCAGCGGCGGCAGCGAAAGCACCTATGATCCGCGGCAGTACGAAAGCAGCAGCTACGATCCGCCTCCCTCCGGCGGTTCCACGGAAGGCAGCGGGGCAAGCGGAAACTGGTAGATCCTTCTATTGCTGTTTCGGGAACACCTGCGAGACCAGGAAGGCCAGCATGTCGGCGGAGTTTTCGATCTGCTTGGCGACGGGAAGACCGGCGGAATGGCCGCCCTCGGTGTCGTAGTGCAGCAGGATTGGCTTGCCGGAGGTGTTGGCTGATTGGAGCAGCGCCGTCATCTTTCGGGCATGCAGCGGGTCGACACGGGTGTCGGAATCGCCGGTAATGAACATCGTGGCGGGGTACTTTGTGCCGGCTTTGACGTTGTGATAGGGCGAGTATTTGTAGATGGCCGCGAACTGTTTGGGATCCTCGGACGAGCCGTATTCGGGCGTCCAGTAGCGCGCGACCTTGAAGAGATGGAACCGCACCATATCGAGCAGCGGTACGGAACAGACCACGGCGCCGTAGAGTTCGGGCCGCTGGGTCATCGCCGCGCCGACCAGCAAGCCGCCATTTGAGCCGCCGTAAATCGCCAGGCGTTCCGTGCGCGTGTATTTGTTGGCAATCAACCATTCGGCGGCGCCAATGTAGTCGTCAAATACGTTCTGCTTCTTATCCAGCATCCCGGCCTTGTGCCAGTCTTCGCCGAACTCGCTGCCGCCGCGCAGATTGACGATCGCCACCATTCCGCCGTGTTCGATCCACCAGTTGTAGGAGGCGCTAAACGATGGCGTCGAGCTCACGTTGAATCCGCCATACCCGTAGAGAATCGTTGGCATTGACCCGTCAAGGACGAGGTCCGCGCGATGTGCCAGGAACATCGGGACCTTCGTGCCATCCTTCGACGTAAACCACTTTTGCACCACGGTCACGGACATTTTTTCGGTCGGCACTTTTTGCCGGTAGAACTCGCGGCTGGTTCCCTTTGCAATCGAATGGATGTAGGTTGTCGGCGGCACTGTGAACGATTTGAATGTCGTGAAGGCGACGTCGCTCTCCCAGTCCCCTTTCAAGTTGGAGCCGGTGCCGACACCCGGGAAGGCAATCTCCCGCACAAGCTTTCCCGCCGGCGTGTAAATGCGGGTTTTCGGAAGCACGTTCTCCAGCGTATTGACGGCCAAATGGCCGCCGGTGAGCTCCATGGACTCCATGTTCCACTGCGATTGCGGAATGATCTCCTTCCAGTTGGCGCGCTCGGGTTTGTTGAGATCGATGGCGAGAACCCGCTGCCGCGGTGCGTTCCAGTTGGTCTGGACGAACAACGTATCGCCGCCGATTCCGCCGCGGAACGTTGCCTTGATATCCGTGTTGATGGGAATGAGCTTGCGATCGGCCAAACGCAAGACATGGACGGTGTCCTTCTCGCTGGCCGAGCCTAAAAGCGTGGTCAACAGCAGGTACCGGCCGTTAGAGGACAGTTCGGAAACCAGGATGTGGGACGGACCCAGATCCTCGCCGAATATAAGCTTCGGCTGCTGTCCGAAAGCCTGTTCGTAGAGGCGCGGTCCGTTCTTGGTGGCTTGGGAGAAGATGGCGCCCTTCGCACCGGGCAGGATACTGACGGTGAAGTAGCGCCCTCGGGGCAACACATCGCCGAACTCCTTCTTCGTTTCGACATTCAGGAAGTGGACTTCCAGTTCGTCCTCTCCGCCCTTGCGGATGCCGTAGGCGATCAGTTTGCCGTCGGAACTTGTTTCCTGCACGCTAACGGACTTGGATCCGCCCCAGGCGTTGGGATCGATAAGGACTTCATCTTTCCCGGCGGCGCCGCGGCGCACGAGCAGAACCGGTTGATCCTGCTCCGGGGAACGCTTCATGAAGAAGAAGTTACCGCCGGCGTGGAAGACATCCTGGGACTCGACGCGCATCAATTCCGTTAAGCGTTTCACTATGGCAGGCCGCTGCGGGACTGCGTTCAAGAACAACGTCGTGTACTCCATTTGGCCCTTCAGCCAGGCGCGTGTTTCCGGGCTGTTCTGGTCTTCCAGCCAACGGTAGGGATCGGGGATGGAGACGCCGTGCAAAATGTCTACGGTGGAGTCTTTCCGGGTTTCCGGGGGTGGTGCGGCAAGAAGAGTCATGGCGAATAACGAAGCGGCGATGAGGGTTCTCATATGGCGTGATAGGTGGTAAGGGCTATTTGATTGGAATCGAGAGCGGCCCGGGTTTCGGGCGCGATCAAGGCTTTCAGTTCGGCAGCCCGGCTTTGCTTGAGACGCGTCGGAGCCTGTTGCAGTTCCGCCGTGCAATGGCCGGGGTGAGTCATCAACTCGGTGACGCCATCGGGAAGTTTAGCAAAAAGAGCCTGCAGGACAGCGGCGTCAAATCGCCCGGTAATCGCGAAGCCGGCGAAGTGATCGGTTGACCGGAGCGGGGAGAGATCCATGCCGCGGGCCAGGCGGCGCACGAGGGAGTTAACGAGCTTCGTAGTTACCGAGGCTCGATACGGCAAATCCAAATCGCATGGCCGGCGAACGAACGGGATATGGTACTCCTCGGCAACAGTGCATAAGGCCCGGCAGACCGGCGGCAGCAGATGGGTGTGTTTGTGCGTGTCGGCGTGCGTGGGAGTTATCCCCGCGGCCCTGATTTTGGCGGCCTGCGCGGCGAACTCACCGTACAAATCGAGTTGTCCGGAATAAACGGCGCGCGCCAGTTCCGGAACAGTCTTCGGAAACGGATTTCCGGTCAGCACTGAATCGCCGCCCACCAGGACGAAATGAATTCCCACATCGAGTGTCGGGATGTTGCGAGCCACGACAACTGCGTCCTCGAATGCGCCGCCGTTCGCCATTAGCGTTGTGGCAGTGAGGATCCCGCGCGTATGCGCTTCGGCAATCCCGGCGTTCACATCGCGCGTGAAGCCGAAGTCGTCCGCATTGACGATCAGTCGTTTCAAAACAGTTTGAGCTGAATGGTGAGGAACTTCTTGGGGTTGGCGCGGAAGTCCTTCATGAACTGATTCATTTCTTTCATCGTGCCGTTCATGGACTCGTAGAGCGCCGGGTTCACCATCAACTGCCCCAAGGTTCCCTGCCCGCTGTTGACCTTTTCAATCGTCCGATCGAGATCGAGAATCAGCTTGTTGAGGTTAGCGTGCAGTTCATCGCTCTTGATCAGCTTGCCGGCCGTACCCTGGCCTTTATTGATCTCGTCGATTGTTTTTCGAACCTCGGCAATGGTGGCTTTCAACTCATCGTGGAGGGCGGGATCCTTCAGCAGTTTGCTGACGGAACCTTTGCCCGAATTCAAATCCGTTTGCACTTCGGCGACCGTGGCATCGACTCGTTTGATGACGGCCTGGATGTCCTTGTACATCGCATCGTCGTAGAGAATCTTCCCCACGGTGCCTTTGCCGTCGCCGATATAGGCGGCGATCATTTGGACTTCCGCAACCGTTTTTACCAGACGCTGATAGAGTTCGTCGTCCACCAGCAGTTTCCCAATCGAGCCCTTTCCGGTTTCAACGGCGGCGACTATGTTGTTGACTCGCTCGACGATCTGCTGCAGGGATTGCACCGCGGGATACGCCGCGTTTACCAGATCCTGGAACTCACGAGTATCCAGGCTTTTCAGCTCTCCGCCCGCGGCGATCGGCTGAGCCGATTTCCCCATTTTTATGTTGATGTACTTGGTGCCCAGGAGATTTTCGGCCCCGATGGAAGCTTCCGAATCGTTAGGGATCTGCGCGAGCTTCTTCTGCTCAACAACCAAATCAATCTTGATCCGGCGGTTCGGCCGGTTTTCTCCGGAGAGGGCAACTTTTCCGATTCGACCGACCTCAATTCCGCTTAATCGCACGGCGGCGCCTTCCACAATCGCCGCCGAATCGTCGAGGTACGTGTAGATGGTTGCTTCGCTGGCGAAGAGGCTCTTGTTGCCAGTGAGCAGGAAAATCAAAATGGCGAGAATAAAGAGCCCGACGGCGGCAAGAACACCGACTCTAAGCTGGGCCCATGAGACTTTGGCGGCGGATGACATGATTTTCAGTGGACGGAGCGCTGCATCGAAAATTTGGCGATATAGGGGTCAGTGGAAGCATCCAACTCCGACTCGCTGCCTTCAAAAACGATCCGGCCGTCCCGCATAACGACAAATCTCGTACGCAATCGCAGCGGCGAGTTGCCGGGAATTCGTTCCAGCCGTTTACTCTCAGAATTGTAACGGAAATTGGCCATGATGTGCCCATCCTGAAAGCGATGGCTGATGATGGCGGACGTCGCGTTTCGCAGTTCCCGCTCCTGTACGATCAGGGCCATGATGTTGTTCGCCGTGATGGGATCGAGGCCGGCGGTTGGCGAATCGTAGAGCAATAAGGCGGGGTCGGCGATGCCGGCGCGCGCGATGCCGACGCGGCGCCGCATGCCACCGGAGAGCTCACTGGGGAACTTGGATAAGGTGTGGCCCAATTCGACGAACTGGAGGGCCTCGGCCACTCGCGGATGAGCCTGTTCGGGTGATTGATGCGACCGGTTGATCAAGGGGTAGGCGACGTTCTCTTCAATCGTGAGCGAGTCGAATAATCCGCCTTCTTGAAATAGCATGCCAATGTGGCTTCGCGTCTCAAACCACTGCCCTTCCGAGTAATTGGTCACATCCTGGCCGAACAAAAAGATGCGCCCGGATGTCGGTTTCAGCAGTCCCAGGGCCAGTTTGAGCATTACGCTTTTGCCGGCGCCGGCGGCGCCCAGAATGATCCGGGTATCGCCGGTTCGCATGTCCAGAGATACGTTGTCCAGCACCTTCGATTCACCATCGAAGCTCAGCGAAACATTTTCCAGGCGGAGGACTGAAGTCCGCTCTAATCCGGAATCCGGCATCAGACAAAGACCCTTGTGATGAGGAAAGTGCAGATGAAGATCCACACGGAGGCGACAACGACGGCCTGTGTCGTGGCGCGTCCCACACCCTGCGTACCGCCGGTGGTGCGAATGCCGTAGAGGCAGCCGACAAGCGCAATGATGAACGCGAACACGAGAGGCTTCAAGAGACCCTGCACAATATCGTCGTACTGCAAAGAGCGCCATGCGGTGCTCCAGTATTGCGACGATGTCGTCAGCGCCATCAACGGCACCGCCACCAGATATCCGCCGCACAAGCCGATGAAGTCGGCGACGATCGTCAACAACGGAAGCATGGAGCAGGTAGCGACGAGCCTTGGCGTAACCAGCTTCTTAATCGGATCGGTTCCCAGGGCGCGCATTGCGTCGATCTGCTCTGTCACCTTCATCGAGCCCAATTCGCTGGCAATGCCCGAGGCGTTGCGCCCCGCGACCAGAAGCGCCGTCAATACCGGCCCCAACTCGCGCACCAGCGTAATCGCCGTAATCTGTCCAACCTGGCCTGTGGCACCGTATTGGGAAAGCGCCCGCGACATTTGCAGCGCCATGACGGCGCCGGAGAAGAAACCGATCAGAATGGTAATGGGCAGGCTGCCGACACCGATCGTGTCCATCTGCAGAATAACGTCGGTACCATAGAAAGGCCGGCTGACGATATTTCTAGTTGCCCGGCCCGCCAGGAGAATAAACTCCTGAAACGTAACTATGGGAGACTTCAAAATGTCGAGCAACCGTCACTCTCCTCCGGAAACTCGATGCTAACACGCGCATGAAGGGACTCACCGATATTCCGGGAATTCGCGTCGGCCACGCGTCCGATTTTGGCGCATTGACCGGGGTGACCGCGATCCTTTGCGAGGGGGGCGCCGTGGCGGGCGTCGATATTGGCGGTATGGCCACGGGCACGCAGGAGATGGACGTTTTGAGTCCGCTGCACATAACGCCCGTTGTGCATGCCGTGACGCTGGCGGGCGGGTCGGCGTTTGGCTTGGAGGCGGCAAGCGGCGTTAGAAAATATCTGGAGCAAAAGGGCATCGGCTTCGTCTTTGGGGCGGCGCGTGTCCCGATTGTTCCCGCGATGATCCTATTCGACCTGGGTATTGGGAAGGCCGATGTCCGGCCGACGCGGGAGATGGGAGAGGTAGCGGCGGCTGCCGCCACGGCTGGGGCCGTTGTCGAGGGCAGCGTCGGCGCAGGTACCGGCGCGACGGTCGGAAAGCTCCACGGGATGAGCCGGGCGATGAAGGGCGGAATTGGAACTTTTACAGTGGCGGTGGGGACCAAGGGTGTCATGGTGTCGGCGCTTGCAGCGGTGAATGCCTTTGGCGACGTACGGGATCCGGGAACGGGCAAGCTGGTGGCCGGTTGCCGGAAGTCGGCCGGAAGCAAGGATTTGTTGGGAACCGAGAAGGCGCTGCTCGCCGCCGGCGGCGGCACGGGCAATGGCGGCAACACGACGTTGTGCGTGGTGGCGACAAATGCGAAATTGAGCAAGGTGGGCGCGACGCGGCTGGCCAAAATGGCGCAGGCCGGGGTGCTGCGGACTCTCTCGCCAGGGCACACGATGGTGGATGGCGACGTTGTGGTTGCACTGTCTATCGGGACCGTGGAAGAAGATATGAACGCGTTGGGAGCCGCCGCGGCCGAGGCCGTGGGACAGGCCATCGTGCGGGGAGTGAAACTGGCAAAAGGACTGGGCGGGGTGGTGGGACTGGCCGGTTGAAGATTGTATTGTAGGCTATGCGCGCATTTTTCCTGTTGTTCATGCTGTGCCTCGCACTGGCGGCACAGGCGAAACGGCCGTTGACGTTCGCCGATTACGACTCCTGGAAAGCCATCACCGGACAGACTCTTTCCGTTGACGGCAAATGGCTAGCCTACGCGTTGATGCCGCAAGTTGGCAAGGGCGAGGTAATCGCCAGGGAACTGGCTACCGGCCGGGAGATCAAGATTCCGGTCGGCGCGCAGCCGGTACGGAACGAAGCGGAGAACGAAGGGGAAAGCGGACCGCCGCCGCCCCGCGGGCCGCGTGTCGTTTTTTCGCACGACGGCCGCTTCGTCCTGACGCAGACATTCGGCGGGAAGGGCGGACTGGCAATTTTGGCGCTCGCAAGCGGTGACATCACGCGCATCGACGATGTGAAGAGCTTCGCGGTGCCGGAGTCCGGCACGGCCGTCGTGGCGTATCTGGAAGACAACAGCGCCAAACGGCTTGGTTTGCGACCCTTGGATGCGTCGGCATCGTGGACGTATGAGGGGATCACAGACTACGCCCTGAGCAGCGATGGCCGCACGCTAGCGGCGGCAGGCGCGGAAGAGGTCTTTGCGATCACCGTGGCCGACGGCTCCCGCACGGTCCTCCAATCCGGGAAAGCGAAATATGGCCGGCTGACTTTCGATGCGGATGGCAAGAAGCTGGCTTTTCTCCGGGACGGTTCCGTGTACGGATGGCACACGGGAGAAGCATCCGCGGCCGAATGGGTGAAGGCGCCGGCAGGACAGGCCGTGAGCGACCGGGGAACCTTCGCGTTTACGAAAAACGGCGCGGCACTGCAGTTCGGCTTCGGGGCCCGCGACCGCGAGGAACGGCCCGCGGCAGCCAAGCCCAGCGACGAAAAGGCCGTCTTCGAGATGTGGCATTGGAAGGACGAGCGGATTCAAACTATTCAGAAGGCGAGGGCGACCGCCGAACGCAACCGAAGCCGTCCAGTCCTGCTGCACGTAGCTTCGAAGAAACTCGTCATGCTTGGCGACGAGGAAATCAATGACGCGACGGTGAGCGACAATGCAACAACCGCGCTTGGTTTCGGCGATAAGGCCTATGCGCCGTTGGCGGATTTCGACACACGTTACCGGGACATTTGGATCATCGACGCCTTGACCGGCGAACGCCGTGTTGCAGTGAAGAAAACTACCGCGATGCCCGCCTTGTCGCCCGATGGGAAATGGGCCGCTTTCTACGATCAAAAGGCGTGGTGGTCGATCGATACGAAGAACGGCAAGGTCACCAATCTCACCGCCGCATTGCCGGTCTCATTCGCGAATGAGCTTTACGACATGATGGGCGGCCCGTCGCCCAACGGCTCGGCGGGCTGGACGAAGGACGGAGCCTGGTTCCTGGCCTACGATCGCTATGATGTGTGGGCTTTGCGGCCCAACGGAAGCGAGCCCAAAAACGTCACCGAGGGCCTGGGACGGCGCGAGCAGACCGTCTTCCGTGTTGTGCGCCCGCGTGCGGACCCGCGCGAGCGCGGTATAGATCCGGCACAACCGCTGCTGCTATCGGCCGAACGGGACGCCACAAAGGAATCCGGCTTCTATCGCGACTCGCTGCAAGGCGCGGCCGAAGCGGTGCGATTAACAATGGCCGCGAAGAAATTCAGCGCGCCGGTAATGGCCCGCCAGGCCGACGTGGCCGTGCTCACCGCGTCGCGCTTCGACGAGTTCCCGGACATATTGCTGACCGACTCCACCTTCGCGAAACTTCAAAAGGTCAGCGACGGCAATCCGCAGAAGAAGGATTTGCACTGGGGTAGCGCCGAACTGGTGTCGTTCAAGAATACGGACGGCGTGGCATTGCGTGGGGTCCTCTATAAACCCGACAACTTCGATCCGGCAAAAAAGTACCCGCTGCTGGTCTACATATATGAGCGGCTGTCGGACGGCCTTCACACCTTCGTTGAACCTTCGCCCTCCCACCGTGTGAACGCCGCGCTCTATGCCAGCAATGGATACCTGGTTCTATTTCCCGATATCGCCTACACGCCTGGGTATCCGGGAGAAAGCGCGCTGAAGTGCGTGGTAGCGGCGGTGCAGAAGGTGGTCGATATGGGCATCGTCGACGAGAAGCGGATCGGCATACAGGGCCATAGCTGGGGCGGTTATCAAATTGCCTACATGGTGACGCGAACGAACCGTTTCGCGGCAGCGGCGCCCGGCGCGCTGGTTGCGAACATGACCTCGGCTTACGACGGCATTCGCTACGGGCCCGGCGTGCCCCGCCAGTTCCAATACGAGCGCGGCCAGAGCCGAATCGGCGGCAGCATCTGGGAGTATCCGATGCGGTATCTGGATAACTCGCCGTTGTTCCGCGCCGACCAGGTGAAGACGCCGCTGTTGATGCTTCACAACGACGGCGACGACGCGGTTCCGTTCACCCAGGGCATCGAGTTCTTCCTGGCCCTCCGCCGCCTGAACAAGGAGGTCTACTTCTTCAACTACAATGGCGAGCCACACGGCCTCCGCAAGCGCGCCAATCAACGCGATTACGCCATCCGCATGTTCGAGTTCTTCGGCCACTTTCTAAAAGACGAGGCAAAGCCCGAGTGGATGGCGAAAGGCATCCGGTATCTGGACCGCGACAAACCGGAGGCGCAGGCATGGAAGCCGCCGGTAACCGATAAGAAGGAGTGAGTCATCATAGAGGAGAGATGAATCCTTGTGATAACGAACACCGGCAGACGGTGCGGGTGAAGCGTGTCGATGAAGTAACGTCGCTGGATGAACTTTTCCGGCACTGCCTGCCTGCCTTCGGCGGCGCGTATTTGCGGCGTATTTATACGATTCTGGACCGGGCGATCGGCATGGGCTGCCCCCTTACCCTGGCTATCGCCGGGCCCGTGACGGTGTCCGGCCAGCACCAGACCTGGCTGCTTCCCCTGCTTGAGACCGGTTGGGTGGCTTACCTTTCCACAACCGACGCCGTCTGCTACCACGACGGCCACCGCAGCTTGACCGGGCGGCGAGACCCGGTGTTTGAAGTGCCGATCTTTGGCGATGACGGTGCGCTGCGCGATGAACGTACGATTCGCGTCACCGATATGGCTTTCGATGAAGATGTGCTTTTGGACCAGGACCGCTTTCTGACCGCGATTCTGCAACTGCCCGAGTTCCAACGGAGGATGACGGGGACGGAGCTTCGCAACCTCCTGGGCAAGTGGTACGCAGGGCAGGAGAAGGCAAGCGGTGTTGAGCCCGGGCTGTTGGCGACCTGCTGGAATCTGGCCATTCCGGTCTTCGTCGGCGCTCCGGGCGATGGCTCGGTGTTCCTGAACTCGATGAAGCTGTGGGCCATGCGCGAGGCGGGTCTGCTTCCCTCCTACTCATTCGACCTCGACATTCACGCGGAGGTTTTCGAAGCCTGCGCTTACCACCACTGGGGACTTTTCGAGAGCGATCCGAAGGCGCTGGCGACGTTCATGCTCGGAGGCGGCGTGCCGAAAAATTACAATCTCCAACCGGAGCCCGCGCTTGGCCAGGTCCTGGGCTTGCCCGACGTTCGCGGCTACGAGTTTGACGTCCAGATCACCTCGGCGCCCGTCACCGACGGGTCGTTGAGCTCGTGCCCACCGGCGGAAGCCGTCACATGGGGCAAGGTGGATCGCGACACCTATGTCCAATCCACCGAGAGCATGCAAGGCGACTATTCGATGGTGCTACCCTTCCTGATCAAAGCTCTGCTCGATCGCCGGGCGAAGTTTGAACGCCTGCATGCGGAATTGGGCGACGTGTTGTTTGAGCGGCACCCGGAGGCGCGCGGCTATCTGCGCCCTCGCGAAGGCTACCGGTTATTTGAACGGCGCGAGAAATTGGTGGAGGCGCTCCGCAACGCCGTACGGTTGAACGGCGATTGGCTGCGTGAATCTCTTCAGTATCCGCTGCCGGCGGTGCATGCATGACGCGCCGCCAACCGGTGCATGTCTTCTACGGCGGCGCCCATCTCTTCCGGCCCGATATCGCCCGTAAACTCGGGACACTCGCATTGACCGCGATGGACCGTTGGGCTCCGGCCCGCGAGGAGCTCAACTGTTCGGAGGGCGTATTGGAGCGGGTCCGGGAAAAGCTGGCGCGGGAACCAGTGGAGGACTTCCGGATCGATTTCGAAGACGGCTACGGCGTCCGCAGCGACGAAGAGGAAGATGTCCACGCGGTTGCGGCGGCCAAAGCGGTTCGCGAGGGGGCCGAAAGCGGCACGCTTCCTGTATTCACGGGAATTCGAATTCGGCCATTGAACGGACAGACGCGGGAACGCTCCCTGCGGACCCTGCGGCTTTTTCTGCAAACCGTGTCCTACCGGCTTCCGGCGCAGTTCCGTGTCACGCTGCCGAAAGTAAAGCGGCCAGAGGAGATTGCTCAGCTCGCGGTTGAACTGCGAGGGCGCGCCTGGATTGAAGCCCTGATAGAAACGCCGCCGATTCTCGGCCGCATGCGAGAAATGATGGACGCGGCGGGCGGCAAACTCTTAAGCGTTCACCTTGGCCCATATGATCTGCTGGCGTCGCTTGGCGTGTCGGCGCCGTTTCAAAAGCTCCACCACTCGGCCTGCACGTCCGCGCGCATGCAGATGCTGATGGCATTCGCGGGAACGGATGTGGACGTTGTCGATGGACCTACGAAGATTCTTCCGATCGGCACGGAGCGCGAACCGGTGATCGCCGCGTGGCGGCAGCATAGCGACGAAATTCTGGAGTCATTGGCGCAGGGCTTCTACCAGGGCTGGGATCTGCATCCGGCGCAGTTGGTGACGCGATACGCGACGCTGTATCAGTTCTACGGCATGCACGCGGCGGAGATGCAGGCGCGCCTGGCCAACTATGAGGCAGGGGCGGAACAGGCCGTGGTCATGCAGCGCCAATTTGACGACGCCTCCACCGTTCGCGGCCTGCGTATGTTCTTGCGCCGCGCCCGGGACTGCGGCGCGCTTTAACGGCGCTTCAGGCTTTCGGCGAAACGCTTGGCATATGTGTACGGATCGGCGAGCGGAGCGGCTTCCTCGACACGCCTGCACTCGTCCGGCCAGGCGGCCGCGGCCTGGAAGAAATCGTCTTCGGCCGAGCGCAGGAATCGGTCAAAGTCGTCCCGGACGAAGGTCTGCTCAACGGCCTTCGGATTGGCCATCAGTCCCGCGATCGCCGTCAACACCTCCGGCATACTCCAGCACCAGGCGACATTCTCTAGCGAAAGATCGCAGGGCACGGTGAGCCCGACCCTCCGGTGCATTTGGATGCGATGGATACACGCCCACGCCGTTCCAATGAGTTCCACCGGGCCACGGGCGAAGCATTGCCGAATCAATAGCCGTTCGAGGGCGGAGCGGGCAACGCCATGCGCCTCGATTTGCATCTCTGCAAAACGCAGGAGCTCGATCTGTGTTTCCGGCGGGGCGCCGGTAAAGTTTTCCTCCACGAACGTCACGGGCATCGAAGCCGGTTCCGCTGCCTTGTCCCATCCCCATTGGTTCATGTTGAAATGGCCGCTCTTCACCAGAAGCCGCCCGATCTCGGCGTACGTCTCCGGAGCCGGCCGCGAAATCAGTAGCGAGTGGAGAATCCCATGGTTCCCATTCGCTATCCCTACCAGCCGCAGCGCATCGGCATGCCGCTTGCCTAGAGTAATGGCCTGCGCGGCAGTGTCACAAATGCGGGAATCGGTGGTGTTTTCGACAATATGGAATAGATCGTCGTGCAACGCCGGCACCGGCTTCTTGTATCGCACAATGTCACGGAGTAACTGTAGCTGTTGCGCTTCATCGGCCCGCCGGAGCACGGAACCGATCGCTTCGCCCTGACGGAGGCGGACCAATTGCGCCGCGGCGACTTCACGGCGCTGAGAATCCTGGTCATCGAGGAAGGACGCGAGCGCGTGCGTGTCTTCATTCAGGATCAGAATCAGAAAGTCGGTATCGGCGTCGCCGGTTGGAAAATACTCAGGCCTCGGTTCCGCTCCCAACGCAGCCAGCCGCGGAGCCGCCACCTCCGGCAGCGGAGATTTGCGGAGAACTTCAATCAGGTCATAGCGGCTGATCTCGGTATACGTGCAATAGAGAGCACGCCAACCGGCGAACTGCAGCGCCGCCTCGGCGGCGACATCGGTGTGGCCGCAGCTCACCAGATGCGTGCTCTCCCGCAGCTTGCTGAAGTCTCCGCGGTTGATACGGACCAGATGCGAAAGATCGCTCAGCAGCGGGTAAGGGCTATCCTCCGATAGCGGCGATGCATTGGCGCGCTCCAACTGCTCATCCGTCCATGGCAGTTGGGGGATCAATACTTCTTCCAGTTGGGCCGCCCAGTGTTTCTGGTAGAGACTCTTTCCCATCTCTCTCGCGTATTCGATCAGGCGGTTGGCGGCCGCGGCGTGAGTCGCGTAAATCGACTGGTGCGTCGCGATGAGTTCCGGGTCGAGCTCCGCCAACAGCTTCGGAATTTCAAATACGCTGGCGCCCATATGCTTCAGGATGCGCGCCGCGCCGAATTTCTCCCGCGCCACGGCGGCCGCCCCGCATTTGCGACAGAACTTCCCCGCCGGTCCCCATTTGGCGCACCAGTAGCACCGCGCCTCTTCCCGTACGCTTAAGCCGCAGTGAATGCACAGATCGCCGGCGCGCCAATCCACCGGCTGCGGCTGGGCGCACGACTCGCAAATCGCACGCATTTCTATCCGTGGATGCGGCGGACTCGGCCCCAAAGAACGTCTTTATCCGCCTGCGACATACTCTTCAAGCGGCGCGCGATCTCGTCCTTGGCGACGCCCTCCCGCTTTAAGAGAAGTGCAAGATCATACTCGGCCAGCGGCACAAATTCGGCCCCGCAACCGCGGCAGAACTTGCCCGGCCCGCCGCTGGAGCACCAGTAACAGGACTGCACCGGTTCGGCCTGCTTCCCGCAGCTCGGGCAAAGCTCTCCGGTCTTATAATCCTTCGGCTGGCGGGCATTGCAGTGCAGGCAGTAGACCGCGTCCGGCGAATCCAGCACCAGCTTATCGGCGGGCTTGGCCGCCGGGATTCCCACCGCCCATTCCATCACTTTTGCCGCAACGGCGGCATCCAGCCCTGGGAGCACTTCGCACAGTGTCGCCGCGTCTCCGATGGTGGCGAAATCCGCCTTAGCCTGTACGCCGGCCGCAGCCAGTGCGTTCAATTGTTCGGCGGTAAGGCCTTTGGCGATCAGTATGTTCTGTTCCAGCAATGTGAAATTCATTCGTCGTCGGAATCCTTCTCCTATTAATGCGCAATCCGGTGACCGCCGTTGTCACGAAAGAAAACACTTGATCCGCTGTGCTTTGTATCGTAAAGTTCTCTGTATGGAGAAGCTAACGATGACAGATTGGCCGGCGGGCCTGGTATGGCGGAATCATTTCCGGCGCAGTTTACTCGATGAAATGGAGCCCCGAACGCGCGACGCCTGGGATCCCGGCGAGCGCGAAATTCTGGGGCCGTCGCTCGCCCAGTTTCAACTGGGCGAGTCCTCCGATGGGCGCCACCTTCTGCAATACGCGCGCCGCTTTGGCAACGCCGCCGGAGACTCCTGGCTTGGCGAAGCGATGGCGCTGTTCATTCAGGAGGAGAATCGGCACTCCTATTGGCTGGCGGAGTTTTTGAAGGCGCAAAACTATCCGCTGCTGCGGCACTGCTGGTCCGATGCGATTTTCCGGTTGGTAAGAAAGCTGATGGGGTTCGGGTTGATGATCGCGGTGCTGGTCTGCGCGGAGATTGTCGCGGTCCCTTACTACAAGGCGGTAAAGCAGTACACCCAGTCCACGTGGCTGCGCGCCATCTGCACACGCCTTCTTAGCGACGAAGCGATGCATCTGCGATTCCAAGCGGCAAATCTGGGCGCAGTTTGGCGCCGGTGGAGGTTGCTATGGCTGCTCCGGGCCTGCCACCGCGTGATGATGGCGGCCATCTGCCTGGCCGTTTGGCGGGAACACAATGGGGTGCTTCGCCGGGGTGGCTACACGCTTCTCACCTTCACCACCGGGTGCCTGGATTTATTGAATCAAGTACACGCCGGAGCTTTGGCGGCCCAAAACAAAGAGTGGACCGCCGCCGTCCCCGCCGCGGTGCGCTAACCGCAGGCGATAATGGGCGGATGCGGTTGAGTATCTGTTGCTCCTCCAGGTCTGCTGCCGCTTCGACGCGGCTGGCGCGGCGCCTGGAAAGGAACCTCGGAATCCGGACGCTGCTCATCGAAGAGGACGAGGTCCCGGTGTCGGAAACCTGGGAGGAGGGCGCGGCATCCGATGCGGTCCTGGTGCTGCTGGACGCCGTAAGCGCGCCTGCGCCGATTCGAGTCGAAGCGTGGAAAAGCCTGATTAACCACGATGGCAACCCGCCGATCGCTTTCGCACGGTTCGAAAATTGCGCTTATCCAAAACTTCTGGAACGCCGCCGGTTCTTCCCGTCCGATGACCTGATCGTTCTCGAACGAGCGGTCGAACGCTGGCTGACCGCCCAATTGCCGGTTCTCCCTGGGATTTCACCCGCCGCTGTCGAAACCGAAATCCCCGAAGATTGGTGGGCGTCTCTGGCCGATCAGCCGGGCTCGGTCACCACGCCGGATATCGCCGCCGCGCAGGCCTTCGCGCACCATGCCGCCGGCCATTTTCAGGGAGTGGTCTGGATCGGCTGTGCCGGCCGGGAGGCGCCGGTGATACGCGCCGAATTGGACCACCGGACGGCTGGAGAAGGACGCTGGCTGGCGGTGCTTGCCCATCTCGATAAACCTCTCAAACTCCCGGAATCACGGAACTCCTATTTACAAGTACTGGGTGTCCCGCCGAAAAGTGCCCTTCATAACCCCATTGGCGCCTGTTACGCACCGTGCTTTCCTGGCTGGTTCGCACGAAAACTCGGCGGCGATCTCTCCATGGCGACCCTCGTTGACGCCGCCAACGACATGTACCGTCTGGCGAGCGTTCCCCTTCTTGACCCGAAAACCCAAGCACGCCATCTGCACTCGATCCACGGTTACTTCAAGTCCTGGAAGACCCATCCCGTACCGTGCCGCGATCTGCTGAACGAGGTTCCGGCCGCGATTCAATATGGGTTTGAGCAGGACTGGACATGTGCCGCCGAGGTATGCCGCAGGGCCGCCTTCCTGCTGCTCAACGATGGCCGCCGCCGCGAAGGGATCCGTTTGATGCACCGCCTGATGGTGGAAGCCGAAGCCCGCGGCGATTCCGAAACCGCCGCCGACGCTCGCCATGAACTGTCGTGGCTAACCGACGAGGAAGATCCGGAGCGGAGGAAAGTGATCGTAGCCGGTGAACAGCTCTCGCTCCTTTTATGAAAGCGAACCCAGCCGCTCGCGCGTTTGCCGCATCACTTGAGCCAGCAGATAGGTATCGGCGGAATAGTGCAGCGAATCCGCGCCCATTCCCAGCCAGGCCCGTGCGGCTTCGTCGTTGTTGACAAATACACTGAGCGATAGCCCATTGGCGTGCGCGGCATTCAAAATGCGCTTTCCGGACTCCAGCAGCTTTGGGTCCATCACCTGGCCGGGAATCTCCAACGCCTGACTCAGATCATAGGGGCCGATGAACAGCTCATCCAAGCCAGGCACCGCCGCGATTTTCTCAACCTCCGCCAGCGCCTCCGCTGTTTCAATCTGCACAATGACACGCGTTGCCGTACCGGCCTGGGCCAGATACTCTGCCACCGGTTGCAGCGAATACTTCGCGGCACGCACCATGTGATTCACGCCCCGCTTCCCCTGCGGGAAGAATCGAGCCGCCTCCACGACACGGCGGGCCTCTTCGGCCGAACGAAGCCGGGGGACGATCACGCCATTCGCGCCGTTATCCAACGCGCCCTGGATCGATTCCGGGTTGGAGTTCGGCACGCGCACGTAGGCCGGAATCCGAGCCGCGCGAAGCATTGCGGGGAGGCCGGCGTTGTCGATCGGGGCATGCTCGCAGTCAATGACGCAGTAATCCCATCCCGCCCATCCGGCCATTTCGACGGATTCCGGCGATGCCAGCTCGATAAAGATTCCGAATTGCGCCATCGATTAAGCCTTTTTCGCGCGCGGGCGGCGTTTCGGAGGGCTGAAGAGCGCATTGATATGCCGTTGGAGCTCGCGAAAGATCAGGTCGGCGGGCTTGGAGGCGTCGATGGTGGTGAACTCGTATTTGCCTGCCATCCCGTCCAGGGCACGAATCACGCGGGCCTGGTAGCGGACGTAGCTCTCGTACATATCCGGACCGAATCGCATGTCCATCCCGGATTCCCAGAAGTCGAAGTTCCCGCGGCCCATCACGACGCGGGAGACCAGCGCGGGTACGTCGGCTCGCAGATAGAAGATGGCATGCGGAACCAGCGCGAATCCGGCCACCTTTTCCAGCCAGCCTCCATCCTCGGAACGCGCCAGGCCGCGGGCCATCAGGGAGAAGATGTAACGGTCCGTCAGCACAACGAAGCCGGCCCGTAAGGCCGGGACGATCTCGTTTTCCAGGCGATCGGCGAAATCGGTGGCATAAAAGAGCGTCATGGTTACCGGGCCCAGCGTGTTGCCTTCCTTTGCCTTGGCGATCCCGTTGCTGGCCAGGGCGCTGCGAGCTAACCCGGTGTCCAGCACGGCGTGCCCCTGCTGCTCCAGCCACGTGCGAAGACGGGAAATCTGCGTGGAGCGGCCCACCGTGTCCGGTCCTTCAATCACGATCAGCTTTCCCTGCAGTTCCGAAACGTCAACGTCCGGCAGCGGTTCGCTATAGAACTGTAGTGGATTGGATGTTGGCACGGAAGGCCCCTTCCTTATGGAGAATTTGACCCGCTGCGATGGCGTCCCCCAAGTGATCCATCACGATTCGTCTCATTTCCATCTGCTGCTCCTCAATGGATCGGGTTGCGTCGATCACGTGGAACCCCATCTCCTGCACCATGCCTTCGTATTCGTCCAGAATTCGCCCCTGGAACAGCCGGAAGCTCTCCTCGATCCTTCGCGAAAGGTTCAGGTCCATGCCCGCTTCGTAATACTTGATGGAATCCCGCCCGCCGAGGATCCGGCCAAGCGCCACTTCCAACGGCACACGGAAGTAGAAGGCGAGGTTCGGCTGAATCGCAAATTTGTACAGGTTTCTCACCCAGCGAGGGGAAACCCCGCGCACGACATCCCGCGCCAGGGCAGTGTAGGCGAACCGGTCCGCGCAAACGATCGCGCCCGCCTTCAGCATCGGCAGAATAAACCGCTCTTGGCGGTCGGCGAAGTCGGTTGCGTGGATCAGGGAAAACGTCGTGGGAGTGAACATCTGCTTCTTCTTGCCGCGCTTGGTGGTTTCGCGAACCAGCGGGGAGGAGTTCCATTCGGAGAATGCAACCGCAAGGCCTTGCGAGCGCAGCCACTGGGCGAGCAGGGAAAGCTGGGTCGACTTTCCCGAGCCGTCAATGCCTTCCACGATCAGCAGTTTGCCCTTGAAACGATTGGGGGTGAGTAGGGGCATGGGGAACTGTAATTATAGCCGGGCAACCGCCGGAATAGGTTACCGCGGCGGGTATCATGATAAGAATGCCTCGTTATGCCGCGATTGATATTGGCAGTAACTCTGTCCGGCTTGCCGTAGCGGAAGTGGAGCCGGGAGGTCCGGTAAGGACGTTGGCTTCTGAACGCGAAGTAACACGCCTGGGAACCAGCGTCTTCAGTGAAGGATCCATCAGCAAGGACGCGATGGATCATGTCTGCCAGGTCCTGCGGCGCTTTCGGCTTACCGTCGAACGGAACCATGCAATGGGATCGCGTGCCGTGGCGACCAGCGCCGTCCGGGATGCTCGAAATCAGGAAGAGTTTTTGCGCCGCGCCAGCGAGGCGGCCGGAATCCCGGTCGAAATCATCTCCGGCATTGAAGAGTCACGCCTGATTCATGCCGGCGTACAATCCGTCTGGCCTCATCCCGACGAGCGTTTGTTGATCATTGACATCGGCGGCGGCAGCGCGGAGGCGATCATCAGCGAAAACGGCCGCATGATCGCGGCGATCTCCAAGCCGCTTGGCGCCGTGCGCCTGAAGCAAGTGTTTCTGCAAAACGATCCTCCGGGTGAGGAAGACCTCGACCGCATGAACGGGTTCATCGACGAGAAGATCGCCGCCATGCTGAAACGGGCTTGGAAGGGCCCTTTTGATCGCGTTATCGCTACATCCTCCACCGCCGCCGCCGTCGTTTGCGCCATCCACGAGCTGGAGCGGCGCGCCCGTGTCATGGCGGACCAGCGCCGGGTCACGACGGCCCAAGTGGAGCGTCTGGCCGCGGAGCTGGCGGGGAATAAACTCGCCCTTCGCCGCAAACGCATCGGGATCGGGCCCCGCCGCGCGGAAATCATCGTCAGCGGAGCGGCCGTGCTGGCGCGTATCTTGCGCGCGTTCGGCGCTAAATCGGTCTACTACTCGGTGGCCGGCGTGCGCGATGGCATCATCGCCGACCTCGCGGCCCGCCGCGTCGGCGGTCACTTGGCCCGCCTGAACAGGGAACAGCGCAGGATCGTCGAGACCATGGCCCGGCGATTTGGCGTCGATGTCCGCCACGCACGTAAAACAGCGGAGCTGGCCGGAACCTTGTTTGACGAGCTGAAGCCCCTGCACACCCTTCCCGCCGAGTGCGGCAAACTCCTGGAAGCCGCCGCCTACCTCGTCGACATCGGCCATTTTGTAAGCGATATGGGCCACCACAAGCATTCCCAGTATTTGGTGGCGAATGCCGACCTGCCTGCCTTCACTGCCGAAGAAAGGGGCATCATTTCCCATTTGTGCCGTTTTCATCGCAAATCAATGCCCTCGGCGCGCCACCTGCAATTTCAGAATCTGCCTCCGTCCAACCAGCGGTTAATTCTGCGCCTTGTGCCCTTGTTGCGCTTAGCCGATGCGCTCGATCGGAGTCACGATCAGCGTGTGGATGGCCTGGCCGTCGATCTCCAGCCGGACAGAGTGACGATCGCTTTGCGCTCGGCCGCCGATACAAATCTCGAATTGTGGGCCGGCGAGAAAGCCGGCGCCGCCTTTCAACAGGTGTTCGGACTCCCGCTGGAGCTACAAATTCGAAACTAGAGCCGTGCGGGTTCCGTCCGAAGAAAATGCGATTTTCTCAGTCCTGCGTCATCATGGATTTGTAGAAGATGTTTGTGACGCGTTTATTGTTAGTTCTGGCAGCTCTGCTATTTGGTGTTCGCCCGCTCCCGGGCCAATCTCTCGGTGAAGATGCACCCGCGGAAAGTGACGGCGGCGGTGTGGCGGAGCGACGCGTGCTTCCCACCCCCGTTCCGGTGAAACCGAATAATCGGGAATCAACTGTGGATTGGCGCGGCGTCATGCAGCAGTCCGCCTTTTTTACGGGCATCCAGCATGCCTTTCGCCTGGGCACCGAGCCCGGCACCCGTTCCGGAATGAAGGGCCCGTTCTTTCCGGATTATGCCCACGCCGTTGGCAACATGCACGGCTGGGGTGACGGCGATCCGTTCTACGTAAATTACGTGGGACATCCATTGCAAGGCGCTGCTTCCGGCTTTATCTATCTGCAAAACGATTCACAGGCGCGTCTCCAACGGTTCGGACGCGATCCGCGATATTGGCGGAGCCGCCTGAAGGCCATGGGCTTTGCCTGGGCCTACAGTACATGGTTCGAAATCGGCCCGATTAGCGAGGCGTCCATCGGCAATGTGCAAAGCTACCGTCCCCAACAGGGCTTCGTCGATCACGCCGTGACGCCTTTGATCGGCACCGGGTGGCTGATTGTAGAAGACTTTTTTGACGAAAAGCTGATTCTACCCTTAGAGCGCCGGTTCGATAACCGCATCGCGAAATTGATGGTCCGAAGCTGGCTGAATCCAAGCCGCAGTTGGGCCAACATGATGCGATTTAAGGTTCCGTGGTATCGCGACAATCGAGGCGGCGTGTTGCCCGGCCGCTACCGCGACGTCTATGTCATGCAACCGGAATCGCTGCGCGAGTTTCCCAAGGCCGCGCCCTTCGAATTGAGCGTCATTCCATTCTGGACCCGCTTCGACGGCACGCAGTGCGCCGGCGGCGGCGGGCAAGGAGCCTATCGGTTATCAAACTCCCTGCAGGTAGTGGGACAACTGAGCGGTTGTTCTCTTCGGGATCAGCCGGCGAACGTCTCCGGCGATTCGCTCACCTATTCCATCGGACCCCGCTGGACCCCGCTCGCCGAACGCCGCGTCAGCCCATACGCGCAACTCCTGGTGGGCGGCAATAAACTCACCCGCTACGAAATCGACCCCATTCGCGAGCGTATTCTCAAAGCCGACGCGCTCCGCAAGGGCCTCGAGCCACCGCCGGCCGAAACCTACACAACCGCGTCACACGCCCACGGCTGGGCCCTGAACGCCGGCGCCGGGGTGGACGTCCGTTTGAACCCGGCGTTCGCATTGCGTCTAGCCAGTGTCGAGTACGCCCGTTCCTGGGCGCCCAACTCCAATCCCGCCTTTCCGGCGCGGGCATACAATAAGGGCGTCCAACTATCGACTGGAGTGATTTTGCGCGTCGGTACCTGGTGACTTATACTGGAGTTGATCGCCCTTGCTGGGAGATCGTTCAACGGTAGGACAGCAGACTCTGACTCTGCTTATCGGGGTTCGAATCCCTGTCTCCCAGCCACAAATACCGGCTGTACGCCAGAAAACCTTCATATCGTTTGACCAGTACTAGGACATTAGCCTGATTGAATGGCGTTCCTGACGGTGCTACCGTGAAAGCACTAGTCATCTTAGGCTCGCTGAGCCGATGGAGGAGGGTACAATTCCATGGCGAATAGAATATCGGTTTTAGTGCTGGCTATGGCAGCTTGCGCATTCAATGTAAACGCGCAAAGCCCGCGAGCGCTCGAAGTACTGCAAGAGCGGCTGCTGCCGTTATTCGAAATTGCAGGTGTCGTGTTTACGGACGTGGACGAGTCAACCGGCAGGATGCGGGTTGGTGTTGTGCATCGCGATGTGGAAGGACTGGTACGAGAAAAGCTTCCCGTTTTGGGCATCCTGTCGCGGTTGGTCGATGTCGTGGAAACCGATGCCATTTTTCCGGTGACAACACTGCAGGACGGTGTACGGCCAGTCGTAGGGGGACTGCAGATCCGATTTTCCAACTACGTCTGCACCCTCGGATTTACCGCTACTCGCGCTGGCGTAGACGGATTCGTTACCAACAATCACTGCAGCGGTAAGCAAGGAATGGTAGATGGGATGAACTACTATCAGCCGCTCAATCAGGTAACCGCTGAGTTGATCGGTACCGAGATCGCCGATCCGCCCTACTTCAAGGGAAATTGGTGCCCTCGCGGCAAACAGTGCCGCTATTCGGATTCACTATTCGCTCGATCAACGGATGGTGTAGCGTTCGATCGTGGCAAGATCGCCAAAACAACGGGCTTGCCTAACAGTTTGTCCCTTACTATTGGTGGGAATTTTTCGTTCACCGGAACCGACGTTGTCGCGACCGGTGCTCTCGTGAACAAAGTTGGACGAACCACGGGTTGGACGGAGGGCAAAGTCACCGCGAAGTGCGCCAACGTTGCAGTTTCCGGCACCAATATTATCAACCTCTGCCAGGACATTGTTGAGAACAACGTGAAAATTGTCGGGGGCGGCGACAGCGGTTCTGCAGTTTTTGCCATAGACTCCGGTGACACGGTGAAACTCGTTGGCCTTCTCTGGGGTGGCAACACTTCGGGCACGATGTTCGTCTATAGCCAGATTGAATGGGTTCAGAAGGAGCTTGGTCTGACCGTCATTCCTTAGCTCTGGCTAATTCTCCGGGTCCCGCTCGGATGTTAATAAAATAGGCTTATAGGATCGAACGCCTTGTTGAACGGCATTGGAATCGCTCTCAGCCTGGTAATCACGCTGAGCTTCAGTTCTAATTCTTTGGGCGGTCAAGGCAGAACGGCTAAATCAAGCAAGATGGAAACCTATGACGATCTCCTCATCCGCGTCGAAGGGAAGGCTCCGGGGTTCGGCGGCATGTTCACCGCCGAAGATGGTCAATTAGTCGTCTACTTGTTGGACCCTTCGACTATCGACCTCGCTCGTTCGGCGATAGAATCCATTTTTGGTCACTCCATTGTGCCGGCGGCGGGTGTGCGCTCTAGCCGAGGCCGCTACACCGTCTCGCAGTTAAAACGCTGGGCGGATCGTGCCACTGAACTGTTGGCGAAACCGGGTGTGGTCGCAGTGGACTTGGATGAAGCTCGAAATCGAGTCACTATCGGAATTGAAGGAACTGCTAATAAAACCGCCGTTTCCAAGGCGCTCCATTCGCTCGGTATTCCCCCTGAGGCAATTCTGCTGAAAGAGATGGACCCGGTCCGCCAGCTCAATCGGCCACAAACAAAGGGGACTCAGCCGGCACAGGTTCAGCCGCAAACTGCGAGTCCTCGGAAATAATTTCCCTGCCGTGACAAGTTCCGGCCACCCGTTGCGCCATCCCCAGTGGAGAACATAATGGGACTGCAAGAACGACAGATGATCCGGGACCTTACCGAGAAAACGCTCCCGGAACGCGAAAAGGAAATCACCGAAATCTGCGGTGGTACCGCGCGCTACGAAGTGGACTGGGACAGCATGTCCAACGATGCCGAAGCGCTGCGCTTTCTCGATAATCTCTCGTGCCACCGCCTCAATATGGCGCTGCGCACCATTGCCCTCGACCCGATGGGCAAAGACGCTCTTCGCGACGGTCTGAAAACCGTCAAACTCCGCAACGTCAAAACCAAAGAAGAGATGAAGATGGAGTTCAACAACGGTGTCCTGGAGATGCACTGCGCCTACGCCCTCCGCACCGACGGGATGTTCAACGATGGCGAAATCTATAAGAAATTGATGGGAGGACTGTAATGAACCGACGTAATTTGATTCCCGCGCTCGCCGCTTTTGCCGGCGCCGCCGCTACCGCTTCCGCCGCTGAAGGCAACGCCATGATGGACCTTCTCGCCGCTAGCGCCAAAGAAAAGAAAGGCGTAACCGTCTACGTGAAGGGCCAGCAGATCGGTATGCTCGTGACCAACGTCGGACTCGAGTTCGTCGAGGGCCGCAGCCAGGCGCAGTCCCGGATCGTCGTCCGCATCACCGCCATCGACGCTGTGACAATGGCCTAGTTTTTCCTTGACACAAGGCGAAGAAAAAGCGAATATCGTTGCATGCCGCTCGTCGGTATCGCAAAGATGGCCGCCGAAAGCTCCCTGTTAGAGGAAAAGCGCCGGGTGTCCTATCTCGAACTGCCCGCCAAAAGCTTCATCGGCTCGTGCTCGGGGAAACGGCAAATATTTGACTGGACCGTTAATCCCTACCGCGGCTGCGAATATGGCTGCCGCTACTGTTATGCACGCTATACCCACGAGTTTATGGAGCTTTCGGTGGATGAGTTTGAAACGCGCATCTTTGCCAAACAATGGGATGCGGCTCGATTCCGGCGTGAGATTCGGAGGCTCGCGCCGGGCGAGACTTTGGCCTTCGGGACCGCGACCGACTGTTACCAGCCGGCCGAACGCCGCTTCGGGTTGATGCGGCGGATGCTCGAGGAAATGCAGGGTTCGGTGGAAGAGTTGAAGATTGGCATCACCACCAAATCCGATCTCGTGGCTCGCGATGTGGACCTGCTGGCGCCCTTGGCGCGGCGCAACGACGTTCGCGTCAATATGACCATCACGACCGTCGATACGGCTTTAGCCCGGAAGATTGAACCATATGCGCCCCGGCCGGAACTGCGCCTCACCGCGATGGAGAAAATCTCCGCCGCGGGCATCTCGGTCAACGTCGGGGTCTCCCCCGTGCTGCCGATGATCACGGACTCGGTGGCAAGCCTGGATGCCGTCGCAAGAGCCGCCAAGGCAGCAGGCGCCCGGACAATGTGGGCGCAGCCGCTGTTCCTCAAGGACTGTGCGAGTAAGGTTTTCATGCCCTGGCTGGAACGCGAGTTCCCGGCGCTTACTGGTAAATACCGCGCCTGGTACACGCGGGAGGCTTATCTAAAAGACCCATATGTGGACTGGTTGAAAACGCGCGTCGACGGAGTTCGTCAACGTCACGGGCTGGCCGATCGCGCTACCGGGTACCGCCCTCCGGACTGGCTGGGCCCCTCGCAGATGCGACTATTTGGATGACCATGCAGATCGCAATTGCCGGCGATTATTCAGATGAGTTTGCCACCCACCGGGCCATGCTTCCTGCCCTCCAACACGCCGGGGCCGAAGGCGTTTGGATCCCAACCACGGAAGCCGAACGAGCCCTTAAATTCGACGGTATTTGGCTCGCGCCGGGTAGCCCTTACGCCTCGTTTGAAAATGTTCTCGCCCTCATTCGCTTCGCCCGCGAGCGGCAGGCGCCCTTCCTGGGAACCTGCGGCGGCTTTCAACATGTCCTGATCGAATTCGCGCGTAACGCCGCAGGAATCCCCGATGCCGACTCCGCCGAACACACCGGCGGCGCCGGCACCTGCGTGGTAGTGCCTGTCGTTTGCCCCATCTCCAACCACCCGGCCAACCCAAAACTCTACGGCGCAGAAACGGTCCGGTATCTCCCGGGCAGCCGTCTAAGCCGGATCATGGGCGCGCCCGAAACCAGCGAACAGTACTTTTGCAGCTTCGAAGAAAATCCTCTGTTCCGGGGACGGCTGGAACGCGCCGGATTGGAAGTCTCTGCCATGAACCCAAATGGCGTCGCTCGCGCGGTCGAACTGCCCAGCCACCCCTTCTTCATTGCCACGCAGTTCCAGCCGCAAATGACCTCGGCGCCCGGCGAGCCCCACCCCTTACTCGTAGCCTTCGTCCGCTTGCTAACGGAAAGTGCTTGACGCAGAATGAAGATATGAGTGCGCAGCGGCCCGTCGCCATCAGCGACCACGCGTTAGAACAACTGCGCTATATCCGCGACACCATGGAGCGAACAGGCTCCTTTACAGCCGTTCCCGGCTGGGGTGGCGTCGCCATGGGAACCTCCGCGCTGGTTGCGGCCGTCATTGCGGCCCGGCAGACCGAAATGCGAATGTGGGGCATCGTCTGGATGTGCGAGGTTGTCCTCGCACTGATCATCGGCACCGCGTTCATACTTAGAAAAACGAAACACGGCGACCGCAGCATGTTCGCGGCGCCCGGACGGCAGTTTTTCTTGAGCTTCTCCCCGCCCGTAGTGGCCGGCGGCGTCCTGAGCTGGATTCTCTACCAGCAAGGCGCATGGGCTGTGATGCCCGGCATGTGGCTGATGCTTTATGGCGCCGGAGTCGTAACGGCCGGCGCTTTCTCGGTTCGCGTCGTACCCATCATGGGGCTCTGCTTCATGGGGCTTGGGGCGGTGGCGGTGGCAAGTCCGGCGGCCTGGGGCAACTGGTTTCTCGCCTTCGGCTTCGGCGTCGTGCACATCGTTTTCGGACTCATCATTGCAAGGAGGTACGGTGGCTAAATCATCGGCGACAAAATTAGCGGCAGTGAAGCCCGCGCCCAGTAAACTGGCGACAAATGAAACCCAGGCGCTGGACCGCCTGATTCACGAAAAGGTTCGTCTGGGAATCATCAGCGCGTTGGCGGCTAGCGGCCCTTTAACCTTCGTCGAACTGCGCGCGCTGCTCAAGACGACCGACGGAAACGTCAGCGTGCATGCCCGTAAGCTGGAGGACGCTGGATACGTGACGTGTACTAAAGGTTTTGAAGGCCGCGTTCCGCGGTCCAATTACGAACTGACCGCCGAAGGCCGCATGGCTTTCGAGAAATACCTCGACCATCTCGAAGCGATCGTTGGCGTAATGCGCGCCCGGTAATTACAACCGCCGGTGGGCTCGCAAGGCAATCACCGCGGCACCAAGGACAACCAGCAATATCGCAACGGGCAGCCAGGGATGACCGAGCTCGCCCGGCGGGAAAATAAACGCGAGAAATATAAGCGCTCCCGATACCAACACCACGCTGAAGATTAATCGGATCAGCAAAGCGGTGTTCAATTCGCCGATGGCTCTCCGCTGCAGGTCGGGCGGCTGCACCGGCAATGCCGCCGGTCGAGGCATCGTTTGCAATGCTGCCGCAATACGCGGGTTCCGTGCCGCCTCTTCCTCCAAGAGTGCTCGCGACGCCTCGGAGGCTTCGCCCGCATGATACAGAATCACCAGGTCGGTCAGTACATCAGGGTGTAGATTCATCGAAATTTCTCCAATTTCTGTCGCGCCCGGAAGATGCGAACTCTCACGGTCGTCAACGGCAGTTCCAGTTGTTCGGCAATCTCTTCGTACGTCATGCCGCCTTGGGCATGCAGCACCAGCGGTTCCCGCAACCGTTCCGGCAACTCGGCAATCGCGTCCAATATGGCGTTCAATTCTGTTCGCGTCTCCGCCTCGGATGCCGTTACCTGCTCCGGCGCCGCGTCCATCGGCTCCTGCCGCCAGGCCCGCCGCAAGTGCTCGCGCCATAAGTTGCGCGCGATCACCACCAGATAGGCTCGGGCGGTCGAAGCCTGCACCGGCTGCCGGGCCGACAAGGCACGCACGAATGTTTCCGCGGTCAAATCCTCCGCCAGCGCCCGATTCCTGCTCCATGCCAGCAAGCACCGGTAGACCGCCCCCGCATGGGTTTCGTAGATATCGTGAAAGCGAATCGGCTCCGCCATGCTCGAATAACAATATGCGCACCGGCCGGTTTTGTTACCGTGGATTCTGATGACCCGCCGGAAAATTATCTCCTCGGCCGCCGCTGGCGTTGCGGCCCAAACCCAATCCCAGGCGCAGACGCCCTCCGCCCGCCAATACATCGTCATGCGCAAGCTGTTCCTGCGAAACAGCCCGGATAATCAGGTGGCGCGGCTGACCGAGTTCCTCGAAAAATCCGCCCTTCCCGCCGTGCAGCGCTCCGGAGCGTCCGCTGTTGGATTCTTCGCCTCCCAGCTCGCGCCGGATTCGCCCTTCATAATGGCGCTCACCAGCTTTCCTACGCTCGCCGCCTACGAAGCCGCGCAAGCCAAAATGAGTGCCGACACCGCTTATCAAACCGCGCTGAAGGCCTACAACTCCGCCCCCGGTCTGCGCTTCGAGCGCTACGAGACCTCGCTCCTCCGCGGCTTCGCCGGCTTCCCCGGACTCGTCTCAAGCACCAAATCCAACCGTCTCTTCGAACTCCGCACCTACGAAAGCGACGACTCCACCAGCCTTTCCGAAAAAATCCGCATGTTCAACGAAGGCGAAATCTCCGTCTTCCAGAAAACCGGTCTCGACCCGGTCTTCTTCGGTGAAACCGTATTCGGCCATAAACAGCCCAACCTCACCTACATGCTCGGCTACGACGATTGGAACGCCCGCGACGCGAATTGGAAGAAATTCCTCGCCCACCCCGAGTGGATCAAACTCCGCGCAACACCCGGCTGGAGCGATGCCGAAATCGTCTCCAACATCTCCAGCATGTTCCTCCGCGCGCTGCCGTTCTCGCCCGTCCGCTAGCGCTTGCAATATAATCACTGCTGGTTGGAGAGGAAATCGTGAAGAGAAACCTTGTGTTATTTGGCTGCCTGCTCGCGGGCGCCGTGCTCCTTTGGGCGGCCACGCCGCCGCGCGTCCCCGCTAAGGTGAGCGAAGTGGCCGAACCCGGCGGCAAACTGCCCGGCAATCCGAAGATCGCCCTGGTCAAGGTTGCCGATGGGTTCCTCGACCCTACGAACGTCGCCAGTGCCAACGACGGCAGCGGACGCATTTTCGTCTGCGAACGCGTCGGCCGGATTCGCGTGGTCAATAAGGATGGGTCGGTCCAGAAAGAGCCCTTCCTCGATCTCACCAACATCAATCCGCTCGGAACCGACGTCCAGACCGGATTCGTCGAGCAGGGACTCTACTCCGTCGCGTTCCATCCAAAATTCAAGGAAAACGGCTACTTTTACGTTCACTACGCCTCGCTGCCTTTCAACGGCGACGGCCTCGTCGTCCGTTTCCAGGTAGACAGGAACAACCCCCGATTCCTGACCCCGGAGCGCACCAAGGCGACTTCAAAAGTGCTCCTCCGCATTGAGCAGCCCTACTACAACCACAACGGCGGGCAAATCGAGTTCGGGCCTGACGGCTACCTGTATATCGCGTCCGGCGACGGCGGCTGGGAAGGCGACCCGCTCGAAGCCGGCCAGGACTTGAATACTCTTCTCGGAAAAATGCTCCGCATCGACGTCAATGTCGAAGACGACCGCATCCCTTACAAAGTCCCGCCATCGAACCCCTTCGCCTATGCCGCGAAGGAGCAGTTGATGTCGCTCTTCGGCATCAGCGAACACGATTTCTCAAAGATCAAGACGAAGGCCCGCCCCGAAATCTGGTCCTTCGGTCTTCGCAACCCCTATGAGTTCTCCTTCGACCTGAAGACCGGCGACATGTTCATCGCCGACGTCGGCCAGAACCACTGGGAAGAGATCGACTTCCAGCCCGCCAATTCCAAGGGCGGCGAGAACTATGGGTGGCCGCGAAACATGGGTACGAAGTGCTTCCCGATGACCGGACCGGACGATAAGTGCGGGCTCATCGGCACGCTGCCCGCCGCGCAGTACCCCCACGAAAATCCGTACCCCGGCGCCCCCCCGTTGAAGACCGGCCACGGCTGCTCGGTGGAAGGCCTCGGCGTGGCCAACTACGGCGGGATGAAGGGCGTCTACCTTGTCGGCGACTGGTGCTCCGGCCGCGTCTTCGGAATGGGTTGGGACGGCGACAAGTGGATCCTCGAAGAGATGCTCCACACGAACCTCCAGTTCACCGCCGGCGGATATGACGAGAACGGCTACGTGATGGCTGTCAACTGCAACTGCTTCTATACCTCCGACAAAGGCGCCACCGGCAACCCGCCCGGCGCGCTGTGGCGCGTCGTTCCCATCAACGAGGTACCCCGCGGTGCTGAGACCGCCCGTACCGCATCGGCGCCCGTGGAGACTTCTTCCACCGGTCCGTTCCAGCTCATGCACCCGCTCGATAACAAGGCGCTGCAGTTCAACCTCATGCCGAACGACAAGGTCACGCCCGCCGTCGAGCAGTTCCGCAAAGCCGGCGCGAACGCCTATAACGGAAGCCCCGCCGCCGTCGCCGATGGCAAACGCCTGTACAGCCAGTGGTGCGCAAGCTGCCATCTGGCGGACGCCACCGGCCGCATGGGTTCAAACCTCATCGACGCCCAGGTGACCTATCCGCGCGTCAAGACCGATGCCGGCTTCTTCGAAGTCGTCTATGCCGGTGCAACCGGCGCCATGCAGTCGTTCGGAAACCGGGTCGCGCAAGACGACATCCTGAAGATCATCGCGTACGTAAATAGCTTGAAAAAATAGCCGCGGCCGCGCTGTGCTTTACTACGAAGGTGAAGCTTATTTTTCGCAGTCTCGCCTTCTCGCTAGCCTTCGGAATCGCATCGAATGGCGCTCCGCCGAAGAGCGGCATCGATCCCGATGCGATCGACAAGACATGCAAGCCCTGTGAGGACTTCTGGCGCTTCGCAAACGGTGCCTGGCTGGACAAAAACCCCATCCCCGCCTCCCGTCCAAATTGGGGCACGTTCTCGATCCTCACCGAAGGCAACCGCGAACGATTGCGCGTGATTCTGGAGAGTGCGGCGATGGCAAAATCCGCTGCCGGTTCCAAGGAACAAAAGATAGGCGATCTCTACGGTGCTTGCATGGACACCGGCCGCCGCGAAGCGCTCGGCATGAAGCCATTGCAGCCGGAGTTGGACCGGATTGGAAAAGTTGCCACACGCGAGGGGCTCAAGGCGCTGTTGCTGCAATTTCTGCAAAACGCCTACCCAGGGCCGGTTACGATCAGCGCTGCTCAGGACTTGAAGAATACCAGCCAGGTCATTGCGCAGGTCGCCGTGCAGGGAACCTCCCTTCCCGAGCGTGAGTTCTACTTCCGAGAAGACGATCGCTCAAAATTGATCCGCGGCGAATTTGCCGCCCATGTCGACCGCACGCTGAAACTGGGCGGAATCGACTCTCCCGGCGCCGGTACCACGGTCCTCGCTTTCGAAACCGAAGCCGCCCGCGTTATGAAAACGATCGTCGAGCGCCGCGACCCTTACGGCCGCGACAACAAAATGGACCTCGCCGGTCTGAAGGCAATCGCTCCGAGCTTTGATTGGGAGCGATCGCTGAATAGCCTCGACGTGCCTGCGGGAACCGTCCTCAATCTGCCCGATCCCAACGTCGTTAAGCACTTCGACAAACAACTCGCCGGCGCCCCACTGGAAACGTGGAAACTGTGGCTGCAATGGCGGCTGTTAAATGGTTCCGCAGGCGTCCTGAATGACGCGCTGGAACAGGAAGAGTTCGGATTCAGCCGGCGCATCCTTACCGGCGCCAAGGAGCAGTTGCCGCGCTGGCGGCGCTGCACGGACCTCGTCGATCGGACCCTTGGCGATGCGCTGGGCGAAGTCTTCGTGAAGAAGCACTTCCCGCCCGCCGCCAAGAAACGAATGGATGAGCTCGTGGAAAACGTCCGCGCAACACTCCGCGAGGAGCTGGAAAACTCCTCCTGGATGGACGCCGAAACCCGCAAGAATGCGATCGCCAAGCTGAACGCCTTTCGGGCCAAGGTTGGGTACCCGGAACGTTGGCGCGACTATTCGAAGGTCAATATTCGGCGCGATAATCTGCCGGAGGGCGTGCGTTCGGCAGCCCTCTTCGCGCGGGGCCACCAACTCGCCAAAATTGGCAAGCCGCTGGATCGCAACGATTGGGGAATGACCCCTCCCACCGTCAACGCCTACTACAGTCCGCCGCTGAACGAAATCGCTTTCCCCGCCGGAATTCTCCAGCCGCCGTTCTTCGATATGGATGCAGACGATGCGGCGAACTACGGTGCGATCGGCGCCGTAATTGGCCATGAAATGGGCCACGGATTTGACGATCAGGGCTCGAAATTCGATTTCAGCGGCAACCTGAAAAACTGGTGGACGCCCGAGGATCGGAAAAAATTCGAAGCCCGCGCGCAATGCGTCGTCGATCAGTTCAACACTATGGATGTCGGCGACAATCAACGCCACAACGGCCGGCTTGTCTTGGGCGAAGCGCTCGGAGACCTCGGTGGAGTGACCATCGCCTACAAGGCTTACAAGAGAGCTTTGAAAGGCCAGCCCCCGCCCCCCGTAATGGACGGCTATACCGCCGATCAGCGCTTCTTTATCTCATTCGCGCGCGTTTGGGGCACGCAGTACCGCCCGGAGTCGCTCCGTATGCAACTGCAGACCAATCCCCATCCGGTGGGCCGTTTCCGCGCGAACGGGACTCTAATGAATGTGCCGGAGTTCCACACCGCATTCGGCTGCAAGTTGGGAGACACCATGGTCCGTCCGCCGGAGAAGCAGTGTAAGCTCTGGTAGCCCATTGGCGGTCGGTTCAGTCCTCTCAAAAATGTTTCGCTCCCCATTGTCGACGCGCTTTGAACTCTGCCGGCTTGTCGGTAGGCCTCGCTCCAGCGTTTCTTTGCACAGACAGTAGCGGATCCCTCCGATTGCTGTCTTGTGATCACACTAAGCAATCAGGATGACGGGTGATTCGGACTCAGATTCAGATAACCGGGGAGCGGGCAGCCCGTCTCCGAAACATGTCTTCTGAGCGCTGTCAACGGATAGCCGGGCGGATTCGGATGAAAATGGACACGTTTTCTGCGGAAGGAATCCGGCGCCAGCGTGGCGTCCATTGCGCGTGGCCTTTGTGGGGCGCCACACGCTGCAAGGCCGCCTGTGGCCCGCCGTACCTGATCAGGATCTATATGATGCGGGGCCAGTACGGCGCGGAGGTCTGGCAGGCCTCCCAGCTTGCGGCGAGCTTGGAGATCAGGGCCTGTTGCATGTCGTCAAGTGCCGGCAAGGCCGGGGAGGGCCGCGAAGCTCTTTTGCCAGCGATGGCGGCAGATGTTTGCTTTGCGGTCAAGATTTCGCTCCAATCAATCAGAACAACGAGCGCGCATTGCGAATTGGGGCGGCGGCGTCGAGCCCAGAAATCGCAAGCCCCAATTCAACAGCGCTTCCCGTGGGATCGGTTCTGCCAACCAGACATGCCGGCCTGTTGCTACTTCCGGATAACTTCTCCTCCCACTTGCTCTTCTACCACTTCCTCTGACAATCGCGAACGCTCAACATCCAGCGCCCGATTGGCGTCGACGCGTCCGAACACGTCCATTAGCGCGGCGATCGCTCCGGTCCATCCAGTCTGGTGACTGGCTCCGAGCCCAGCTCCGTTGTCCCCATGGAAGTACTCATAGAACAAAATCAAGTCGCGCCAGTGCGGATCATTCTGGAATTTGTCCGTTCCTCCGTAGACCGGCCGCTTTCCATCGGCATCGCGCAGGAAAGTACCCGCCAGCCGCCGCTCGAGTTCGTGGGCCACCTCGTATAGCGTCATATAATTGCCCGATCCGGTCGGACACTGCACTTTGAAGTCCTTGCCGTAGAACTGGTACAGGTTCAACAGCGCCCGGACGATCAGGATATTGATCGGCATCCACACGGGGCCGCGCCAGTTTGAATTCCCACCGAACATGCCGGTGTTCGATTCGGCCGGCAGGTATTCTACCCGGAACTCCTGCCCTTCAACCCAGAACACGAATGGATGGTCCAGGTGATATTTCGAAATGGAACGGATCCCGTGCGGCCCCAAATACTCGTTTTCGTCGAGCAGGTAGCCGAGCACTCGCTCGAGCTTGTTCTTGTTGAGGATCGATAGGAGTCTTCGTCCCTTGTACCCATGAACTGACTCGACGGCAAAGTCATTCTCGGCAATAAACTCTCTGACGAGACAACACAGATCGACATCATCATCAACCAACAGGACTCGTTTGCTCACGGCATTGTTTCTCACGTACGTACCTCGGTTGTGACGTAGCGCCGCCCGTTTTTGCCTCCCTCTTTACAAAACTTAAGACAGATCGCGGGGTGAGCCCCCTTTGAATCACCCGCTGGTCAAGGATGACCGCCGCGCTTCCGCCTCGCGGCAGGCGGTTTCGAGCATGAAATCCGAGCGGTTTTTCCCTAAGAGTGCGGCCGCCGTATAAATCAGGTCTTTCTGCTTTTTCTTGGCCCTGATATGGATAGGCGTGGAGCGGACTGCTTTCGGCCTGGCAGGACTCGCTGCGTCAGGGGTACTCATAAAACGTATTTTCTTTACTTTCCCTATTCTCTCTTGTTTTTTTACTATCAATACGAAGTGTGTGGACACTGACAACACAGACCCGTCGCTAACGCTCTACGACAGCTTGATCAAAGGTTGTGCGAACGAGCTAACAATAAAGGAAATGATAGACTGTTAGGGCGCATCAGTACACTTTCGGTTGAGGTCTTATCCCCATGGCGGAGGAGCCGTGCTCGACGGTTCTCTTACCGAAACTGATTTCTGTTTATGAATCTGAAAAACTCCGGGGGGCAAGAAGGCAATCGTAGAAATACGGACAGTTGCCGGCTGAATATCGCGATATCCCGAGCGATCTGCGGCGTGTTGCAATTCGTTGCGATAACGGCTGCAAAGCTGGGTAGGTAGCGGCAAATGCCAGACATCACAGAGTGGCTCGGAGAGATTGGGCTTGGGCAATACGCCACGGCATTCCTGGAAAATGATATTGACCTTGAGATCGTCCCGGAATTGACGGAAGCTGATCTGGAGAAGCTGGGGCTGTCGCTAGGACATCGCAAGAAGTTGTTGCGTGCGGCCGCGTCGTTGGGTACGATCGGCGCTCCATCGCTACCAGTCGGCAAGCCGGCGGAAATGGCGGGCATCGCACCTCCCGTTACCGGCCGTCCGGAAGCGCAAAGACGTCAGTTGACTGTCGTATTTTATGACCTGGTGGGTTCCACCGCCCTATCTTCCCAGATCGATCCGGAAGAACTGCGGGACGTGTTGATGTCCTACCAGAATGTGGTCGCGCGCCAGATCGCTCGCTTCGATGGACACCTGGCGAAGTTCATGGGCGACGGTGTGCTCGGATATTTCGGGTGGCCGCGAGCGCACGAAGACGACGCCGAGCGTGCGGTGCAGGCGGGATTGGCCACAATCGAGGCTATGGGCCAACTGCGAACTCCAGTAGCGATTCCGCTTGCCGTTCGGGTGGGTATCGCCACTGGTTTAGTCGTTGTCGGCGATCTTATTGGAGAGGGACCGGCGCAAGAGGAAGCCGTGGTCGGCGAGACACCGAACCTGGCGGCTCGCCTCCAAGGTGTTGCTGAGCCGAACACCGTGGTCGTAAGCGAATCTACGCGTCGGCTGATCGGTGACATTTTTGAGCTCGAAGATCTGGGCCGCCAAAACCTGAAAGGGATAGATCCATCAACCCGCGCATTTCGTGTCGTTCGAGAAGTCAGAGCCGAGAGCCGTTTCGATGCTCGCCATGGGGGAGCCAAACTCCCGATGGTCGGCCGCGACCAGGAATTGGGCCTTCTGCTGGATCGCTGGCGCCAATCTGTCGCCGGTGAGGGTCAAGTCATCGTCCTGACCGGAGAGGCGGGTATAGGCAAATCTCGCGTTACCCGCGGTCTCAGCGACGCACTCGCAGAAGAGCCATACATTCGCGTGCGGTGGCAATGCTCGCCCTATCACTCCGAGAGCGTACTCTATCCTGCGATCCAATATTTTGGCGCCGCAGCCGCCTTTGCCCACTCCGACACAGCCGATCAGAAGCTCGACAAATTGGAGGTCCTCCTCAAGTCAGCCGCGACCGGTATTCCGGACGTTCTTCCGCATGTAGCGGCGATGTTGTCGCTGCCGATTGACCGCTATCCCGGCACTTCGTTGACGGCCCAGCAACTTCGCGCACGCACGCTTCATGCGCTCGTCAATTACCTGCTCGCCTTCGCGCGCGAAAAGCCGGTATTGTTCGTACTGGAAGATTTGCATTGGGTCGACCCCACGACGTTAGAGTTTCTGTCCCTGTTGGTGGATTCCATCAGTGGGAAACGAGTCATGGCGCTTGTATCGACCCGTCCAATGGTGTTTGCCGGTCTCGGCCAAAGCCATGTCACGCGACTGACTTTGAATCGCCTCGCTCGGGAATCTACAGTCGCAATAATCGACCGCCTCACTGGCGGCAAGGCGCTGCCGGACGAAGTGATGAACCAGATTCTCACAAGGACCGATGGCATGCCGCTCTTTGTCGAAGAGCTCACGAAGACAGTCCTCGAGTCTGGGTTGATGAAAGAGAGCAACGGCGCTTTTGTCCTCACGCGGCCATTGCCGCCGCTCGCGATTCCATCTAGCCTGCATGATTCGCTGCTGGCTCGGCTCGATAGGCTCGCGCCAATTAAAGAAGTCGCTCAAACCGCTGCTGTAATTGGCAGGGAATTCTCACACGCGTTACTCGCTTCTTTGTCGCCGCTTTCTGAATCGGAACTGCACGCTGCATTGGCCAAGCTGCTGGACGCGGAGCTAATTCACCGCCGCGGGGTACCGCCTGACGCAATTTATGTTTTTAAGCATGCATTGGTACGGGATGCGGCTTATGGCACCCTTCTAAAAAGTGCACGTCATCTGCTCCATTCGCAAGTCGCTAGCTGTCTGGAATCGAAGTTTCCTGGAACTCCGCCAGAGGTCATTGCCCGTCATGCCGAAGAAGCGCTCCTTTATGACAAGGCCCTGGAATTTTGGCTCCTGGCCGGCGAGCGGGATCGCAAGCGGTCGGCGAACGTGGAAGCCATTGCCCACCTTCGCCGGTGCCTCGAAATCCTCGCGGAACTACCTGATCGCGACGGCCGGATAGAGCAGGAACTAACGATCCAACTCGCGTTAGCCAACGCTCTTATGGCATGCCGGGGCTATGCCGCTCCTGAACTCGGTACTGTCTATGCACGGACGCGGGAATTGGCCGAACGAATAAATGACACAACGAAGTTATTGCCTGTAATGTACGGCTTATGGGCTTTCAAAATGGTGAGCGGCAGGCATTCGGCGGCCCTTGAGATAAGTCACGAATTCGTCGAGCTCGCCCGCGCCGCGGGCGATATCTCCCTAATGGTCGCGACTCGCGCCGTCGGTTTATCTTCGAACTGCGTGGGCCAGCTCGCATTAGCCGAACGATGCTGTTCGGAGGCCGAAGTGCTCGCGAACACTCTATTTGATCGAATCGAACATCGCGACGCCTTGTTCACGTACGGCACAGACCCCGAAGTGTCATCGCTGGCGTATGGAGCTCTGCCGACTTGGTTACTTGGCTACCCGGACCGGGCTCTTAAAAGAAGCGAGAAGGCGATCGCATTAGCGAATGAATCAGCTCATCCGCATACATTGGCTTATGCTCTGGCCATGGGTGCATCTTTGCAAATGCTCAATGGCGACCCCTTAGCCTCGCAGAAGCGAGCCGAAGCTATGATCGCGCTCACAACGGAAGTGGACATCCCGTTTTGGCGCGCGTGGGCGCTCACTCCGCTCGGCTGGGCCTTGGCCCAGCAAGGCCGTATAGAGGATGGAATGAAGTGTATTCGCGACAGCCTGGACCTGTGCCGGGCGACGGGCGCCCTTATGGGTCTGCCTACATCCCTCACGGTTTTGGCCGAATTGCAGCGGAAGGCGGGACAACTGGAGGAAGCGCGGGAATCGCTTGACCAGGCGCTGAAGGTGACGGAAGAAACCGAAGAGATATATTGGGCGCCGGAGACCTATCGAATCAAAGGGGAGGTCATGCTAACGGACTGCGGCGACTCGAAAGCTGCCGAGGCGAATTTCCACGAAGCCATGCGTATCGCTCGACAGCAGCGAAGTCGCATGTTCGAACTGCGCGCCGCCATCAGTCTGGGGCGATTCTGGCTTGAGCATGACAAGGCCGGCGAAGCCTATGAACTATTGGCCCCGATTTACAGTCAGTTTACTGAGGGATTCGATAGCCCCGATCTACTTTCGGCCAAGGAACTGATCTCGAAGGCCGTCACGGTTCCTTAGAGATATGGCCCGCAGCCGTCGGACGAGAGAAAAGGGTTGTTGCGAGCCCATCAAATCCCGCTATGGCAATCCAGGTTTCGCCCGCATTACACTGTCGAGCTTTTCAAAGAAGCGGCGGATCATCATGCGAGCGGTCGTATCGACTAATCGCTGGCCGACAGCGGCGATCGTACCTCCGGTGTGGACTTCACCCTCATAACCGACAAGCGTGAAATCAGCGTCGACTGCGGAGAGACTGATCTCCCCCTGGCCCTTGACGAATCCAATGCGCCCGGCACCTTCAACCCGAAGGCGGTAGCTAGCGGGCGGAACGAGATTTTCCATCGCGACTTTTCCGGTGAAGTCGCCGCTTATCGATGCGATTGCCACCTTCATTTTCATGTTGTAAATGCCATCGCCCGCCGCCGCCAACTCTTGGCAGCCCGGCAGGCATTGGGCGAGTACGGCCGGATCCATTAACGAAGCATAGATCGTTTCCGGACTGCCCTGCAGTGTGTGGGAACCGTTAATTTTCACGGAATTCCATCGGGTCAGTTTGCAGCCGAAAGACTGCGGAGAATCGAACGCGCCGCCGCGACACAGGCCAGGTGGGATCGATAGGCCGCGGAGGCGTGGATATCCGAACTGGCCTCCACTCCATCGGCAGTTGCAGCCGCGGCATCCTTTACCTCGGCCTCCGCCCCGGCCTTACCTATCAACCGTGCTTCGACCTCCCGGGCGCGATAGCCCTTCCCGGATAATCCGGTTACGCCGAGGCGCGCGAATGAGATATGGCCGTTCTGGCGGCGAATTCGTGCAGCCACGCCAACCATGGGAAAACCGGAGGCAGGCTGCGGGTGCTTCTGGTAATACACGCCCGTGCCGGGATCTTCAACAGGCACGAGGACGGCAGTAACCAGTTCCCCGGGTTCGATCGCCGTCGTGAAGGGGTCCAAAACGAACTCCTCAAACGCCATTTCCCGCTCGCCGGTTGGTCCGGTCAAGTGAACTCTGGCCTCCAGGGCGAGTAGCCCGGCTGGATAATCAGCGGCCGGATCGGCATGGGCGACACTTCCGCCGATCGTGCCGGAGTTCCGGATCTGTACATCGCCGATGGCAGCGGCAGAGGCCGCCAGGAGCGGGCACTCCTGCCGGATCAGCGGCGCCGATTCCAGCTCGTAGTGGGTAACCATGGCGCCGATGTGCAGGAACGCGCCTTCACGGCGGATGGATCTAAGAGAAGGGATGCGACGCAGATCCACCAGTTTCTCCGGCGCGGTAAGGCGCAGTTTCATAAGCGGTATGAGACTCATTCCGCCTGCCAGAGGCCTTGCGCCGGGTTCGGCGAGCAGTTCCAGTGCCGCTTGCACGGTGTCCGGGGCTGCGTAGTCAAATTCCTGGGAAATCATGCGCGGGCTCCTTGGATGGCCGTCCACACCTTCTCCGGCGTCAGCGGCATGTCGAGGTGGCGAATGCCGAGGTGGGACAGAGCATCGACCACTGAGTTGACGATTGCGGGCGGCGCGCCAATGGCGCCTGCCTCGCCGACGCCCTTTACGCCTAGCGGATTGACCGGTGACGGAGTCTCGGTGTGCAGGCTCTCGATAAAGGGAATATTCGCGGCTTTGGGCATCGCATAATCCGTGAATTCGCCCGATAGGATCTGGCCATTTTCGTCATAGGACATTTGCTCATAGAGCGCCTGGCCAATGCCCTGGGCGACGCCGCCATGAATCTGTCCGGCAACAATCAAAGGATTGATGATCTTCCCGCAATCATCAACGGCGACGTAGCGGGTGATCTTGACCTCCCCCGTATCGGGATCGACATCGGTAACGACGATGTGCGCGCCGAACGGAAAGGTGAAGTTGGTCGGTTCCCAGAAGCTGGTGGCGACCAGGCCAGGCTCGGTGCCGGGAGGAAGCTTGAGTGCGCGGTAGGAGGCCGCGGCAATCTGGGCGACCGTCACGGAGGCGCCGGTTTTGTTGCAGACGACCCGCCCGGCGGAGAACTCAACCTCTTCCGTTTCGAGCAGCATGGCGCCATACTTCAGAATCTTCTTTTTGAGTTCTTCAATGGCAAGGAACATAGCCGTGCCACCGACGGCGGTGCCGCGCGAGCCAAAGGTGCCGATGCCGTACTGGACGATCGCCGTGTCGCCATGGACGATGACCACGTCATCCATTGATACGCCGAGTTCATCGGCCGCGATCTGGGCAAATGTCGTCTCTTCGCCTTGACCGTGCGGACTGATTCCCGTATGAACCGTGACCTGGCCGGAGGGTTCAATACGGACGGTAGCCGATTCCCATCCCCCGGCGGGGGTGTACGGCGAAGGTCCGAACGCGCAGATTTCACCGTAAGTGGCGATGCCGATCCCCATCAGGCGGCCCGCGGCCCGCGCTGCGCGCTGTTCTTCGCGGAGGGCCGCATAGCCAACGGTTTCCAGCGCGATGCCGAGCGTGGCGGCATAACTGCCGCTGTCGTAGATCAGGCCGGTTCCAGTGGAGAAGGGAAATTCCTGTGGCTCGATGAAGTTCTTCAGCCGGATCTCCGCGGCATCGATTCCCAGTTCGACGGCCAGACAGTCCACAATCCGTTCAATGCCATAGGTTGCTTCCGGGCGTCCGGCGCCGCGATAGGCGTCGGTGGGAAAGCAGTTGGTGAAGGCGCCGACCACTTCCGCGCGGAATGTTTTGCATCGGTAGAGACCAGGGAGCATGAGAACGCTAAGCGTCGGAATCAGCGGTGTCAGCAGTTGTTGATGCGAACCAATGTCCTGAATAATCTTCAGCTTGATGCCGAGAATAGTGCCGTCTCTTTTAGCGGCCAGTTCGTAGTAGTCGACGTGGCCGCGGCCTTGGGACGTGGCCTGGAAATGCTCTCGCCGCCCTTCGACCCACTTTACCGGTCTGGCGAGCTTACGGGATAGAAAACAGACCAACAACTCCTCGGCGTAGACGTCTGCCTTGCAGCCGAACCCGCCGCCCACTTCGGGAGCGATGACACGCATCTTGTGTTCCGGGACGCCGAGAACGGCCGCGGCGATGGATCGGAGCAGGTGCGGGATCTGCGTGGAGGAATGAAGGGTTAGCGTTCCTTCGGCACTTTTGTAATCTCCGATGGCGCCGCGCGCTTCCATAGGATTGGCGACGACGCGGGGCTGGAGCATGCGTTGTTTGACGATCACTTCCGCGCCGGCAAAGGCGGCATCTACATCGCCATTTTCCTGCTTGTGAACGAAGGCGACATTATCCGGCCATTCCGGATGAACGGCGGGCGCGCCGGGTTCCAGCGCCTTTTCCGGATCCGAGACACCAGGTTGGGGCGTGTACTCGACTTCCACCAGTTCGGCGCCATCCCGGGCCAGATAGGGATCATTGGCCACAACTACCGCCACGGGATGTCCAACGAAATAGGTACGGCCCTGGGCGAGGATGGGATGCGGGGGAATGCGAAGACCGGGCAGACTGACGCCGCACGGTACATTGCCTACACCCTCAAGATCGGCGCCGGTGAAGACGGCGACGACTCCGGGAAGCGCGAGAGCGGCCGATGTATCAATTCGATCGATTCGAGCGGCTGCATACTGGCTGCGGACGATGGCAGCGAAATGCATGTTCGGGAGCTTGATGTCGTCCAGGTAGGTAGCGGTTCCCGTAATCATGCGCGGATCTTCTTTTCGTTTGATCCGCTTGCCGACGTAAGTAGGAGTTTCGGTGGTGACGGTGCTCATGGCTTTATGTCCTCGTCATTTTCTTTCTAGGGCGGCGGCAGCCCGGACGGCGGTTACGATGTGTTGATAACCGGTGCAGCGGCAGAGATTCCCTTCGAGCCCATGCCGGATTTCGGCGTCGGTGGGATCCGGGTTGCGCTCGATTAACTGGCGCGAGGCCATGATCATGCCGGGAGTGCAGAAGCCGCATTGGAGGCCGTGCTCTTCCCAAAAACACTGTTGCACCGGATGCAAGCCTCCTTCTTTAGCGATGCCCTCAATCGTCACCACGTCACGGCCGTCGCATTGGACGGCGAACACAGCGCACGATTTCACCGCGAGCCCATCCAATGATACGGTGCAAGCGCCGCAGAGCGACGTCTCGCAACCACAGTGGGGACCGGTGAGGAAAAGGGTGTCGCGCAGGAAATGGATGAGGAGGAGCCTCGGCTCAACGTCGGCGGTGTGCCTGTTACCGTTAACGGTAACAGTGATTTGGTGTTTCAAGCGGAGGGCTCCTTATGAGGTAGGGATACAGTTCTGAATTAAATCCGACAACTCGGCCGACGCCGCGATAGATTCCCCGCAACAGTATATCCGACGGACGCGCCTGCACATCACGCCGGCGCTTTGTCCACCAGGTCGGCTCCTAATAAAGAGCTAACCAAGCGCATCGATCGACTGTCAGATAAGGGCGCGAGAGCACCTCGAATCGCTGACGCGGGGGCTGCAAGCGACTTGCGACGCCAGACGCGAGGCGCGGTAGCGGCGGTTCGAACCGCAATGCCGATTCGGGTTTCGCTGGCGCTCTGTACTGGCCTGAATAGAGTAACGATCCTCCGGCAAAGCCGGATGCCTTCCGATTGCTGGCCCCTCCAAGGGGCCTCATCGCAATCGTGCTCACAACCGAAATCTCCGGGCAGCCGAACAACATCGACCGGACCACTCTCCGCCTTCAAGGGGGGCACCGGAGCAGGGCAAACCCGCACGGACCGAAAATACTGCCGGAATCGTCAAACTGCTGGCGCCACCCCGGTAAAGCCGTAGGATCTCCCGTTGGGAATTAGACGAATAATCACGACGCGATGTCGCCGTTGACTTCGAGACGCCGGCGTAGCTACCGAACCACTCCGGCCTCCCTCTGCTCTCCAGGGTGGACTGGAGAAAGAATCGCAGGCTGGAATTCCAATAGTAGTCCGTCCGGGTGAGCCGTACTGGATGCAAACTGTTTCACCGATTGACGGCACATTCGCGGCCGTCCCTCGCATCGTGGGCCTTTACAGGGTGATAGCTTTGTAGCGGATCAGCGGTCGAAGTTCATTCATACTCTTTTCGGAGTGGTAGCATTATCGGGGTGATGGTCTCACCATTGGACGTAATTCAAAAGTATTATGAAACCTTCAGCACGCTGGAGTTGGGAGCCATCGTGTCGCATTTCTGTGAACCTTGTATGTCCATCAGTCCACAAGGTGTCATGACGGCTGCAAGCCGGGCGGAATTAGCAAAAGCATTCTCCCCGTTCTTGGACGGACTCAGGGCGAAAGATTACGGCAAAAGCGAGTTCGTCGAGCCGCAGGTCACGATGCTGGGCGAAAGCACCGCCATGATACGTGGATTGGCCGTCCGTTTCATGAAGGACGGACGCGAGATGGAGCGGGTTCGAATCAGTTACATCATGCATATTACAGACGAAGGATGGAAGATTGCCGTCATGGTGTTTTCGAGTTGAATCGCCACTGGGTTAGCGTTGTTCCTGCCAGGGCTCACCGCATTTGATAGGAAAGAAAGGAAGTGCCGAGCAGCATAGTCAGTTCTCGGCATCCGGCCAGCGATGGCCGGACTGGATTGTAACGCCGTGGAAAACTTCCAAACGTCCACCGTAGCGGGTTCCTTGTCGTCGAATACAAATGGGAACACCTAGTCACGACGGATGACGCCAAGAACAAGGGGATGGTGGGCATGGGAAGCGAAAAGTGGAGGCCAGTGCGTCTTTCAGATTGGTCACGGATTCCCTAATATTAGGCCGAAGGCAGCGGCGCAAGCAGCGCGGCACTCGAAAAAATATGCCGTGGAATCCCAGATAGAGCGGGCTGCATTGAACGCAAGGCATACGGCGTTGAAGTCTCGCCGCTGATTTCAAAGGCATCACGCCTCCTATGGAGGATGCGCTGTATCGGGAATCGTTTCACGGACGGTAACGCTCCCCCGCCGGGCGTCCTCTTCACTCTGGAGACCAAACATGGCGAAAAAGTCCACAAAACAGAACACCACAGGAACAGACCTTGTAAAAGACGGGGGCAAATGGGCGGGAGCAGGAAAAAACGTGGTCAAGAACGGCGAAGGACCATCGGTTGCCGCACAACACCAAAGCCAAACCGGCAAGGGTGAGCTTCGGACAACGCTCCGGCAACCCATGGCGAACACACTGAGCGCCAAGGGCAACATGACCTCGGCTGGCGGCACACCACGCAAGACCCCATAGCCACGATAGGATGAGGCGCCATGAGCTTGCCCACGTACATCATCGGCCAAGACCCCGAGCACGAGCGGTGCTTCGTCGTCAGGACAGAGAGCCCGCGTTTCGTCGCAGAGCTCGTGGAGCCGGACGAGGCGGACGACGGCCTCATCCTCGAAGACGGGCAAGGACTCAACATCCGCCAGTGGAACGATGCCCCACAGCCCTCGTGCAATATGAAGCCGTACCTAGCGGAGATCTCCCAAGAAGTAGCAAGGCACGAACAGACGACCGGACTCACAAACCGCACGTACGAGCCACCGGCCGCCGAGCCGGCACTGCCACCGCTCGACGCGCTGTAACCAGTCACCGTCCATCCATCAGACCAACACAGGGACAACGTGCATGACACCTTCCTCGTCAAAACCGTCTTCGTAGACGAAGGCATCCCTCACAAGCTCCACGTGGGCGAAGACGGGAAAGCAGACATCGACTGCGTGGACCGGATCGGCAAAGAGGAAGCGCCCCATGCCTGGACCTGTTACTCCTGGACCGACAGAAAGCGGCGACCGCCCAGTTGCCGGCGGCGGAAAGGCTGAACACAGTCGCGAAGTCTAACACGACCCATGGGCTAGGCTGTTCGGTTCACTGGACACCGATATGGTCCTCATCGCCATCATAAGAAGAGTATGGGAGCGATCAGACGCGAGAATTGAAACTCGTTCCGATGGCTCCCATACAACGACCTTGACTACTGCTCGATCTCTTTGATCACGACGACATCCCCGTTTACCGTGCCGACAATACGTGTCGTAATCGGTTTTCGTTCGGTAACGAAAGTCGTCCAATTTTTGTTTTTCTTGATCGTTTCGACGATCCGCGTGTTGCCTGCGTCGTCGAAGCGGATGTATTTGCCATCAGGCGTCAAGAGCCCAAACGACTTCGTCGTTGTGGCAACCGGGCACTCCGTGACGATGGTAGTCTTCGTCTCGGTTTTATTGTCGTTCGACGCTGTCTCTTTCGTTCGCGTAGTGCGACAGCCTTCATCGACCAATGTCCCATTCAAGGTCATCATTGTTGTCTCCGTCCGCGTTGTTGCCTGCGCAAACAGGAATCCCGCAAATAACGGAGCAAGGACTAACGCTTTTTTCATGGGTCCTCCTAAATAACGTTGTATTTACTGCGAGGAAAATCGCGATCCGAGAAGAATACGCGGCTCCCTGCTATTGGCATTTGCAACTGCGTGGCCAAGGCGGGAGGTTTTAGCGTCCTATGGTAATTGTGGCGGTAATATTGACACGGGTATCGCTGAAACCGATCGGCAGCAGCAAGGATTCACGAACGAAGACGTTCTCAACGCTCGCATCCGGCAACTGTTCTCAGACGGCCAGAGACGGGTTCGGCAACACACCCCGCACGGCGCCGATGCGTTGTAGCCGATGCTAGGCGATCTTCTTCGGAAGAGTGAAACCGCAGGTCTGGTACTATTGCGCGATGGATTCGCGCGAACAACGTCAATGGTTGATGATGCATATTCCGCATCGCATCCGGGTCGGCATAGCACTTTTGGAGGGTATGGAAAAATCCTTCCTCGGTGCGAAGGTCATTATTGCCCCCCAGTGTCGGTCAAAAAAGAGGAAGCTCTACTGGCGCATAGTGACGAACTCGGTATTTGAAGGGCGACTGGTGGCGACCCGCTGGCTGATCGAATTTGTTGGCGTCAAGCAGGGCAGTAACGGTGAACCGTGCAAGCGGCAAAAGAATCCAAAGTTTCCCGCCGACGTTCGTATTGACGACTTGGCCGGAGGCGAACTTCTGGATTTTCGTACGACGAACGGGAAGTGCCTCGCCGACATTTGGCAGGGTTGTTCACAAGCGTCTGTTCATGCCACTCACAAATCCGGCCACCCCTCGGTAAGTGACTCCCAGATTGCCAACGCCCTTACGATCATCACTGGCCACCTTCAGGAAACGGTCTATAAAGAGGCAAGTTTGGACGTTCGTGACTATGTATTCGGCCCGTTGGGCTAACGCAATGCATCCTCGTTGGAACGAGGGTTTGCGGTTCCGGTTAAGGCAACCGGGACTGGCGGGGGATGCGGGCCGGGGACCCGTCGCAGCCTTCACCGCGGGAGTTCTTCTGTTTGCAGTAGGCCCACTGCAACGGCATAGCACCCAACCTACTGCAAACAAGCCATTTGTGCTCTAGTCAACCGAAACTGGACGCGAGCCTGAAACCCGGTGTCGAAATTTTGAAATCTATATTTCCCCTAAAATCAACAACTTCCATTTTTCAAACCCCAAGTCGCTTGACCCGCCCATGCTAGTTTGAAATCAGCTAGGGAATACTCTGGCTTCGACAAAGGCCCTCCACCCGGAGGGCCTTTGTCATGTGTGCCGAGCATGATCGAGAGCTTGAAGGTGAAAGTCCTTTTCACAACCTGATGGAGGTGAAGTGATAGCGAAGCGCAAGGGCGTCGCCGCGAGGTGG
>Ga0315912_10000495_pt1 | contig 73065 bp, 55 predicted proteins | sample VfabasoilMG_FD_204469 | JGI IMG/M metagenome (GOLD analysis project Ga0315912, IMG submission 204469) | Garden soil microbial communities collected in Santa Monica, California, United States - V. faba soil | ecosystem: Environmental > Terrestrial > Soil > Garden | place: USA: California... | reverse complement strand
CGAAGCGCTGCGCCACGTGGGCCGAGCGGCGGAGGCGCGCGTCTACGTCGAGCGGGCCAAGGACGAGTTCGAGGAGCTGGGCGACCGCCTGAGCTCGGCGCAATGCTATCGGCTGCTCGGCCACATTTGCTCGGAGCTCGGCAACTCGACCGAGGGGCGCACCTGGGCCGAGCGGGCGCTCACCATCTTCGGGGAGGGCGGCGACCTACTCGGGCGAGCCCAGACGGAAGCCGTGCTGGCCGAGATTGGCTACTTGCTCGGTGATTTCGAGGCGGCGCGCCGCTACGTGGCGGAGGGCGAGCGCAACTTCGCCACCATCGATCAGCCGCTCGGGCGCGGGCAGTGCCTGCTTTTGGCAAGCTGGATCGAGCATTCCGAGGGCGCAGTCGAGCGCAGCAGGCGCTTGGCTTTGCAGGCGCGCGGCGAGTTCGAGCGCGTCGGCTATCGCCTGGGTACCGCCCAGGCGAACGCCTCGCTCGCGCACGTCGAGCACAGAATGCTCAACTTGAAGCTCGCCGAAGCAGGCGCCCAGGATGCGCTCATTTCCTTCGAGGCGCTGCGCACACCGCGCGGGCAAGCGGCCTGTCGAAGGCTCCTCGCCATGCTCGGCATCGACATGGATGACCTGCCGCTGGCGTCGCAGAACGCCGAGTGGGCCAGCCGCATCTACGGCGATCTCGACGATCCTTGGGGCGTCGTGGAGGCGAAGGTGCTCGAAGCCCAGGTCGCCTTGATGACGCGCGACACAGCCAAGGCGGCCTCGCTGCTCGGCGAATGCGCGGACACCAACGTGGAAGAGCCGGAGCCACAGCAGCACCGCTTGCTCACCGAAGCCTGGCTGCTGCTGGAGAGTGAAGACCCGGAGGAAGCAGAAAAGCGCGTGGTGGCGGCGATGAAGTGCTTCCCCGACAAGCGGCGCGTGGGCGATCACACGCCGCACATGCTCTCGCGCCTGAGCCGCTATCGCTCGCCGGAACGCCTCACCCAGATGCTCTCCGACTGGCGCCAAGAATTGGCAACCCCCATCGGCGCCCAACCGTTCGCTCGACAGGAGGAGTCGGAGGTGGTGTAAGACCTCCGCTCCATGACCGACGGCTCCGTGACCGACGCGCAAAAGCCCGACGACAGTGCCCAGCTCTTTGCCCGCGCCAGCCAAGTGCTGGTGGGCGGCGTCAACAGCCCGGTGCGCTCCTTCCGGGCGGTTCTCGGTGAGCCTCCGTTCATCGCCTCCGCGCGCGGGTCGCGGCTGACCGACTGCAGTGGCAAGAGCTACATCGACTACGTTGGCTCCTGGGGTCCAGCCATCTTGGGCCACGCCGAGCCGCGCGTGGTTCTTGCCGTGCGAGAAGCCGCCGAACGCGGTCTATCCTTCGGTGCACCCACGGTGGGCGAAATCGAGCTCGGCGAAGCCATCCGGGCACTCTATCCTTCGATCGAGCTCGTGCGCTGCGTCTCGAGCGGCACCGAGGCCACCATGAGCGCGCTGCGGGCCGCACGCGGCTTCACCGGCCGGCCCCTGATCGTGAAGTTCGACGGCGCCTACCACGGCCACGCTGACTGCCTGCTGATCCGCGCGGGCAGTGGCGCGGCGACCTTGGGCGCTCCGGATTCGGCTGGCGTGCCAGCCGACATCGTCAAGAACACGGTGAGCCTGCGCTACAATGACAGCGCCGGTCTGCGCACCTTCTTCGAGCGCGAAGGCTCCCGCGTAGCCGCGGTGATCGTCGAACCGGTCGTCGGCAACATGGGCACGGTCCCGCCGGAACCGGGATTTCTGCAAACGTTGCTCGACGTGTGCCAGGCGAGCGGCGCCGTCAGCATTTTCGACGAGGTCATGACGGGCTGCCGTCTCTCGCCCTCTGGCGCCCAAGGCCTCTACGGCCTCAAGCCGGACCTGACCTGCCTGGGCAAGATCGTCGGTGGCGGCATGCCGCTCGCCGCGTACGGCGGGCGCAGGGAAATCATGGAGCAGGTGGCGCCCCTCGGACCGGTCTACCAAGCCGGCACGCTGAGCGGGAATCCACTCGCCGTTGCGGCCGCGCTGGCCACGCTCGCGCAACTGGACGCCGCGCTCTACGCACGGCTCGAAGCCCGCGGCGCCGAGCTTCAGCACGGGCTCGTGGAAGCCATCCAAGCGAGTGGAGTCGTGGCCTGTGTGCAGCGAGTCGGCTCCATGATCACGCTGTTCTTCCACCCTGGACCCGTCCGAAACTGGGATGAAGCCGACCGCGCCGATCGGAAGAGGTTCGCGCTCTTCCACCGCGGCCTCCTGTCGCGAGGCATCTACTGGCCGCCCGCCCAATTCGAGGCCGCGTTCATCTCCGCTGCACACACCGAAACCGACATCTCAGACACAATTCGTGCCGCTGAAGCGGCGCTCCAGGAAGTGAACGCCGAGGCGTAGGCCGGGTGCCGAAAAGCACCCTGCCGGAGAAGCACGGCATCCGGGCTGGCGCCCGCGGGCAGGGGCGGGTTATCGTCGTGGTTACGGGGCGATGCCTGCTTGGGAGCTGGCAGGGCGCTGGGATCCCGCGGTCGACAAGGAAGGCCCTCTCTCCCAAGGACGTATTCTCCGCCGAGCCCCAGTCTACTCACCGCAATGGCTCACCGGAGCCTTCGCGGAGCTGGGGCGGCATCTCGTCATTTTCGAAACTTCGAACAGGTCACCATGAAAAGCACTGCAGGAACTTCTCTCCTCCGTTCGCTGGCTACTCTCGGACTCGGCATCGCGCTGGCCCTGCCGTCGGCGGGCTGCTCCTTTCGTGCCAGCGGCTCGGCAAAATCTGCTGGGTCGGGCTCGTGTGGCGCCTGCGATGCCAAGGCCGATGCGGATGCCAAGGCCAAGGCCGACGCCAAGGCCAAGGCCGATGCGGACGCAAAAGCCAAGGCTGATGCAGACGCCAAGGCCAAGGGCGATGCAGACGCCAAGGCCAAAGCGAGCTTCAGCTCATCGAGCTCCGCTTCGGTGAGCGGCAGTGCTTCGGGCAGCGTGGCCCTGATCTTCAAGACCAAGGAGCGCACCACCGGTTGCGGGCCTGCCAAGACCAAGCAGCCCAAGTTCAAGGGCAAGAAGGTCGTCAAGAAGAAGCCGTCCCCCTGCGGCCAGACCAAGGACAAGGGCGAGGACTGTGGCCTGCACAAGGGCCAGGACAAGCAGGACGACAAGGTCGCCACCAAGGACGACAAGTCCAAGGACAAGGGCAAGGACGATAAGTCCAAGGACAAGCCCGTCGACGACAAGGACAAGGGCAAAGACAAGCCCAAGGACGACAAGGTCGCCACCAAGGACGACAAGTCCAAGGACAAGGGCAAGGACGATAAGTCCAAGGACAAGCCCAAGGACGACAAGGTCGCCACCAAGGACGACAAGTCCAAGGACAAGCCGAAGGACAAGCCCACCACCACCACGCCCCCCGTGGTGGTTCCCGTGGTGGTCGCCCCCGAGCCCGACCCGGAGCCGATTGCGCCCCCCGAGGCACCGCCCGAGAACGTGTTCGGCTACGACAAGCCCATTCGCGGCTGCTTCGAGGGCCTCGTCTATCAGCTGCCGGAAAATACGAGCGCCCTGCCCAAGAACTACGAGAGCATGGACGTCTTGAGCCTCGTCTACGCCTGCGAGTGGGACATCCCCACTCGCTCCTGGAGCCAGGGTTTCCCCGGCGTCGGTGAGCTCTTCGAGTGGTTCGCGATTCGCTACTCGGGCACGTTCGGTGTCGCGACGGCCGGCACGTGGAAGTTCAAGATCTCCAGCGACGACGGCGCGAAGCTGATCATCGATGGCAAGGTCGTGATCGACAACGACGGCGCGCATCCGCCCAAGGAGAAAGAGGGCAGCGTCTGGCTGGGCGCGGGCGACCACGAGATGGTGCTCGAGTACTTCCAGGGTCCACGCTACCACATCAACTTGCAGCTCTTCGCCACGCCGCCTGGCGGCACCGAAGGGATCTTCTCCGTCCGCTGAGCGCACAGGCAGCGGGCCAACGAGGCGAGTCGCTTGGTCGACTCGCCTCCTTTGTTTTTCGGCGCCACCATGACTTCCACCACAGGCGACTCCTGCATTCGCGCCATCACCGATGATGGCTCGTTTCGCGTCATGGTGGCCCGTACCACCCGGACCGTTCGCGAGATCACGCTTGCCCAGAAGGCGCGTTCGAGCACCGCCCAGAACCTGGGGGACCTACTGACTGCAACCGTCCTGTTTCGCGAGACCATGGCGCCCGCGCTCAGGGTCCAGGGCATCCTGCGCTGCGCTGATCGACGCGGCACGCTGGTCGCCGATTCTGCCCCCGAGGGCCTGACCCGCGGTCTGGTCCAGGGCGGCAAGGACGGGCCCATTCTGGCCACCGAAGGCGCCCTGCTCCAGATGATGCGCACGCTGCACAACGGCTCGATCAACCAGGGCGTGGTGCCGGTCCCTCCGGGTGGCGGCATGACCGAGGCGATGATGACGTACATGCGCGACTCGGAGCAGGTGGACACGATGCTGGCGGTGGCGACCCGCATGAGCGGAGACGGCACGATTTTGGAGGCGGGTGGCTACATGGTGCAATTGCTCCCCGAGGTGGGTCGCGCCCCGCTTGCGATCATGGCCGAGCGACTCGAGGATTTCCGCACCATCGAGCACCTGCTCACGCCCGATTTTTCGCCGGACCTGCTGCTCTCGGAGCTGCTCTACGGCCTGAGCTTCACCCGGCTCGAACAGAGCCAGCTGTCCTTTTCTTGCTGGTGCTCGACAGAGCGCCTACTCGCTGCCATCGCCACGCTCAAGCCGGCCGAAATTCGCAACCTGGTCGAGGATGGCAGCCCGGTGCAAAGCACCTGCGACTACTGCGGCAAGGAATACGCGATTCAGACGAGCCAGCTTTCGGGCCTGCTCGAGAAGAACTAGCCCTCTTTGGGCCGCGCGTCCCGACCTGGCGCGACTGCTCCAAGCAGCATCATCGGCAGCGTGGCGGCAAAGGTGAACGCGAAGTAGCGCGCGTAGCCGAGCGCCTCGGCAATGAAACCGCTGGCGGCGCCAGCGAAGGTGAAAGACAGGCTCATGATCGCCGTCAGCACGGCGAAGTGGGTCGCGCGGTGCTCCTTGTCGCAGAGGCGCATCAGGTAGACCATCAAGACGGCGGTGCCGAAGCCGGAACCGAGCTCTTCGACGCAAACGACGCCCACCACGAGCGGATGGTAACCGCCAAGCGCGGCCGCTGCCGTCCCCGCTGGGGCGATGGCTGCCAGGCCCACGTAGGCGAGGTTGGGCATGTTCTGCGCCAAGATGAACCACCAGAACCAACGCCCGAGCCCGCCCCTGGCGATCAAGAAACCGCCGATGAAGGTGCCCGCGAAACCAGCCAAGGCACCCAGGGTGCCGTTGACTAGGCCGTATTGCTCCATGCTGACGCCCAGCGTTTGCAAGAACGGCCACTTCATCTTCTGTAGGAACGACTCCCCGGTTCGAAAGAAGACGATGAACGCAAGCGCCACGCCGATCTTCGGCGTGGCCATCAGCGCGGCCAGAGCCGGTCGCGCGTTCTGATCCTGCTTGCCGAAGGAAATCCAGGCCCACACCGCGCCCAGGACGAGGAGCAGCGTGACGCCGACCCAGAAGGAGAGCGGCAGGCTGCCCGCCGTGAGGAATCGCACGACCAGCGGCAAGCGGTCCCGAAAAAGGACCAGCCCGACCGCCGCGAGTGCGAACCCAACGGCGATGCGGCGGCTCCTGCTTGGGGCGCTCCGGAGCGCCACGAGCAGGCTTGGTCCACGCACGATCGGTTCCGGCAGGATCCAAATGTGAGCGAGTGCGACGATGAGCAGCACGCAGCCCATGGCAAAGAAGCCGAAGCCAAAACCAACTGCGCCCAGGACCGTGATCAGCGGCCCCTTCACCAGCAGCGTCGCCAGCTTGTAGGCCGTGGCCCGATAGCCGACGAACTTCGCTTGCTCGCCGTCTGCCAGCGCCTCCATGTAGTAGGCGTCGATGGCGATGTCGTTCGTGGCCGAGCTGATCGCAAGCGCCAGGAAAAGAGCGCTGAACCAAAAGAGGGAGCCTTCACTGACGGGCAACGCCGCCAAAGCGAAAACGAACAGCGCGCAGGCCAGCTGAGCCGAGATCATCCAGCTCCGCTTGCTCGCGATCGAATCGACCCAGGTCGCCCAGAGGAACTTCAGATTCCATGGCGCGTGAAAGAGCGAGGTGAGTCCGATCAAGCCGAGCCCAGCGCCTGCCTGCTGAAAGAGGACCTCGGCCAGATTGTTGACGATCGCGTAGGGGTAGCCCTCGGCGAAGTACGTGGACGGCACCCAGACGTGCGGGGACACAGCACGACGTGAACTTCCGCGGCCTGGGCGGTTCGTCTCGGCGGGTGGTGGGTCCGGGGGAGGCAGGGCGGCGGCTATCATGAACCAGGCGCACGCGATTCGTCCACGCGGAGCCGCCGCTGTTCTGCTATGGGGGGGTGGTGAAGGCCCGGTGCCCCATCTGCCAGACCGAGCTGGATGCCCCGATCCAGGGCGAATTCCGGCCGTTTTGTTCCTCTCGCTGCAAGCGTCTCGACCTGCTCAACTGGCTCGAGGGTCGCTACAACCTGCCGCGTGATCTCACGCCCGAAGAGCTCGCGGACCTGCCAGAGGCCGAGCGAGAGGCCCTGCTTGGAGCCGTGCTAGAGCGTGCGACGACCAAAGTACATTGAGGTACGCGGCCTGCGCGCGCTCTTGGCGATCCTCGTCTGCACGGGGTCAGCGCTAGCGGACCCGCCAGCGCTTGCTGATCCGCCTGCGGCTGACCCACCACCGGAGAAGCCGGTCTTCCTTCGCCCTGGTGGCAACGAAAAGGCCTGGGCAGCGCAGAAGCCTGGCGGACCGGTGGGCGTAGCCGGAGTCGAGGCGAGTGGCTTCGCTGGGCGCGGGTTCGGCCTGCGTCCTTTCGTGGCAGACGGCACGGCAGGGGAAGGCCGGAGCACGACCGGTTTCCTCGCACGGGAGAGAGGGACCGGGCTTTTGCTCACCCGCTGGCTCTCAGCCCGCTACACGGACGAGATCTGGCTCGGCTACGACGGCGTCGGCTTCAGCGGGCGCGCGCTCCTCGATGCGTCACTCGGCCTTCACATTCCCATCACGAACTACTTCGGACCGGTGGTGCGCGCGGGCCTCTTGGCGGAGATCACCCACCAAACCGGCTGGTCCAAGGGCGAGCTTCGCCTGGGCAGCGGTGAGTTTGGCTTCAGCTACGCCCGCGGACCTACCCATTTCGACCTGGTGTTTCTGCTCGGCCCCACCCTGCTCGGCCACGTCGACATGGGGCCGCTCCACCGCGGCCTCAGCGGCCTGACATGGGGTACGTATTTGACGTCGGGCTGGGAAGATCTGCTGCTCGACTTCCGTATCAGCCAGATCGGCGCCGACAGCGGCCTCGGGCCAGTCACGGACCTGCGCGGCGAGGCGTGTGGCCTCTTGGGGCGGCGCCCGCAGAGGCCCACGCGATCCAGTCGTGGGAAAAAGGCGCGCGCCATCACTGGGCCACACGGCCGAGACTTCCGCGGGGCGATGTGTGTGGACGTGAGTCACGGCTACGCTGCGCCGGATGCAGGTGCAGTCGGCGGTGCGGCACTGCCTTCGCGCTGGACGACGATCGGGATTTCTCTGCTCTTCGGTCGCTCCTCGAGACTAGACCCGGCGCGGAAATTTGGACTATAAGCGCCCTGGATCTTGCGCGCTGCGCGCGAGCAAATTTCGAGGAGAGAAGATCACATGATTCGTAAGCTCATTACCCTGGCCGCTCTGGCCTTCTTGTCCAGCGGCTGCGCGATGTCGATGGCGAACCCCGTCACCGGCTTCCTCTACAGCGGCACGCAGGGCACGACCGCTGCGACCGGCAATCCGATCGGCGCCAAGACCGGCGAGTCCTGCGCCATGTCGATCCTCGGCGCGGTCGGCCTCGGCGACGCGTCGGCTGCTGCCGCTGCCAAGGCTGGCGGCATCACCAAGATCTCGACGGTCGACAGCGACAACTTCGTGATCTTGGGCGTTTACGCCAAGAACTGCACCGTGGTCACCGGCGAGTGATTCAGGTCGGCCGCAAGGTAACTTCCTTGCGGCCTTCCCACTCGGCAGCTTTGGAGGGCTCGCGCGCTCGCGCGAGCCCTCTTTTGCATGGATCCGAGCCCGCCTCGGAGCTCGACCGAGCGCCCGCTCAGAACTCGATGGCGAGGCCCGCTGTGCCGCCGGTCTCGATGGGCCAGTTGTTGCCGAAGGCGACGTCGAGGAAGGGGCCGAACTCGAACAGCGCGTGCGGCACGATCTCGATCAGGAACATGCCCTCGAGGGTCAGCACACCGGTGGCATCGTCGCCGACGCCGTAGTCCACGAAGTGAACCCCGATGCCGCCGCGCGGCCAGAACTCAATCGCTTTGGATAGGTCGAACGCGTAACCGACGCGCGGCAGCACGGCGAGCCCGAACGTGCCAGCACCGAGTGTGTTGAAGGAAACGCCGGCGTTGCCACCGACGGACAGGCCGTCGATGATGAAGTAGTCGAAGCCAGCACGAGGATACTGCATCGTAAACTGCCCCTGGCTGGCCAGCGTCGTCAGCGCAGAGAAGAAAAACGCCGTCTCCGGGTCGTCGAGCCGTGCCCCGATGTTCGCCAAGCGTTCCGCGCCAATGCGCATCGTGCCCTTGCGCACGGTGTTGCCCGCCGCCTCCGCTGGGGTCGCCGCGCTGAGCGCGGCGGCCAAGCCCAAACCCATCACTGCCCAATGTGCTCGTCTCGCCATGGCCTCGTTTACCAAAGGGGGAGCGCCGGGAGCAAACGCCCACGCGAGCGGCACCAGTGCCGCGGGCTTGCCGCGGCGATTTCACACGCAGCCACGCAAGACCCGCGCCATCTTGGTTGCGGGTGCACCCCTTGCGTGTGCCCCATCTGCACCCCAGAGGGTCGACGACGCGTGCGGCCCACGGAACGGCCGTGCCCCGTGCGGGTCATTCAGCAGCGGACGAGGCGTTTTTCTGACGCAGCTGCACCAAGCGTTCTGCCTGAATGCGTTCTGCAACGCCATCGTCGGCATAGTCAGAGTGGCAGGAGGCCTTGCCGTCGTCTGTTTCGACGGCCTTTCGCGTCTTGCTCGCGAGCTTGTGGATCTCCTCCGGCGAGAGCACGCCCCGTTTCTCCAAGATCTCGCGCTGCTCGGCCGTGAGCGCGGGGGACTTCAGCACCCGTGCGCGCTGGAGACCCTCGGTCTTTCCACTGTCGAACTCGACGATCTCCTTGGAAATGCGGACGCTGCACCAGTCGTGCCCGCACATGGCGCAGAAATCGGTGTCTACGTCGAGATCCTCGTCGTGGTAGGCGCGGGCAGTGTCGGGGTCGAACGAGAGCTCGAAATGGCGCTCCCAATTGAGTGCCGCGCGCGCGCGGGTGAGCTCGTCGTCTCGATCGCGAGCACCCGGAATGCCGAGCGCAATGTCAGCCGCGTGCGCAGCGATCTTGTACGCAATGCAGCCCTGCTTGACGTCATCGCGCTTGGGCAAACCCAGATGCTCTTTCGGCGTGACGTAGCAGAGCATGCTCGCCCCGTGGTAGGCGGCGGCAGTTGCGCCGATGCAGCTCGTGATGTGGTCGTAGCCGGGGAAAATGTCGGTGACGAGCGGACCCAGCACGTAGAACGGCGCGCCGTGACAGAGCGCACGCTCGAGCTTCATGTTGTACTCGATCTGGTCGAACGGAACGTGGCCCGGCCCCTCGACCATCACCTGGCAGCCCTTGCGCCAGGCGCGCTCGGTCAGCTCGCCCAGCACTTGGAGCTCACCGAGCTGCGCCGCATCGCTGGCGTCGCCGAGACCGCCGGGGCGCAGCCCGTCTCCGAGCGAAAACGAGACATCGTACTCACGCATGACGTCGCAGATGTCCTCGAACGCCGTGTACATGGGGTTTTCCTCGCCGTGGGTGATCATCCACTTGGCCAAGAGTGAGCCACCGCGCGAGACGATGCCGATCAGGCGCTGCTTCACCAGCGCCAGGTGCCGCAGCATTACGCCAGCGTGGATGGTGAAGTAGTCGACGCCCTGCTCCGCCTGGTGCCTGAGCGAAGCCAAAATTAGGTCGCGGTCGAGCTCCTCGATCTTGCGCCCGATGATCATCGAGTAGATGGGCACCGTACCGATGGGCACCGTCGCCGCCTGCACGATGGCCTTTCGCGTAGCGTCGAGATCGCCCCCCGTGGAAAGGTCCATCACCGTGTCGGCGCCCCAGCGCTCGGCAAAATGAAGCTTCTCCACCTCTTCGTCGGTGCCGCTGGAGACCGGTGACGCGCCCATGTTCGCGTTGACCTTGGTGAGGCCGGCGCGGCCAATGCACATGGGATCGAGCTTCCCCGCGAGGTGCAGGCGGTTGGCGGGAATGATCATACGCCCGGCCGCAATCTCGCCCATCACCTGCTCGGCGCTCAAATGGGGCTCGCGCTCGGCGACGCGCTTCATGGCCGGCGTGATCACGCCGAGCCGCGCGAACTCGAGCTGCGTCCGTGGCTCGAAGCCAGCGGGAGCTTCCGCGAACGCGCCGCGCCTGGTCCAGCCGGCAGGCAGGAAATCCCATGCCGTCTTGGTGCTCGGCGCGGGCATGCCCGGGGTGTCCGGCGAGGAGAAGGCCCGCGGGCCGCCGATGTCGCTTTTGGCGGCGAACGACCCCGGGTTGGTCCCGGCGGCGAGCGAGGAAGGATTGGCGGCGCCGTTGAGGGGCAGGCTGGGGGACATGGCTTTCGCGCACTCTTGCCAGTTTTGCGCGCGCTGGCAACGCTCACGCGCATGCCCGAGCGCGACACGGCGACTTCCCTCATCCAAATCAGCCGCGAGCTGGCCCAAGCGGTCGATGAGCTCCCCTTCGGCGAGAGTGCTGCGTACGTCTACAATCCGCTGGTTTACGCGCGCGTCCCGCACGAGCTCTACCTCGAGCGCTGGGGAAAAGCGCCGAAGCGGGCGCTCCTGCTCGGCATGAATCCAGGCCCGTTCGGCATGGCCCAAACCGGGGTGCCCTTCGGGGACGTGCCGATGGTCAGGGACTTTCTCGGCGTAGAGGGGCCGGTCGAGCGGCCCAGCCGCGAGCACCCGCAAAGGCCGGTCCAGGGCTTCGCTTGCCCGCGCCGCGAAGTGAGCGGCACGCGACTCTGGGGCTGGGCCCTGAGCCGCTTCGGGGCGCCTGCGGCCTTCTTCGAGCACTTCTTCGTCATCAACTACTGCCCGCTGGTTTTCATGGAGGCGAGCGGGAAAAACCTCACACCCGACAAGCTACCGAAGGGGCTCACCACCCAGCTCTTCGCCGCCTGCGATAGGGCCCTGCGCGCGCAGGTCGACCTGCTCGCCCCGAGCTGGGTCATTGGCGTAGGCGGCTTCGCCGAGCGTCGCGCCCGTGAGGCGCTCGGTGCTGCAGCCGGTCCGCGCGCACGCACGCCCACGCTGCCCGGCAAGACACCACGCGTCGATGTCATTTTACACCCAAGTCCGGCTTCGCCCCTGGCCAACCGCGGCTGGGCCGAGCAGGTCGAGGCCAAGCTGTCGGCCCTGGGCTTGCTCGCGCGCTGAGGCCGAGCGCTGGCGCGCCCCCAAAAAACCGGGCCTTTCCGGTCGCAAAGAGCCCACAGGCCGGCCCTGTCCGAAAATCGACCGCCGGGAGGACCGGTCCTGGGCTTGGATCGGCTTTCTCACGTGTTAATAGGCCGCCGTGCCGAATTTCACCTGGAACGTCGATCCGATCGCCCTCGAGATTCCGAAGGGACCCCTCCTTCTCGTCGTGGGTGCCATTGCCGCGCTCATGCTCATCACCGGGCTCATGCGGCGGGAGAACGATCTCTCCATCTTCGGGCTCTTCATGGGCGCCGTGCTTTTGGTGGCTTCGAGCTACCTGCCGGACCCGATTGGCCTGCGCTACTACAGCCTGCTGTTCGTCGGCGTGTTCTTGGGCGGCTATGCCTTCTTGAACTGGCAGATTCGGCGAGGCGGCGGCCCGGTCGAGGCGGCGGGAGACTTCATCGTCTATGGCGTGGCCGGCGTGCTGATCGGCGCGCGTTTGGGTCACGTCATCTTCTACGATTTCGAGAAGGCGATGGAGGACCCCCTCTGGGTGCTCCAGATCTGGACCGGTGGCCTCGCCAGCCACGGGGCAGTGCTCGGGCTCATCTTCGCCATGTGGCTGTTCACCAAGCGTCGGGGCGTGTCCTTCTTGGAAGGTGCGGATCGCTTCGCATTTTCGGCAGCCCTGGGCGCGACCCTGGTCCGGCTCGGCAACTTCTTCAACTCCGAGATCGTGGGCCGTGAAGTGCCGGACCAGTCCTGGGGCGTGCGTTTTCCGCTCTACGACGTGACGGCGCTCGAGCCCCCCTTGCGCTACCCGACCCAACTGTTCGAGTTCACGCTCGGCCTGGTCGTGCTCTTGTGCCTTTGGCTCGTCGACCGCTGGGCCGGCGAGGAGAAGCGCCCGCGGGGCCTGCTGATCTCCGTGTTCTTCCTGGTCTACTTCAGCGGACGCTTCGGCATCGAGTTCTTCAAGGAGCTGCAGGTGCTGGCCTACGAGAAGTCGAGCCCGATCACGATGGGGCAAACGCTATCGCTACCCGGCATCGCGCTCGGCATCTACGGCGTCTTCTGGAGCCTGAAGACGCACCAGCCTGCCGGTTGGCCCCGCCGAGACCCTGCGGAAGGCGAGGACGCAGAGGATGAGGACGAGGACGAGGACGAGGACGAAGAAGACGACGGGCACGATCCGGACGTCGACGAGGAGCTCGCCGCTTCGAAGGGGAAGGCTGCGAAGGCCGACGACGGCGACAGCGAGCCCGCCGCTTCCGACGAGAAGGACTGAGTCGCCGAGCGGCCGGGTAGTGTGGCAGACCGGGGAAAGGTTCTGATCGTAGGCGCGAGCGTGCTCGTGCTCGCTTGCGCAGGCGTCTTGGGCTTCTCGCTCTTGAAGCCCGATCCGGTGCCACCCGCCCGCTGGCTCGACTTCACTCCCACGGCCGCACAGGAGCGGAAGATGCAGGAGCTTCGGGCGAAGCTCCACGCTGGCGAGCGATATTTTCCCCGCGAAGCTCAGCGCGAGCGCGAGAACGCGCAGCTTTTCACGTACATGGCGGGCACCAGCGACGAAGAGCTCGTCGTGATCGCCTCGCTGGACGCGATGGGGACCGCGTACGGGGCGCGGTCCACCAGGAAGGCAGCCCCCGATCGCGACGTCGAGCGCGTGCTGGTGAAGCACCTGAGCTCCAAGAACCCAGCGCGGATGCAGGCCGCGTTCGAAGCCGCCCGCCATCCGATCATGGCTGCGCACGGGAGTGACGAGTTCGTCGACGAGGTGAGCCGCCTGGCGCGCGAGGGCGACAGCCCGGCCTTGCGCCTGGCGGCTTTGGAGACGCTCTTGAGGCTGCCTCAGGATCGGCGGGGACCCCGAATTCTACGTGCACTCCTCGACCGCACGAGCGACGAAGCCCCCCTTGCCGTGACGGCACTCCTCGCAATGCAGGTCCAAAGGCAGGCGCTCAGCGAAGTCCCGCCCCTGCTCGAGGAGGCGCGACAGAAAGTAAGCGCCCTGACGTCTGCCAGCGACCCGGGCGTGCGCGGCACTGCCCTGGAGGTCTGGTTCGATCTGGGTCCCGAGGGGCTCGCCCGCGTCGCTCGGCAGCGACTCGCCGATCCCGACCCCTACGTGCGCGGAGTGGCCGCGGGCGTGCTCGCCAAGGTCGGGGGTGCGAGCGACATTCATCTGCTCATGCCGCTCGCCTCGGACCATGGCGAGGCGCGCACGGTCGTGCGCGGAGTTCGTCGCCTCGATGGTCAGGAGGCCCTGATTTCTCGCAAGGCCCGAGGCTACCAATTCGTGGCCGAGTGCGCCCTCTCGTCAGCGCACTGGCTGGCCCAAAGTGCCATGCTCCAAGTCTACGGTCCGGCGGCCGGCGAGATGCTGCGCGGGGACATCCCGAGCATGACCTTCAATCCGACCACGGGCATCGCAGCGGTCGAGGAAAGCGCTCGCCGCATGCGCCTCTGGTACGAGGACCAGCGCGCTTTCTTGCCGCGAGAGCCGCGGCAAGAAGAGCGCGCACCGTGAGCGTCACTGGAAGATCGTACAGACCTCGCCCGTCGCTTGGAGGCCGTTGGCTCCATTGACGAGCGTGTTGCCCCAACTGGTGAGGCTCGACGCATTGAAGTTCTGGGTGATGTCCAGCGTCTCGAGACCGCTGCCGTTTCCGGACCAAGACCAACCGAGGTACCCCAGGCCGAGCGACTCTGCCGTGCTCAAGATGGTCGCCTCGGCGACGTCGCCCTGCGAGCCATGGTCGGCTGCAAACTCGCCGATGATGAGTGGCGCTTCGTACTCCGCGAGGAAGGTGTTGACGTACGTGGTGACGTCGCTCGCCATGCTGAATTCCTGGTACATGTGCACCGAGAACACGAGATTCTTCAGGCTGTCGGCGTCCCAGATCGCGTTGCCATCGCCGGTCATCATGGTCCCCTGCCAGTCCTGGCCCCAGTTCGGCGCGTCGACCACCAGCGTATGGGTCAGGCCGGCATTGCGCAGGGCCTGAACGGCGGTCACGTGACTCGGCACCCAACTCGTCGTGGTGTTGTTGCCGTTCGGCTCGTTGCCGATGTTGACCAGAACGTAGGCTTCCTCGCCTTGTAGCGCCGCAACCATTGCGGAATTGGTCCAGAAGCTCGTTGCCGTGCTCAGCGGGACAGAACCCTCCGCGCCCGTATCGCTATAGCCGGTGGTGTCGTGGACCTCGAGCATGGCAATGAGCTCTGCGCTCTTTGCCCAATCGATCAGGCTCTGAACGTTGGCGGCGGTGGTGGTCGGGTTCCAACGTCCAGCGGAAAGGACGATGCGAACGATGTTGGCACCGGTTGCGGCGATGGCGTTGAAGTCTGCCTGCGTCCCGCGGCTGGAATACCAGGCGTACGGGTAGTTGACCCCACGCATGATGAATTCGTTACAATTGGCGTCGAAGAGCAGCTCGTTTTCCACGTAGAAGCCGGTGGCATCGCAAGCCGACGACCCGCCGGAACCCGAGCTGCCGCCGCTCGAGCTGCCGCCGCTGCCGGGCGTACCTCCGCTGCCTGGACCCTGGCCGCCGCTGCCCGGACCCTGACCGCCCGAGCCTGCACCGCCCGAGCCAGGGCCGCTGGACCCGCCAGTGCCAAGCCCACCACCGACGCCAGGCGCGCCACCGCTGCCCGAGCCACCGACGCCCACGCCACCGCTGCCGGAGCCACCACTGCCGGAGCCGCCCACGCCGACCTGCACCGTTTCGCATCCGCCCTCGCTGCAGGTCGAGCCGACGGGACAGACGACGCCGCACTGCCCGCAGTTCAGCGGATCCTCGGCCAGATCGCTGCAGCCGCTGCCGCAGTTCTGCCGCCCCTGTGTGCACGCGCAAACCTGGTTCTGGCAAAGCTGGCCTGCCTCGCAGCCTCCGTCGCAGCCACCGCAGTACTGGACGCTGTCGACGGGGTTCGCGCAGCTCTGGCCGCATTGCAGCAGGCCCGTGCCGCACCCGCTGCTAGTGCAGACACCACCCGAACAAACTTCACCTGGAGCGCAGGCAGTCCCGCAGGCGCCACAGTTCTGCGCGTCCTCGCTCAAGTCGACACAGCCCGCGCCGCAGGGCGTCTGACCCGAGACGCAGCTGCACGCGCCGCTCACACAGTCCTCACCGACCTGACAGAAGGTCCCGCATGCGCCGCAGTGGAGCAGGCTGACCATTTCGTCGACGCATTCGTCGGCGCAAGCGAGCCGCCCGTCGGCACAGCGGCCGTCCCCCGTCGTACCTCCGCAGGCGAGGAGCGCGACGGTCAGTAAACCGCTTAAGTGGCGAAGCCAGCGAGTCAGGTTGGTCCGCACGGCGAGGCGCGGACGCGAGCGAGGCGTCAGGAAGTCCATGGGCAGGGAGCAGCAGCGGGCCAGGCGGAGCAGGCCCGGCAGCCCTCGAAACCTGGCATGGTCCCGCGGACCCGCCAATGATTTCAAGGAGATACCGCCCTTGTCGCAATTTTGGGGCGTAGCGGTCCGGCCCGCTGGTCGAAAATCCGGGAAAGCTCAGGCGCCCAGCACGTCGGCGATGGTGTAGCGGCCGGGGCGGCGGCCGACCGTGAAGCGGGCGGCGGCCAGGGCCCCGCGGGCGAAAAGGTCTCGACTCGTCGCGCGATGGGTGAGCTCCAAGCGCTCCCCGTCACCCAGCAAGTGAACCGTGTGGTCCCCGATCACGTCGCCGCCCCGCACCGCCAAGACTGCGACCTCGTCCTTCGTGCGCGCCCCTACCTCGCCGTCACGCCCGGGTAGGACGCGCGAGCTCGGCCGCACCTCGGACACCGCGCGCGCCAGGCGCAGCGCCGTCCCACTGGGCGCATCGATCTTGCGCCGATGGTGGACTTCGACCAGCTCGACATCGAACTCGGCCCCCAGGCGACGCAGCGCGTGCTGGACGACCTCAGCCAGAACCTCGACGCCGCGGCTCATGTTCGGCGCCCAGACGACGGGCACCTCGCGCGCTGCCTCGTCGAGCGCAGCGAGCTCGGGCTCGCCGAGCAGCGTCGTACCGGACACCACGGCGACCTTTTGCTTGGCAGCCGTGACGAACAGGGGGCGCACCGCGCTCGCCACGGAAAAATCGATCACGACGTCGGCACCGAGCAGGCCAGACGCCAGGTCGGCGCTGACCTCGACGCCCAAGGGCCCGACGCCAGCGACTTCACCCACGTCGCGCCCGAGCGCCGGATCGCTGGCGGCCGCCACCGCACCCACGATTCGAACGTCGCCCGCAGCCTGCGCTAGACGGACGATGGAGAGACCCATGCGCCCGGTGGCTCCGAAGAGTGCGAGCTTCATGCGCTCCCGTACTCCCCCGTGATGTTCGCGTACTCCCCGAGCGCCCGCGCGATCGTGGCTTTCGCCGCTTCGGAGGCTTCGAGCATCGGGGGCCGAGCCGACGCCCGCATCCAGCCGCGCGCCGCACAAGCAGCCTTGATTGGCTGAGGGCTCGGCTCGCAGAACATCGCCTCGTGCACGGGCAGGAGGCGCAAATGCTCCCGGCGCGCAGTGGCCCAGTCCCCTCTGGACACTGCGCTCACCACGTTCGCGAGCTCACGCGGCAAGAGGTTGCTGGTCACGCTGACCAGGCCCGCCGCCCCGACGGACATCATGGGCACGACCAAGCCGTCGTCACCGCAGAGGAGCGTGACTCGATCGCCAGCGCGACGCATCAGCTCCTGACTGTAGCTCAGGCCCCCCGTCGCGTCCTTGACCGCCACCACCGTTGGACAGAGGTCCAAGATGCGCAGCGTCGTCTCCACCGACATCATCACCGCCGTGCGACCCGGGATGTTGTAGAGCATGATGGGCACGTCGACGGCTTTTGCAATCAGCTCGATGTGGCGCACCAGGCCATCTTGCGAAGGCTTATTGTAGTAGGGCGAGACGATCATCAGCATGTCTGCGCCCGCGCTGACGGCACCCTTGCAGAGCTCGATGGTGTCCCAGGTGTCGTTGTTGCAGGTGCCGGCGATGACGGGCACGCGCCCGCGTGCCGCCTGAGCCGCGATGCGGATGAGCTCCTGCATCTCGCTGGCCAGGAGCGTGGGCGTCTCGCCGGTCGTCCCGCAGGGCAAGAGGCCGCTCACCCCACCTTCGAGCTGCCGCTCGACGTGCGCTGAAAATGCATCGAGGTCGAGGCTCTTGGCATCCTCGGACATGGGGGTGACGAGCGCGGTGATGACGCCCTCTGGGCGAAGCTTCGAGCTGGCGGACGCCATGGTCACGGGGGTGTGGCAAGAGTCCGGCCCCGGGGCAAGGTTCGCTGAAAACAACTTTTCAGCACCCTGTCAGAAGCCAATCTTGCGCATGACGAAGCGGGGCAAGAAGCGGATCACGAGCATGATCAAACGCCAGATCGACGGCGCGTAGACCAGCGGAGTGCCCCGATCGATGGCGCGCACGACCTGCGCGGCCACCCCCTCCGCGTCACCAGCGAACGGAGGTGGCTTGAGCCCTTCCGTCATGGGCGTCTTCACGAAGCCTGGCTTGACGCAAATCGTACGCAGGCCTTCGGCTCGGTACTTGTGGTCCAGGCTTTCCAGGTAGTGGCTGAGGCCTGCCTTGCTCGCCCCGTAGAGGACCACTGGCTTGCGACCCCGATCCCCGGCAACGGAGCTGAAGACACACAGCGTACCGCCCCCTGCGTCGAGCAGGCGCTTGCGCGCAACCTCGCAGAAAACGACCGTGGCCGTGAAGTTCACGTGCAAGAGGCGGTAAGAAAACTCGAGGTCGGCTTCGAGCGCATCCTGAGTACGGAACAGGCCCGCCGTGACGACGACCGTGTCGATACTACCGAGCTCTCGGTCCGCTCGCGCGAGCGCGGCGTCGAAGCCGCGTGGATCCGCCAGGTCGAGCTCGTGCACGCCGACCTTCCGACCCTTTGCCCCGCGCTGCTCCAGATCGCGCGCGCTGCGCTGGAGCTCCTTCTCCGGAAGTCCGAGCAGGAAGAGCCCATCACCACGTTCCGCAAACAGGCGGGCGACCGCGCGCCCCATGCCGCTCGTTGCGCCGAGCACGACGACGTTCACGCGCCGCCTCCCAGCGAGCCGTCACCGGCCGTGCTATCTCCGAACAGGCGATGGCTTTGCGCGCTGCGCAGCTTTCCCTCGGGATCGTACTTCTTGCGGATGGCGAGAAATTCGTCCAGACGTGGCTCCATGCGCCGAAAGTCCTCTGCCCGAGTGAACCCGTCCTTGCTGAGGTAGATGCGACCACCCAGGTCGATCACCGTGCGGTTCAGGCGGTCGACCACGTCCTGAGTGTCGTGACGGATGGGGATGTCGAGCGCCAAGGACATGCCCGCTTTGGGGAACGACAAGAGGCCTTCCCCCTCCGCTCCGCAGTCCTTGACCACGGTGAGAAACGACGCCGTGCCTGCCAAGGCCAGGGTCTCGATCATGGCACGAATGCCCTCGCGACCGGACTCCCAGGGGATCACGCTCTGGTGCTGGGTCACACCGCGCTTGCCGTAGCCCCGGTTCCAGTGACTGATGCTGTCCAGCGGATAGAAGTACTTGTCGGGGCTGACGAAGCCGGCGCGCGAAGGCCGGAAGTGGCTGCGATAGACCAGCTCGTTGAAGACACCGATGGTCATCCGATTGAGCAGGCCGGACGGCAGCGGCGGCATCGGCAGCATCAGCCGAGGCTTGGGGAGCGAAGTAGGTGCAGCGGACGCTTCCGCCCAGCGACCGACGAACAAGATACCGCGCCCGAGCGCCGGGCCCGTCTTGACCGTGTCGACCCAGGACACGGTCATAGGCCACTCGTGAGACGATGCCTTCACCCGCTCGAGCAACTCGTCGAGCCCGCCGATCCGGTAGCTCTCGGTGTAGATCCACGGCGAAGGGACCTTCTCGAGCCGCACGGCCACCTCGAGGATGTGTCCAGTGAGACCCATGCCGCCGAGGCTGGCCAAGAACAGGTCCGGGTGCTCCGTTCGCGAGCACTCGAGGATTTCTCCGGCGCCGGTGCGGATGAGCAACGCCTCGACGTGACGCCCGAGCGTCCCCGCAACGTGATGATTCTTGCCGTGCACGTCGGAGGCCACCATGCCGCCGAGGGTCACGTACTTGGTGCCAGGCGTGACCGGGATCACCCAGAGTCTGGGCAGGAAGATGCGATTGAGCTCGGCCAAACACAGACCGGCCTCGGCGCGAAGCAGCCCCGTCGACTCGTCGAAATCGAGGATGCGATCGGCAAGCGTCGTACCGAGGGCCCTCGCGTCTCCCGGCGCGAGCAAAGACGCGTCGCCGTACGAGCGACCCAGCCCGCGGGACAAAGGCATGCCAGCCGAAGCGGTGCGAAGATCCGGAGAACGGACCTCGGTACCGGGCAGATAGGTTCGACCCCAGCCGGACAGTCCGGCGCGCTGGTCCTGGCGTGCACCATCGATGCCGCTCATGGGCGTGAGTCGGGTGCTAGCGGTCCTGGGGCCTCTTGGCCAGCTTGCGCTGCAGGGAACGGCGGTGCAGGCCAAGCAGGGCTGCAGCCTGGGTGATGTTTCCGCCGGCCGCCAAGAGCACCCGATCGATGTGCTCCCACTCCACCCGGTCCAGCGATGGAATCGAGGTCGGGGGTGGATCCTTCGCCGGCGAGCCATCGTGATCGAAGGCGGCGATGATCTCGTCCAGGCCGGCAGGCTTGGTCAAGTAGTGAACGGCGCCGGAGCGGAGCGCATCGAGCGCGGTGGCAATGCTGCCATATCCGGTCAAGACGACGATGCGCGTGGCGCCATCGATCGCGCGAAGTCGCCGCACGACGTCGAGTCCCGACTCGTTGCCCAACCGCAGGTCGACCAGCGCGCACTCCGGGCTCTCCTCTTCCGCCAGGGCCGTCGCCTCCCGAGCGTCGGCGGCACCGCGCACCTCGAACCCGCGCTGGGCCAGCGAGCGCAAGAGGCGCTCACGCAGCTGGTCGTCGTCCTCGACCACGAGCACGGAGCGACCATCGACGGGCGCCGCCATCACCCCGCCTCCCAGCCAAAAAGAGCCCTGTCGGGCAAGGAGAGCTCGGCTTCGGCTCCGCCGCCGGAGCGGGGGCGCAGACGGAAGCCGCCACCGACGCGCTCTGCAAAAGCCCGCACCAAGAAGAGCCCGAGCCCCAGGCCGCCGCGCTCGGCCTTCGTGGTGACGAACGGCTCACCGATGCGTCGCAAGACGTCCTCTTCGATGCCAGGTCCTCGGTCGAGCACTCGAAAGCGGATGTCACCGTCGGCTTCGATCTCGAAGTGCACGGTGCTCTCGGCGCCCTTGCCGCCCTCCGCCTCGAAAGCGTTCCGGATCATGCCGTGCAGCAGATAGACCAGCGTCTTTCGTGTGGTCACGATCGCCTGCTCTCGGCTCGCATCGCCGCGAAACTCGACCGACAGCCGCTTCCTGGCACGCGGGGAAAGCTGGGCCAGGACACCGTCGACGACGTCTCCGAGCGTCGTTCGCCCGGGCATTTCGCCCATCGACTCTCCGGCTCGCGAAGACAGCTCGCGCAAGAGATCGCGACAGCGCCCCACTTCGTGCCGGATCGAGCGCACGTCCTCGAGCGCGGCTCTGTCTCGCTCCAGCTTCGAAAGCTCGCGCTCGACCTCCTCCGCCGCAATGGCAATCGTGGCCAGCGGTGAGGAAAGCTCGTGCGCAGCGGTGGCGGAGAAGGCGGAGAGCATGGCCAGGCGCTCGTTCTGCAGCGCCAGAATGCGGAGCTCGGCGGCTTCCCGATCGAGCTGTCGTACCGCTCGCGACACGCGCCCGACGAAGTACGCCACGAATGCCGCCGAGAGCGCATAGGCAATCCACATGCCGACTAGGTGCGCGGAAAATGCAGAGGCCTGCGAGCCGTGATGATGATGGTGGTGCGTGGATACGGCGAACAGGCTGGCAAAGGCGAGCGCCGTGAGCACGGCGAAGCTCCAGGCCAACAGCGGTCGCAGCAGCACCGCAGCAAGTGCCACCTGGACCAAGAAGAACACGCTGAAGGGGTTGGCTGCACCCCCAGAAACCGCCAGGCTGAGTGCCAGGATGCCGACGTCGAAGCAGAGCACGATGGGCAGCACGAAGCGCCCCGCGCTCGCTTGCTTCGCCGACAGCACCAGGTTCGTGAGCAGGGTCAGCCCGAGCAGCGCGGCGATCCAGGGGTAGTCGACCTCGAGCCCGAGCACGAAGCGACAAACGAGCAGAGTGAGCGCGAAGAGCACGACGGCGCCGTAACGGACGCGCACCAGCCAGGCCAAGCCGAGACGTAGGTCCATCAGTCGCACCCTGCTACCACGTCCGTTTCGCAGGCGCTCAGAACGAATGTGCCACGCCCACTTCGAGCTTCTGTTCGAACGGGTCGCCGAGCGCAGGCAACGCGAGGCCGACCGAGACATCGACCGCTCGCAAGAGGAGGCGCATGCCCAGGCTCACCGTGCCTCGCGCCTCGCCCCCTTCTGCCGCCACCGGCAGCGCCATCATGCCAGAAGCGACAAGGTCGAGCGGCCGCATGATGCGAAGGGACAGAGCGCCGCCCAGCGTGGCCTCGCTTTCGTTCATGGGGCTGACCAGCGGGCCCGTGCCGTGGGCATGCTCCCCGCTCCCGAGCACGCGTCCGTAGGACAGAGTCCACTCGCTCCGCAGTAGCTCCGCCGTCGTACGCAGCCAAAGCCCGGGATGGATCATGACGTGACCCATACCGAGGTCGGCGTCCGCGTCGCCGAGAGGCAGGCTCAGGCCGAGCGCGGCACCGAGCGCCACCCCCTCCTCCGGACGAAGCGAGCCGCTGCGCCGCCAGAAGGTGAGCCGCCCGCGCAGGAAGGGATCCCCAGGACCCACCTGGTCCTGACCATTCCGCACGAGATGGTAAAAAGGGAGCTCGGCTGCGACGTCCCAACGGGGCCCGCGCGCCTCGCGCGAGGCGTAGGACGCCGAGAGCCAGAGCCCTTCGTAGGTCCCGGCGTAGGTCTCGTTCCAGTAGCTCGCGTGCTCGAGCGAGGCGCCAAGCCCAAGCCCGAGTGCTCGCGCTCGGGGCGGCGGCGCCGGTGCGCAGTGGTCTGCCGCTCGAGCTCCCGGCCCCAGGGAGCCGAGCAAGGCAAGACAGCGGAAGTAGCGCACCCAGCGCGCGCTCACGGCGCTCCACAGGCGAGCCAAGATCCCAGCGCTTCGCGCTCAGCGAGGGTCGGCTGCACGTCGTGGTCCCGCGGTGGCATGAAGTCGTTGTCCACCTCGGGGCCTGCCGCAGCGACGTAGTCCACGTGCGCAATACCGGAGGCGAGCAGCCCCTCGTGGCTGTCGTAGTCAGCGCCGAACGGAGCGCCCTGTCGCTCGGCCGGAGAAAGCGTGCTCGAGTGACAATCGACACAGTACCGCCCGAGAAACGCCGCGCCGAAGGACTCGTAGCGGAGGTGCGAATCCTCCGGGCACTCTGCCCCACTGGGGGCGCCGCGATTGGCATGGGTCGCGTGGGGATCGGCGTCCAGCGCGCAGCCGCTCACCGCGAGGAGAAGCGCCAGCGCACAACTACTGCCCGACATGGGCGAGCGCGCGGGCGTGCAGATCCACTGCAATTTTCTGGCCGCTGGCCCGATCACGCGCCCGGCCCTACCCAGCGCTTGGGGCCTGCACAATGCGACATGTTGTCGCGGCGCCTCTTTCGTACCGAAAGGGCAGCGGAACCAGCGGCGCCCCGGCGAAATTGAAAGTACGGTGAAGAGCGGTGCACGCAATCAGGCTCCTACTCTGCGTGCCGCTCGTGGCGGGTTGCGGTGGCCTCGTCGACTGGGGACCCGAAGGCGCTTCCGGCTCTGACGGGCCCGGCACCGATCCACCCAATCAGCCGCCCTTGCTCGCGCCGGTGGATCTGACGTGGATGCGGCAATTCGGCTCAGCCGGTCAGGACAAGGCGTCCGCGGTGGCGTTTGCCCAGAGCGGGGCCGTGTTCGTCGCCGGCTGGACGTCGCTCGGTGAGGAGGATCCCGCGGTGCCGCTGGGCAAGACCGATTCCTTCGTGCGCCGCTACGACTCCGGAGGCGAGGTGGAGTGGTCGATGCAGTTCGGGACCACGGACAGCGACGGCGTGTACGCCGCCATCGGCCTGGGCGAGGAGGTCGTCATTGGCGGGTATTGCCGGGGAGCACTCCCCGGACACCATTCCCTCGGCGACAGCGACGCGTACGTGTCGCGCCTGGACGGCGACGGCAAGGTCACCTGGAGCCGCCAGTTCGGTACCGCCGGCTACGATGTCGCCTATGGGCTCGCCGTCGACTCGGCAGGAGCGCTGCTCGTGGTTGGCTACGTCGAGCAGGCGCTGGCCGGCCAAAACAGTGCGGGACGAGAGGACGCGTTCGTGGCCAGGTTCACCGATCGAGGAGACACGGTGTTCGAAGTACAATTCGGCAGCGACGGGCCCGACGTCGCCTTCGCCGTCTGCGCGTTCGAGGATGGCGGGTTCGCAGTCGCCGGCAGCACCCGAGGGCCGTTGGAGGGTGGCACCTACCTGGGGAAGGAAGACGCCTTCGTCAGGCGGTACAACGTGCATGCCGCACTCGAATGGTCGGCGCAGTTCGGCGGACCGAGCAAGGACGTCGCGACCAGCGTCGTCTGCGCGCAGGACGGCAGCGTGCTCGTAGGCGGCTACTTCTACGGTGAGCTCGACGGGGAGCCGTCGTATGGGTCGTACGACGGGTTCGTACGCAGGTACGACCAAGCCGGCACAGTGCTCGGCACGACGGTGCTCGGCAGCGAAGGCGCCGACTACGTCCACGCTCTGGCGGCCGATGCTGCGGGCAGGACCTTCGCTACTGGGTCGACGGAAGGAGAGCTCGCCGGAGCCCAAAGCGGCCGCTCGGATTCGTTCGTGCTCACGCTGGATGAGGTAGGAAACGAGCTCGGCGGCTGGCAGTTCGGGTCGCCCGAGTTCGGCGAGGCCCGAGCCATCTCGGTGTCGCCGGACGGACGAGTCGCAACGGCCGGCTACACGCAGGGCGCCCTCGAGGGCCAGGTCTCGAGCGGAGCGGTGGACGCCTATGCCGCTGTGCTCGACTGAGCGCTACGCGGAGCGCCGCTCCAGCTGGGCCACGAAGTAGCCATCGGACGCGGTGGTGGTGGGGAGGAGGCGCACCGCCGCACTGCCAGCGGCGAGCCCAGGCAGCTCGACTCCTGCGGGCAAGGCAAGTGGGCGCAGCGTCTCGTTCACGGCCTCCAGCACCGCCTCGGCCTCGGCACAGAGCACGCTGCAGACCGAGTAGATGAGTCGTCCGCCCGGAGCGAGGCAGAGAGCCGCCTTTCGCAAGAGCGCGACCTGCAAGGTCGCAAGCTCCGCGGGTGAGTCGGGACCCAGACGACGCAGGATCTCGGGACGCCGGCGCAGGGTCCCCGTCCCCGTACAAGGAGCGTCCAGCAAAACGACGTCGAACGCTCCGAGCAAGTCCTCGGGCGGCTGCAGAGTGAAGTCGACCAGCCGCGTGCGGGCAGGGAGCCCGTAACGCCCCATCTCCACCTCCAGCGCCGCAAGCTTGTGCGCATGCACGTCGGTCGAAAAGACGTCGGCTCCCGCATCGAGGAGGCAAGCCGTCTTTTGGCCTCGCCCAGCGCAGGCGTCGAGCACGCGCTCCCCCGGACGTGCCGCGACCAAGCTGGCGACGATCTGCGAGCCGAGCTCCTGCACCTGAAAATCGCCTCGCGCGTAGCCCGGATGCGCGGTCGGATCGCCGCCCGACAGGAAGCGACGCGCGCTGGGCAGGACGGTGGGACCGAGCTCCACGCCCTCGGGCAATGGGCGCCCCGGGCGCAGCCGGAAGTCCGGCCGGGGCGCCCTGTCGACAGCCAAGAGGGCCCGAGCCGCATCCGGGCCCACATCGCGCTCGAGGCGCTTCTTGAGCCAGGCGGGCACGCTCGTCCAAATGGCCTCGCCCTGAGGCAGGCGGCCTTCCGCGTCCGCAGCCACCTTGCGCAGGACCGCGTTGACGAAACCCGCAGCCCACTTTCCCAGGCGGTGCGCAAGCTCCACGCTCTCGCTCACCGCCGCGTGTGCGGGCACGCGATCCAGGAGATCGAGCTGGTACGCTCCCACGAGGAGGATCACACGAAGCTCGAGCTCGGCCCGGCCTAGGTCCGCGTGCCGTTCGAGTCGCCGCGTGAGGTAGCGCTCGGTGCGCAGCACACCGTACACGAGCTCCGTGCAGAGGCCGCGCTCGACCGCAGGCAGGGAGCTCTCGCTCAGCGACTGCGCCAGCACCGCGGCCGCATAGGCTTGGTCCGAAAACACGCGCAAAAGGGCCGAAACGGCGATACCGCGAGCCGAGGCCCGCCCCTTCGTTTGGCTCATGACCCTCCGGCCGCGGGGGGTGCGGCCCGGAACACGCCTTCCAAGAGTCCCCACCGCTTCTCCACGTCGTTCTTGAAGGCGACGCCCATCAAGAACAGGAGCACGGCCATGCCGAGGATGTGCAGGATCTCGCGCGCCCGCATGGGCAACGTGCGCCGAGTGAGCCCTTCGACCAAGAAGAACAAGAGGTGTCCACCGTCCAGCACGGGGATGGGCAGCAGGTTGAGCAGGCCGAGGTTGATGCTGATCAGCGCCATCACCCAGACGAAATAGTCGTGACCTTTGCGCCGTTCCTGACCCGCAATCTCGTAGATCGCGATCGGACCCGCCAGCTCCGCCAGACTGACACGCCCCTGTGCCAGACGAAGCAGGGCCACCGACATGAAGCGAATGGCCGACGTCGTCTCGTCGACTGCTTTGGCCAGGGCTTGCCGGTACAGTGTCGGATGCGGGACCCGTTCCTCGAGCGCGAGCGGGAACCACTGCTGAGCCATCGATGAGTCGCAGACCGTCTCGCCCTTCTGGGCCAGGTTCGCCCAGCTGCCGCAGGGAAGCACGTAGCGCGAGAAGATACCGCCGCCGGCGTTCACGAAGTCTTCGCGGCGCACGCGAAACTCCCCCAGCCGCACACGCCCGTCGCGCGACGAAACGAACTCGAGCGTATGCGTGACGTCGGGCGCCAAAGCGAGGCGATCGACGAAGGTCGACCAGGCGGGCAGCACCTTGCCGTCGAGCGAAAGCAAGCGGTCGCCGGGGCGCAGCCCCGCTTGGAACAGGTAGCTGCCGACGGGTACTTTCGCCGCGTACAGGTCCGCCAGCTCGATCCCCGTGCGCTCGCTGATGCCACTGCCCCGCGGATGGGGCGTCAGCGCCACGACTCCGGCCTCGAGCACGGCCATGTCGACCAGGCCGCCGAGCGCACCCGGTACCGGCTGCGGCCGGAGGTACGTCACCGGGACGGTCTCGCCTCGGTTGCTCTCGAGCTCGCGCTCCAGGTCCATGAAACGTGGTGACGGATGTCCACCCACGAACGTCACCACATCGAACGTGCGCAGTCCGGCGCGATAGGCGGGTGACTCTGGATCGCGAATGCCAATGACCGCCGCTGGCGCATTGGGCTGGATCCCGATCTCGCCGAAGCGCTCGACTAGGTCGAGATCGAGCTTGCGCCGTTGCTCCTGCACGACGACCTCGACGTCGACGTGTCCGCCGTCGCGAAAGATCGTCATGCGCAAGGTCTCCCCTGGCCGCCGCTCCACGATACGGCGAACCTCCTCGAACGTGCCGACGTCCTGCCCATCGACGCTCATGATGCGGTCCCCCGGCCGCAAAATGCCGTCCGCAGGGTGCTCCGGCAGGACGACGCCCACGGTGGGCGGCGCGAACGGGCCATCGGTGACGAATACCGAAAAGTAGAGCAGCACGGGGAAGACGAGATTCATCACCGGCCCGGCCAGCACGATGATGACCCGTTTGTAGAGCGCCAAGCTCTCGAACGTGCGCTTCTTGTCTTCTGGCAACACCAGATCGCTCTTGGACTCCTCGAGCATCTTGACGTAGCCGCCGAGGGGAAGGAGTGAGACGCAATACTCCGTCTCGCGCCCGGACAGACGCAGCACCTTCGGCCCGAAGCCGAGCGAGAAGGTGAGCACCTTGACGCCGAACGCCTTGGCGAACAGGAAGTGGCCGAGCTCGTGGACGAAGATCAACGAGCTGATCAGGACGATGAAGTAGACCAGATCCATGACGACCGCGGCGCCCGGACCGTACCACGCAGGAGCAGGTCGAGCGCTACGGCCCAGCCTAGGGGCTGTCCCGACACCCTGGCCCAGCGCAGAAGTCGCCTGAGCCCGATAGCTGGCGTAGGCTGGGCGCGTGGAAACCAGCGACGTCGTGGAGAGTGCGCCCAAGAGCCCGCGAAAGAGCCGGGTCGTCCTCAACACGCTGATGATGCCCGAGCACGCCAATCACTATGGCAACGTGCATGGCGGCATCATCATGAAGCTGGCCGACGAGGCGGCAGCGATCGCCGCCATGCGCCACGCGCAGAAGCGGGCGGTCACGGTGGCGATGGATTCAATGACGTTCAGGGAGCCCGTCCAGATTGGCGACCTGGTCACCTGCACCGCGCAGGTCATCTACGTCAGCAAGAGCTCGATGGAAGTCAGCGTCGAGGTGCACGCGGAGAACCCCATCAGCGGCCAGATCACGCACACCAACTCTGCGTACCTCGTCTTCGTGGCCTTGAACGAAGACGGCCGACCCTCGCGCGTGCCTCCCCTCTCCCTCGAGACCGACGTCGATCGTGCCGCGTTCGAGAAGGCCAAGGCCCGCCAAGAAGCCCGCCTGGCACAGCGCCGCGCCTGACGCGCCGGAGCCAACACAGCGCGCGTCCCGCGCGGCGCGCAACAACACAGCGCCGCGTCCCGCGCGGCGCGCAACAACACAGCGCCGCGTCCCGCGCGGCGCGCAACAGCACGGCGCCCGCCCACCCATCCGCTCAGAGGTGCCTCTGGCGTTCGTGTATCCCGATGTGGGAGCGAGCGAGCGGCGCGCCGGATCCCTCACTTCCGCAGGCATGCATGACCCTCGAAGTGGGGTTGGTAGCCTGAAGGTCCGATGACGGCCGAGGCTGGACAGCGAGGGGATAGCTCCAACGGGCACAGCACCATGCCCCCTCGAGCAGCCCCCCTCTCGTGGTCCGCGGCCGAAATCAGAACCCTGGTCGGAGGCCTCTTCGCCGTCTCGGTCGCGGTGTTCATGACGCGGCAGGTTGGCGATCCCCGCCTGGTCCGCTTCTGGGACAACGTGCACTGGACCACTGCCTACGGCGCCGCCCTGCTGACCGCCTTCTTGGCGCAGCGGCGGGCCCAAGGCACCGCACGGCGGACGAAGGTCGGATTCACTTGGGCGCTCGGCGCGCTCTTCGGTGGCCAGGTGCTGTGGGACGTTCAGGTCGCCACCAACTACAATCCGTTTCCCGGCCCGTCGGACGCTCTCTTCGTGCTCGTGGGCCCGCTTTCGATCGTGGCGCTGGCACAAGTGCTCGAGGGCGCGAGCCGAACGCGGCGCCTGGCCATCTGGCTCGACACTTTGGGCATCACGCTCGCCGTCTTGGCGCTCACTTTGGCAGCCTATTTGCCGCGCCGCGCGGGCACCGACCCGTTCACGATGACCGTGATGGTGGCCTACCCAACGGTGCTGCTCGCAGCCACCGCGCTCTTCCTGATGAGCGTCTTGCACTTGGGTCAGGCGCCACGATTGGGCACCGTTCTCTTGGCAGTCGCGCTGCTCGGCCAGGGTCTGCTTTGGATGACGTGGAACCTGGCCACGCTGCGCGGGGACCTGGCCGATGGAGTCGTCCTCAACTACTGCTTCTCCTACGGGACCCTGCTCTTCGGCTTGGCCGTCACCAGCTACGCGCCTGCCCGGGACGAGGTGAGTGGGCTCCTGGCCAAGTGCTACCGCGCGATCACCCAAACCTTGCCGATCGCGTTCGTGATCGCGGCCTCGATCGCCGTGGCACTGTCGACCGAGCTCTTGCCGGCGGTGCGCGTCGGTATCGGCAGCTCGATGGCCGGCGTCGTGATCGTGGCCATCGTGCGGCAAAGCCTGCTCCTGGAGGACCGTGAGCGGCTGCTCTTGGCAGAGGAGCAAAATCGAGCCTTTTCGGAGCGTTTGGCTCAAACACAGCGCCTCGAATCGCTGGGCACGCTCGCCAGCGGAATCGCCCACGACATGAACAACCTGCTCACTGCCGTGCTCGGTCACGCGGAGCTCTTGGTCACTCAGCCCCTCAACGAAGAAGGCCAGCATTCGGTCGACAACCTGCGCGGTGCCGCCATTCGTGCGCGGGACGTGGTGCGGCGCATCCTGACCTTCTCCAGGCAAGACTCGACGCGCACCGAACCGGTGGACTGCGGCGCTTTGGTTCAGGAGGTGGCCGATCTATTGCGAGCTGCTCTGCCCGCAAGGCACACCACGGACGTCACCATCGAACGCAACCTCTTGGTGGAGATCAATCCAGGGCAGATGCACCAGGTGCTGATGAACCTCGGCACGAACGCCTCCCACGCCATCGGGGACAGGTCGGGCCGCATCCACTTTCAGGTGCGCGGCGTGGACCTGCCGGAAGGAAAGGGCTCGCTGCCGCCCGGGCCGTACGTGGCCATCCAGGTTTCCGACACTGGCGTCGGCATGAGCGAGGCCACCAAGGCACGCATCTTCGAGCCATTTTTCACGACCAAGCCGCGCGAGCAGGGCACTGGGCTGGGTCTCAGCGTCGTGTTTGGCATCGTGTCCGACTGCGGCGGCGCCATCGCCGTGGAATCCAAGCCGGGTCAGGGCACCACCATGAAGATCCTGCTACCCCGCGCCGCCCAAGCTAGCGAGTCAGCCGCCATTTCGATCGCCGCCGCATCGGTGCCAGCATTGCAGACCGAGTCCATCCCAGCGCCCCCGGGCACCGAGGAGGTCATGGTCGTCGACGACGAAGCCGCTGTGGGCGGGGTGCTCGGGCGCCTCTTGTCTCGCAAGGGCGAAACGGCCGTGTGTGTCGGATCCCCGGACCGGGCGATCGCGCTAGTCCGCGAGGAGCCCGCGCGTTTCTGGCTCGTCATCACCGATCAGTCCATGCCCGCCATGAGTGGCACCGAGCTCGCGGAGGAGCTGCGCCGGGTGGGGTACCAGGGACGCCTGGTGCTCTCGAGCGGGACGGACTTCGTGCTCTCCGGGACCCCGTTCGACGATGTGCTGCCCAAGCCCTACACGCTCGCCGCCCTGGGAACCCTGCTCCAGCGCCTCGAGCGCGGAGGCACGCTGGCGCCCGCGGTCCGGCCCCTTCCAGCAGGCGCCGAGGCCGACGCCGACGAGGCCGACGCGACCGGCACCCACAATCGCCTGCGCAGAGACGGCTGAGCAGCCAAAAGGGGGGCAGTTTTGCCTTTTTTGGGGCCCCCAGCTAGCGGCTCGCTGGGGCAGACACTAGGTTCCCCCGCGCCATGTTGACCTGGGTCGCCAAGAAGCTCTTTGGCACGTCCAATGACCGCTCAATCAAGCAGATGCAGCCCCAAGTGGAGCGCATCAACCGCCTGGAAGCGGGCCTGAAGAAGCTGAGCGACGACGAGCTCAAGGCCAAGACCCCGGAATTCAAAGAAAAGCTGGATAACGGCGCCAAGACGGATGACATCCTGGTCGAGGCCTTCGCCGTCTGCCGCGAGGCCTCGCAGCGCGTCCTCGGCATGCGGCACTACGACGTGCAGCTGATGGGAGGCATGGTGCTGAACGGCGGCAAGATCGCCGAGATGCGCACCGGGGAAGGCAAGACCCTGGTGGCGACACTCGCCGTGTACCTGAACGCGCTCGAAGGGCGCGGAGTGCACGTCGTGACGGTCAACGACTACCTGGCCCGGCGCGACGCCGAGTGGATGGGCCGCCTGTACAATTGGCTCGGCCTCAGCACTGGCGTCATCCTCTCGCAGCAGCCGAACGCCGACAAGATCAAGGCCTACCGCGCCGACATCACCTACGGCCAGAACAACGAGTTCGGCTTCGATTACCTGCGCGACAACATGAAGGACAGTGCGCTCGAGCACGTCCAGCGCAGTCTGCACTTTGCCATCGTGGACGAGGTCGACTCGATCTTGATCGACGAGGCGCGCACACCGCTCATCATCAGCGGGCCCGCAGACGCCGCCAGCGGCAAGTACAAGACGCTGAACGAGGTGGTGACGCGCCTGGTGAAGGACGAGCACTACAACGTCGACGAGAAGGGCTTTTCAGCCACTTTCACCGACGACGGCATCGAGCTCGTGCAGAAGCAAACCGGCATCCGCAACCTGTACGACCCGGTCAACGTGCAGTCCTTGCACATTCTGAATCAGCTGCTCAAAGCGCACGCTCTCTACAAGCGCGACCAGCACTACATGGTCTCGCCCGACGGCCGCGTGCTGATCATCGACGAGTTTACCGGGCGCGTCCTGGCTGGGCGCCGCTGGAGCGACGGCCTGCATCAGGCGGTCGAGGCCAAGGAGAACGTGCGCATTCAGGAAGAGAGTCGCACCATGGCGACGATCACCTTCCAGAACCTGTTCCGCCTCTACGGCAAGCTGGCGGGCATGACGGGCACTGCACAGACGGAAGCTGCCGAGTTCATGTCCACCTACAAGCTGGACGTGGTGACCATCCCGACCAACCGCCCCATCACGCGCAGTGACGCGGAAGACGTCGTCTTCAAGACCGAGCGCGAGAAGTTCACCGCCGTGGTCAAGGAGATCCTGGAGCTGAACGAGGCAGGGCGCCCGGTCTTGGTGGGCACGACCAGCGTGGAAAAGAGCGCTGCACTCAGCCGCATCCTGGAGAAGAAGAGCGTCCCGCACAACGTGCTCAACGCCAAGCAGCACGAGAACGAGGCGTACGTGGTGGCGCAGGCGGGGCGCAAAGGGGCCATCACCGTCAGCACCAACATGGCCGGTCGCGGCACCGACATCATGCTCGGTGGCAACCCGGAGATGCTCGCCCGCTGGAAGCTCCTGCAGGCGGGCCAGAACCCCGATGCAGACCCAGCCGTCCTCGAGGCCGAGGTCATTCGCGTCAAGGAAGAGTGCAAGAAGGAGCACGACGAAGTGCTCGAGCTAGGCGGCCTGCACATCCTGGGCACCGAGCGCCACGAGTCGCGGCGCATCGACAACCAATTGCGCGGGCGTGCCGGTCGTCAGGGCGATGCCGGATCGAGTCGCTTCTACCTGTCGCTCGAGGACGATCTGATGCGCATTTTCGCCGGCGATCGGGTCAAGAGCCTGATGGACCGCATGGGCATGCCCGACGACGAGCCCATCGAGCATCCGTGGGTGACCAAGAGCGTCGAGAACGCCCAACGCAAGGTCGAGGAGCGCAACTTCGACATCCGCAAGCACACGCTCGAGTACGACGACGTGATGAATGCCCAGCGCAGGACGCTCTACACGCTCAGGCAGCAGCTCAGCCTCGGTCGCTATCAGCCCGACGAAACCGACGAGCTCGGTAGCCCCACGGGCAAGGTGCGCATCGTGGAGGTCAGGCCCGAGATCAGGGACCGGATCGGACCGCTGGTCGCACAGCTGATTGCGCTCTTCACCGAGCACCCGCCGGCGGCCTTGGACGCATCGGGCAAGAGGCGTGCACCCACGCGCGAAGATCTGGCGCAAGCCGGCGCGCTCCAGGATCTCGAGCAGCTGCAGTACGAGGCGTACCACCTGTGGGGCATCAAGCTCGACCTCGAGACGCGCAAGAAGCGCACGCCCGAAAGCGTCCTCGACGAGCTCGAGGATCTGGTCGTGCGCGGCCTCTCCGAGCAACGCGAGCGCCTGCTCGATCTGATCGATCGCGTGCTCGCCGCGGTAGTCGAGGAGTGCTGCCCCGAGCGCAAGTTGCCCGAGGACTGGGACTGGAAGGGGATCAAGACGGCCTTCCAGGAGATGTTCGCCGCGCCGCTCACGGCCGAGGTCGATCATTTGGGCGAGCAGGGCGCCGTCTTGCGCGCCCTCTTCGCCGAAGCTGAGCGCATCTACCTCGAGCGCGAGCGCGCCATGGGTGTGGACTTGGTCCTCCGGGTGTTCCGCTGGCTGTACATGCAGGCCATCGACCAGGCGTGGGTCGACCACTTGCAGAACATGGAGCATCTGCGCGACGGCATCGGGCTTCGCGGCTACGGACAGCGCGACCCCAAGAACGAGTACAAGAAGGAAGGCTTCACACTCTTCTTGAACATGATGGCCAACGTGTCGAGCAAGGTGGTCGAACGCCTGTTCTCCACCGAGGTGAAGGGCCAAGAGCAGATTGCAGAGCTCGAACGCGAGGCGGAGGAGAAGCAGCACGCGGAGCTGGATCGAGCCGTGGCGCGCCATGCCAGCGAAGCGCCGCCCGCTGAGGCCCCTGCCGCAGCTCCTGCGGACCTCGACCGGGCGCGCCAGGCCGCCCAGAGCAAGCCGATGAGGCGCGAAGAGCCCAAGGTCGGTCGCAACGACCTCTGCCCCTGCGGCTCCGGCAAAAAATTCAAGCAGTGCCACGGCGCCGCCGCCGCTGAAGAATGAAGCGGTCAGCCCGCTAACCGCGGCTGGTGACCCTAGCGCCGGTTGCTCGTGGACTCCTCGTCCACCTGCACCAAGTAGCTACTTGACGACGACCTGCACGCCGCCGCTCGTCTCTTCCGGCGTGGTCGGCATCTGCGCCGTGACGGTGCCGCCAGCGGCTGCGAGCTGATTGAGGAAAACTGTGGCCTCTTCCGAGCCGGGCAGGCCGATCACGTGCAGCTCCACCCCCAGGGCTTTCCAGGCGCCGGCCAGAAACAGCACCCGGTCGGGGTCGGTGCCGCAGTTGGGCTCGCCATCGGTGATGACGGCGACGCGGAAACGACGACCGGCACCGATGAGGCCGTAGGTCTGCGCCTCGAGCACGGCTTCGTTGGCGCGCTCGAAAGCGGGGCCGAGCGGGGTGCCCCCACTGGGGAAGCGATTCTCGGGGAAGGCTTCCCACTGTTGGCGGAAGCGGGTTCCCGCTTGGAACTGGATCTGTCGCGGATCCGAGAGGGGGGCGACGTCGCACTCGGTGGCCTGGGGGAAGAAGATGGCGCCGAGCGTGACCAGGCCCTCGAAGCCAGCGATACCGTCCATGAAGGCACGACCGGCTGCCTGCCAGCGCGGCTGACCGTCCCAGGGATCGCCCATGGACACGGAGCGGTCGAATATCGCCAGCACCGTCAAATCCCCGTTGCCGAGCCCGAGCGCCTCGACCAGCTCGCTATGGGTGGGCGCGCCACCGAAGCCACCCGAAGCTTCGAAGGAAAAACCGCTGGCAAAGATGGATCCCGTCGAGAGCGGCGGCTCGCGCTCGATGTCCTCGTAGAAGCTCTTGATGGTGCCGGTCAGCGGCGGCGGCTCGTCGTCGGTGGCGACAGGCGGGTTGACGGTGATGGGCGGCTCTGTCGTTAGCCCGCCGTCGTCATCGGTGGGGATGGGCCCAGCGCCGTCCGACTCGCCGCTCTCGGAGCCACAGGCGAGCGCTGCGAGGACGCCGAGGGCCGACAGACAAAAACCCAGAGCACGCATCAGTAGCTCCCTTGTAGGCCTAGCCCGAAACAGGGCCCGTTCGCAGACAACACGCCCAGGTCGAGCGGCTCCGGTCGTGGTGGCCCGTCCGGACCGGCCTCGTACACCAGGCCGACGTCGGAGATGAAGTCGTACCCGCCTTCCACGTAGGCTTCGAGGCGGAAGGAACGCTTGGGGCCGTTCTTGGAGCCGTAGAGGCGAACCGCGGCGCCCAGCGTGCCCCCCACCGCAACGGCGGTCTCGAACGAACCGAGGGTGTCCGGATCACCCGCTGGGCCGACGCGCGAGCCGAGGAAGGCCGGGCCGGCCAGAACGCGAGCGTAGCCAGCAAGGCCGTTCGCAACGTGCCCGCGGAACTCTCCGCCGAGCATCACGCGACCGATGTCCATGTGCGTCTGCGTGCCGCGCGCCGCAGTGCCGACGCCCGCATAGTCCCCCCCAAGCACGACGAGCGCGCTCGCGCTCCCGCCGCGCCAGAAGGTGAGACCGGTGCGCAGGGACCCTTTGGGAAGCGCGTCGCTGCTCGAGAACAGATCGAACTCTTCGTCGCCGTACCAGGAGATGCCGAGGCCCAAGCTGAACTCGAACCGACCGGCCGCATCCCCCAGAACGGACGGCTCGGGCGGCGGCGGGGGCGGCTCTGGAGCAGGCGGCGGAACGACCGCCACCGTCCTCGGCTCCTTGGCCTCGGCTGGCTCTTTCGTCGATTCAGCCGGCGCCGGAGACTCCGCGGCAACAGCACCTTCGGGCGCCGTCTCCCCAGCTGCGGGAGCAGGTTCGGTCGCTTGGGCGGGGGCAGCGGCAGCTTCAGCCGGAGCTGGCGCCGGAGCAGGGGCTGCCGCGGAAGGGGGTGGTGCGGCAGGGGCAGGGCTGGCCGGGGCGGCAGCCGGCGCAGGTGCCGCGGCTGGTGCGGGAGCCGGCACAGCAGGAGGCGGCGCCGTCGGTGGCGTCGCCTGAGCCGCAGCTCCGGAGGTGACGAGCAAGAGCCCAGCGATCGAGCGGTAGGTCGCGATATCGAAGGCAAGCATCAGTGACTCCGTAGGTGCAGGGCGGGGAAGTAGGCAGTGACGGACGAGCTTGGATCGTCTGCATCCATGACCGTGGCGCTGAGGCCAGCGCCACGATGAAGCACGATGGCGGAACGCCCACCGCCGGGGCGCTCGATGTCGTAGACGCCGCTCACGCCGGGCGACACGTAGAGCGAACGGGGATGGAGATCGGGCAGCTCCACCGCGGAAAAACGGCCGCTGCCCTGTTGGTGCACCCAAAGCCTCTGACCGTCGGCCGAGACACTGGTGACCGCGCTCGACAGCTGGCTCACCAGCGGGAAGCTCTGACGACTCTCGAGGTCGAGCACGAAGACATCGGGGCTGACACCTCGCAGAACCTTCAGGTGCTGGTTCGGTGCCGGCACGTCTTGCACCTCCGTTACGCCGAAGGACAGCTGCGCCGTGCTCACGCTGCGGTAAGGCGTCGCGCTCGTACTGCCGAGGGACCAAAAGGCGATGCTCGTGCCGGAGCCCCAAAGCAGCGCTACATCACCACCGGCTGGTGCCTCGGAGAGCGAGTCGGTGATGCGCCGCATCTGGCTGAACGCAGCCGGTAGATCGACGACCTCGCTCACGGTGGACCCGGGGTCCACCAGCACGGCCTCGGAGCGTCCGGGCACCAGTGCGGCCAAGCGCAAGCCACCGTCGGTGCGCACGAAGTCGATGAAGCTGGGCTCCCCGCCGACATCGACGATGTTCACTTTCATCGAGAAGTCCTTGCCCTCGGCGTCCGGAGCACCGAACGTCGCCAAGACCACATCCGAGCTCTGGCCCAGGCGTACGGCCAAAAGGGCGTCCGCAGCGTCGTCGGGATCCCCGTCGTCGTAGATGACCTGGAGTGGTGGTGGCGGCGCGGTAGCCTGATTCTCGCTCAAGACCAGAGTCACCTCGGGCCGATCCAAATGCTCGAGATCCACCAAGGTGACGTCGCGATCGGTGCGGACGATCAGGAAGCGCCGTGCCCCGCCCTCGGGCACCTCGAGCTCGTCGGTGAATACGAGCTCGAGCGGCGCCCCACCAAAGCTGCGGATCGTCGTGGCCAGGGGGTTTCCGAGCACGTCGTCGGTTTCCTCCAGATCGAGCAGGACCAGCTCGTTCGGGTTGACCAAGGACGAGGTCCCGCCAAACGCTGCCACCCAGCGGCCGCGCGGATCGACGGCCAAATTCTTCATGGGGTCGTGCAGCTCGAAACGCTTGAGCAAGCGGCCCTCCGCTTCCGACTCTGCCGCGCCGTCCAGCACCAGCAGCTGCGGCCCTTCGTCTTCGGGATCCAATCGGGGCTCCACGCCTGCCGAGAGCACGAGCAATCGCGATTGATCCCGAGACGCCACCAGCTGCTGGATGTTCTCCGGCGCATCCATCGACTCGAAGCCGAGCTCGAGCAGATCGGGTGAGGTCAAAAACGAAATGCGCTCGAGCTCGTGGTCGTACAGGGCGACGCTACCGGTCAGCGGCACCGTATCCACCTCGCCGAGGGGCGCGGAGTACTGCTCCGATCGCGGTCCGCAACCGGCGCCGGCGGTCAGTGCTGCGGCAAGTGTCGCAACCTGCCAAGTCGATTGAGAGTTTTTCATTTTATTCGTCCACCACTTCGGCAGAAAGTTCGAATCCGGTCAGCGTTCGGGTTTCGGTCGCCAGGAGATCGAAGAAGCTCACTCGTCCCGAGGGGTGAACCTGGGAGACGAAGCCGAGGCCTTCTGCGGAGAGCACACCGGCCGACACGGGCGGGCTGGCCAAGCGGATCGGCTCCACGTTCAGGCTCGGCACGGCGACCACGTACACCTCGTAGACGCCGGCATCGCTCTTGGTGGTGACGACGCCAGCGCTGTCGTCCAAGACTGCGTCCATGACCGGTGCCTTCGTGCCCACGATGCGGGGAAAGCGCTGATCGGTGAGGGCCACCAGCGTGAAGGCGCCCGTCATCGCGCCCGCCGAGGCTTGCCCGAGCGCAATGGCGTGCAAGCCGTCCGGACTGGTGCGTACCGATGCGATGGGTGTCTCGGTGCTGACGCTGCGCGTCTCGAGCTCGTCCGCCGTCGTGTCGACGATGGTCAGGCGGTCGCTTTCTCCGGTGGTGGTGAACAAGACGGCCGCCTCACCGTCGGGGCTGAGCTCGACGCTGCCGAACAGCTCGTCTGCCACGATCTTGCTGCGAAAGTCGGTTGGATCCGCCAGCAGCGCCTCCACGTCGAAGACCACGAACTCGAAGCGATCCCGAACGACCGCCACCGCGCGACCGCTCACCGAAAGGTCGAGGTCGGTCACTGCGCCAGCCAGGGTGAGGCTCACGCCGTCGCCATCGGGAGTGAGCGCCACGATGTCGATCGTGTCCGAGCCTTCTGCGTGGACGAGCGCATGGAGACCATCTTCGGTGACGGTCACGTCGAGCGCGTCGCCGCTGAGGGGAACGAAGAACTCTGCGTCTCCGTCGAGCTCGAAGGTGGAGATGCCTTGCTCCGAGACGACGATCAACGTTTCTTCGAGCTCGTCGAAGACGACCTGGCTCGGTCTGTAGCCCGCAGTGAGGCGCTCGAGCTCCGGGTCGTCCTGCCTGAGGTCGATGAGCGTGATGTCCTGCAGGCCCTGGGTGGGGTCGAGCGTTCCACTGCCGCGGCTGAACGCCACCGCGAAGTCGCCGGACTTGGCGACGGACCAACTGTCGGCTCCCGGGTGGATCGGAAGCTCCTGGGTGGCGATCGTGCTCTCGGAAGCGCGAAGTAACGTCGCCGTCGAGTTTCCGGTGTTGATGACGATGGCAGCGGGCGCGTCCGCGGAGCTGGGAATTCCTGCCAAATAGGTGGGCCCGAGACCGGCCGAGACCACCCGGGTGCCCAGGGTGACGGCGTCGATCAGGGCCACTCGCCCGCTCTCGGGATTGGCCGACCACAGAAAGCCCCCGCTGACGACCGGAGGGCGGAACGTTCCCACCTCTTCCACCTCCGGCGGCAAGGGCGTGCCGCCGCTGCCGGTCGAGCTGCCGGAGCCAAAGGCGCCGCCCGAGCCCGGGTTGACCCCGGCTTGGCCTCCGCTCCCCAGCGCCCCATCGCTACCGGGCAGATCGCCATCCGTTGCGGCGGACTCAGCTGAGCAGGCGGCGAGAGCACCCAGGCCCAAAAGCGGCACGAGGAGCGTGAGGACGACCGGGCGCGCGCTCATGGATCCACCACCTGACTCGAGAGCTCGAAGCCGGTGACCGTCCTGCCGTCACCAGTTTCCAGATCGATGAACGTCACCTGACCCTGAGGATGCGCTTCGGCTACGAAACCGCGATTTTCATCGAGGATGAGCCCGCTCGCGAGCGGCTCGGCGCTGAGCGTGATCGAGTCGACGGACAGGCCCGGCAGGCGGCCGAGGAGCGTCCTGGCCGGAACCGTTTGGGAACCCCAGGTCGTCAAGAGCGCGCTCTGGTCGGATACGGCTACGAAGCGCGGGACCGTGTCCGTTCCCTCGATGCGGGCGGGCAACTGCTTGGCGACGGGAACGAGAGCGAAGGCACCAGCTGCCTGGCTTCCGGGTGGCGGCGTCATCACCGTGACTCCGTGTGCCCCGTCTGGCGTGAGAAACGCGGCCTGGATGGGTGCAGTGACGTCGACCACACGTGTGGTCAGCGTGTCGAGGTCCAGGATCGTCAGCCGCGAGCTCGCCACCGCATTGGTGTAGAGGAGCGCCACGCTCGCATCTTCGGAAACGACTGCGCTGCCCACTAGCTCGCTCGTGCTGAGGACTTCGAAGTCGTCTGGAGCGCTTTCGATCTCGGGCACCGGCAAGAGGGCAATCAAGCTGTCCACGCCGATCGAGCCCGCGCCCCCCTCCCCGCCTTGTCCGACCATTCCGCCCTGCCCACCGAGCGCTGGATCCGTCGGCACCGAGCCGCCCGGAGTGCCGCGCATCACCGCGACCGCCAACTGCCCGTCGGCGCTCAGATCGAGATCGGTGACCTCACGAGGCAAGGTGACGGTGGTCTCCGAGGCATCCTCCGTGCCCAAGAGAAGCACTTCGGCCGTGCCGCTCACACGCACGAGCGCGAGCGCGCCGTCGGGGGTGAAGGACACGTCTCGTGAGAGGCCAGTATCGTCCTCCGCTAGCGCGAACTCGCGAACCACGCGCGGGGGAGTCGCCTCGAGGTCGATCACCGAGATTCCTGGCTTGCAGACGACGTAGGCGCGCGTTTCCTGATCGTTGAGCACGACCTGAGTGGGCCGAAAGCCTACGGAGAGCCGCGTGGCAACGGGCTCGTCGTCGCCGAGATCCAGCACCGTGAGATCCTGATAGCCATCGAGCGGCCCTTTCAGGTCGTCCTGGAAGCGAGACCAGGCGATGGCAAAACGCCCACTTTCGCCGACTGCCCAGGCGCTCGCGCCGGCCTGCACGCGCACGCGCGCCTCCTCTACTGCCAGGCCGCTAGCGCCGCCCAGCGAGACACCGATGTCATGGCGAAAGACCGAGGCGTCGCCGCCATGCACGTTGAGCACGAGGGCGCCCCCTCCTTCATCGCCCCCCGGCAAGGCAGCCAAGAACGTCGGAGCGTTGCCTCCCTCCAGCACGTCGATGGCGAGCGTGGAGGCATGGAGTAACGCCACCCGGTTCGTCTCGGGGTTGGCCGTCCACAGATACGAGCCCGAGACCACCGGTGCGCGGAAGTTCTCCTCCAGCTCGAGCTCCGGCTCGTTCGGATCCGGACCCGTCCCGCCGGTGCCACTGCCACTGCCGCCGGAGGCGCGCGGTCCCTCGTCGAGATCCGCGCCGGTAGGGCCTGCACCCGAGTCGCAGCCTGCCTGCCAGGCGAAGGCTACCAGGAGCATCACAACCAGGCGCCAGCGCCTCGTCGACGTCCCCCCGCGAGCCAATTTCGGGGTGCTCACTCCCCCAAGCATCAAGATCACGACGCAATCGTTAGCAAGAGCTGGGCCAAGCGTCTGTGCCATTCAGGGCCCGGCAAAACGCCGGATCCCGAAATGATTTCAGCTCCCGCCCTGGCGACGCGAGTGACCAGACGGTGGCCCCGGTTGCCCTCAGGCCCAAGTGCGGCCTTCCGCACCCCAGAGGCGGCGCGCTTGCCGCAAATCCCGCGGCCTGCTTGCATGACCTGCGACCGAGGCCTTTCCCACGTGATCGAAGCTTTGCACCTGACCCGGACGTTCGGCTCCGTCGTCGCCGTTTCGGATCTCAGTTTTTGCGTACGACCGGGTGAAGCCGTTGGTCTCTTGGGCCCCAACGGTGCGGGCAAGACGACCACGTTCAGGCTGCTCACCGGCAGCCTCGGCCCGAGCTCGGGTGACATCCGGATCATGGGACGCCCGCTCGCCGAGCACCCGATCGAGGCACGGCGGCACATCGGTTACATGCCGGAAAACGCTCCGCTGTACCCGGAGCTGACTGGAGCCGAGTACCTGTCCTTTCGCGCCGAGCTTGCTGGCCTCCCGCGAGCCGAGCGCAAGCGGGCCGTCCGCGAAGCGGCCGAGCAGGCGCACGCCAGCTCGGCGCTCGGCATTGCCATCGCCCACCTCTCGAAAGGCTTTCGCCAGCGCATCGCGCTTGCTGCGGCGCTCCTCGGTCAGCCGGCGGTGCTCCTCCTCGACGAGCCGACCGCCGGCCTGGACCCCAACCAGGTGGAGCAGGTGCGCGAGCTGGTCCGAAATCTCGCCAAGGAGCGTGCCGTCCTACTCTCGACGCACGTGCTCAGTGAAGTCGAGGCCACCTGCGAGCGCGTGATCGTGCTCAGCCGTGGAAAGATTGCACTGGAGGGTCGGCTGGACGATTTGCGCAATCCGGCTGTCGCCGACTACCGACTCTCGGTCCGCGCACCGCGCGCAGAGGTCGAGGCCGCGGTGGCCCTGGCCGTGGAGGCAGGCCACGTGGAGCTCGAGGAGCAGGGCGACGGCCGAATCCAGCTCACCGGTCACGGAGGCGCAGAGGCAATGAACCGGCTGCTGAAGGCGCTGGTCGAGCGCGGGATCGCGATCGAAGCAGCAGCACCGCGGCGCGCTGCTTTGAGCGAAGTGTTCCAGGCAGCCACCAGGAGTGGTGCATGAGGTTCCCGTTTTGGCGCGGAAGTCTTGCCATCTGCCGGCGTGAGCTGCTCAGCCTGTGGGTGACGCCGCTGGCTTGGGTGCTGCTCACCGCGTTCCTGCTGATCCAGGGCGGCGTCTTCTACAGCATCGTCCTCCACTCGTCGTCCTTGGATCAGGGTGGAGCGCCGGTTGGCCCGCTCCAGGCCTACTTCGGCCAGCAGTCGGTGCTGCTGTCCATGACGCTCCTCTTCTTGTGTCCCGCGCTCACCATGCGCACTTTCGCCGAGGAGCGCCGGTCCGGCACCATCGAGATCCTGCTCACCGCCCCACTCGGCTCGGGCGCTCTCGTGCTCGGCAAGTACCTTGCCGTGCTCGCCACCTACGTGGCGATTTGGCTGCCCACCGTCCTCTACGCGGTCCTGTTGCGAGATACGGGCGTGGTACAGCCGCGCGTCCTCGCCGTCAGCTATGCCGGCATCGCCCTGGTCGGAAGCAGCTACTTGGCCCTGGGGACGCTGCTCAGCGCGCTCGCCAGGAGCCAGCTCGTGGCCCTGCTGACCAGCGTCTTTCTGCAGTTCGGTTTGTTCGTCCTCGGCGTGGGCGAGTACGTGCTGGAGGAGGGCCTGCTCCGCGATACCTCGGCGTACCTGTCCCTGACCACCTTGCTCGAGGAGACCTCGCGGGGGCTCCTGGATTCGCGCCGCATCGTGCTGCACCTGTCGGTACAAGCGTGGGCACTGTACGTGACGTCGCGCGTCGTCGAATCCTGGAGGGGATCGTGAAACGGACACGGCAGGTCCTCGAGGCGCTGAGGCGGCTGCTCGAAGACCCGCATGCCTGGTCGGCCCTCGCCGTCCTCTGCGCGGGCCTCTGCCTGGTGGAGGTCAACGTCCTCTCCGCGCGCTCGTCCACGCGCTGGGACTTCAGCCAGGGCGAGCAGTTTTCGCCATCCTCCGTCAGCCGGAGCCTGATCGCAGGGCTCGACAGCCCAGTCGAGGTCATCGTGCTCTTGCCCCGCGCGCATCCGCTCCGCGCCGAAGTGCGGCAGATGCTCGAGGCGTTCGAAAGTATCTCGAAGGCGCTTTCGGTGCGCTACGTCGATCCAGACCGCGACGCCGCCGCTTACCTGGCGCTGGCGAAAGAGCAGGAACAAGCCGGCAAGAACCTGGCCGGCTCTGCTAGTTCGGGCAGTGCTGCCTCGGGCAATGCCGCGGGCAATGGGGGCTTGCCGGAGGCGGCGCTCCTCGTGCGTCAAGCAGAGCGCAGCTGGTTCGTGCCCGTCTCCGATCTCTACGACCACGACCCAGAAGGACAAACTCGATTGCGGATCGAGGCAGCGCTCGGCGAGGCCATACTGCGCGTGCAAACCTCGGCGCGCCTCACCGTGTGCTTCATCACCGGCCACGGAGAGAAGAGCATCGATGACGGTGCAGAGGATGGCCTGCTCGATTTCGGACGAAGTCTCGAGGTGAAGAACCTGGAAGGCGTGCGCACGCCGCTCGACGTACCTCGTCCCGATTTGGCACTCGGAAAGTGCGCGGTCGTCGTCATTGCCGGACCGAAGAACCCAGTGCCCGTGGAGCACGAACGCGCGCTCGTAGCGGCCGCCGAGCGCGGAGCTCATTTTCTCCTCTTTCTCGATCCCATCGTCGACGAAAACGGTGCGCTCGGCGCCTCGGGCCTGGAGGAGCTCAGCGCTCGCTTCGGCGTCGGACTGCCCCGCGGCTTCGTGCTCGAGCGCGACGCCAGCGCGCGGCTCCCGCAGGGTATCGGCGAAGCATTCTTGGCCGAGGTCATCCCCCATCCGGTGACGAGCGGGCTGTCGTCGACCGAGATGCGCCTCGACCGGCGAGCGGTGATCGTCGCCGCACAGCCACTCGAGCTCCTGGGCAGTTCGTCTGCGGTCCCGCTGCTCACCGCCAGCCCCAGCGCGGTGGTGCTCGACCGCCTCGGCAGCGAGGGCGGCGGCCCTGCCTCGAGCGACGTGAAGCGTCCCCTGGTCGCAGCGGCTGCCCGCGTGAGCATGCCCGCGGGACACGAGACCCGGGCCGTGATCGTCGGCACCTCCAGCCCGCTCGACTCAGCCTCATTCCGGGACCCCGCGCTCTTGGGGAGCCGAACCTTGGCTGAGAGAGCCCTAGGCTGGGTAGCAGCGCGCCAGGATTCGCTCGCCATCCCCCAGCGGGAGGCGTTGCCAGCAGGCCTAGCCCTGACGGAAGAGTCGATGCAGGACGTTCTCTCTTACGTGCTGCTCTACATGCCGATGACCGCGTTCTTGGTTGGCGTTTGGGTGCTCTGGCGTCGGCGCAGAGCCGAGGGGCAGGACGCCTCATGAAGATGCGCCGAGTCCGGGTCGAGGCGCTAGGCCTGCTCGCGCTCGCCATCGCGCTGGCGGGGTACCTTTGGCTCTCACGCCACCAGGCGAGCTCGAGTGAGCTCGAAGCTCGAAAGGGCCACGTATTGCCCACCTTTGCGCCGTCAGCGGTGCGCAAGATCTCGATCACCGACGGTGGCTCGCGGCTCGTCTTGTGGCGTGATCCCGAAAGTCGCGACCTCCACGACTACCGCCTCGGCGAGCCGGAGCGTCCCGGAGGCAACGCTCCCGCCGTCGACCGAGCGGAGGTTGCAGGACTACTGCGCACGCTCGATTTTGCAGCCTTCCTGCGCCCGCTGCAGGGCGACGAGGTGCAAGGTGATGCCTTCGCCGATGCCAAGAGCCCGCTCGTGCTCGAAGTCGACATGGACTCGGTTCACTACCGAGTGACGCTGGGACAGCCGGCCTCCCACCCTGCCGCGAGTCGCTACGCCCACACCACGGGCGACGACGGCACCGACCGGATGGGAGTCGTTCCCGATGCCTTTGCCGCCGCGCTCAGCAAGGACGCGCGCGAGCTGCGCGGAAGGCTCTTGTTCCCGCACGGGAAGAGTCAGACCAAGAGCCTGCGCATCGAAGGGCCTACTGGACGCACGACGCTGGAGGCGGACGCGCTGGGTTTTCGCGTCACCCAGACGCCACAGGGCCCGAAGCGAGACGACAGCGCCGCCGTCACGGCCGAGCGCGCGGATCCGGCGCGCATCGACGGCCTGTTCTTCCAGCTGGCACGCGCGAGCATGGAGGCCTATCCACCGTCGAAGACCGCCGCGACTGCGCCGCTCTTGGTGGTGCAGGTGCCAGAGGGGGAAACGGAGGTGCGGCACGAGATTGGGGGCGTGTGCGCCGAGCACCCGGACTTGGTGCAGGTAGTGCGCATCTCGCCCGATCCTCTCGTCGGCTGCACCAAGCGCGAGCTCCTGGACCACCTGGTCCCACGCGATCTGGCGCTCGATGGGCCGTGGCCCTTCAGCGCCGATGAGATCGATCACATCGTCATCACGAGAGAGGGCGGTACGCTCGACCTGATTCGAGACGGCACTGCCTACAAGCTCCTGGCTCCGAGGGCGACGGCCATCGATCTCGAGCGCGGCAACCAGTTCCTGGCGGACCTGACCAAGCTGAGCTTGGAAAAAACGCCCTGCGGCGGAAGCCAGATCGGCCAGGTGCGCGTGATGGGCCAGCCGGAAGCGAGCTCGGGCGGACGCGAGCTTCTGCTCACCCTGCTCGAGCACGGCGACACAGCCCTGCTGCAAAGGCAGGACGACGGGGTGTGTCTGGAACTGACCGAGCGTGCCCGCTGGCTCTTCGACCCGAGGTCGAGCTGGTACGAGAGCCTGGACCTCTTGAACGTGAACGCAGCTGACGTCACCCTCTTTCGAAGCTCGGGACCGGGCCTGAGCCCCGAGGTCATCGTTCGGCGAGGCGGCGCGTTCACCTTGCAGGGCGACACCGTGGACGAGGCGCTCCTCGATAGGACGCTTTCGGTGCTCGCACCCCTGCGCGCCGTACGCATCGCAGAAGGGCGTTCCTCCGGGAGCTGGAAGCCCCGACTGGAGCTCCACATCGAGGCCCGGGAAAGCGGACCTTTCGACCTACGCATCGGGCCCCGGGTGCGAGGCGGGTACCTGGCCTCACTCGCCGGGCGCGAGCTTCAGTTCATCCTGGCGCCGGACGTGGTGAGCACGCTGGAGACGTCCGTGAAAAGCCGCCTGCCGGGGCAGTGGAGCCCGGAGGCATTCCAGGAGCTGACCGTCACTGCCCGCGGGGTGACCTACCGCTTCGAGCGGGCTGGGGCCGAGCTCCTGCCGAAGGACGACGCGCCGCGCGAGCTTGGTCCCGCGCTGGAGATCGCCCTGGCCGGCTTGGCGCCGATTGCCACCGTGCGCGATCAGGCGGGGCCTAGCCCCGGTCCCGGGGGAACAGACGAGCTCCGGCTCGAAGGGAGCTATGAAACCAGCCCCGGGCAGACACGCCGACTCACGGTCACGATCGGGACCCAAGGCCTGCTCGCCGATCGGGCAGTGGAGCTGATGGTCGTCGACGGCGTACGGCCAGCCTACTACGTCGATCGCGCGGCCGTTCTGGCGGTGCTGGATTTACTCTAGGGCGCGCGAGCTGACGTCATGCACGATCTCTTCGACTTCGAGGTGCGTAGCCTAACTGGCCAGGTGACGACGCTGACGCCCTACCGTGGTCGGGTGCTGCTGATCGTCAATACGGCCAGTCAGTGCGGCTTCACTCCGCAATACGAAGGCCTGGAGAAACTACACCGGAAGTACGAGAGCCGGGGCCTTTCGGTGCTCGGCTTCCCCTGCAACCAGTTCGGCGCTCAGGAGCCGGGGACTGCGGAGGACATCGCAAACTTCTGCCGCGATCACTACCAGGTGACATTTCCGATCTATGACAAGATCGAGGTCAACGGCCCCAAAACGCACCCTCTCTTCCGGCTGCTCAAGAACAAGGCGAAAGGCCTATTCGGCAGCGAGTCGATCAAGTGGAACTTCACCAAGTTCTTGGTGGACCGCCAGGGGACCGTGAAAAGCCGCCACGCGCCGACAGAAACGCCTGCGTCGCTCGAGACACCGATCGAAGCGCTCCTCGGCTGAAGCGCCGCGTTTCCGCTTCGTGTCTCGAGCTCCGTCAGCGCGGCCGCCGAGGCTCCGCGCCTCGATTGACCCTAGCAGCCAGGTCGGCTCGGATCTCCGGACACCATGGACACCGTCGCACCCCTGAAGATGCTTGCCGGCACCAACCACTTCGACAAGTCGCAGCCCGAGTGGACACTGCTCGGTCCGGCCAGCGAGGGTGTGGATCGGGAGGTCGCGGTGCGCGTGGAATTCGAGCGCGAGTTCGCGGCGCCGCCGGTGGTGCACGTAGGCATCGCAGGGCTGGACATCGACGGTACCGACACTGTGCGCATTCGAGTCCGCGCCAGGCACATCGACCGGAGTGGTTTCACCGTCTTGCTCAGCACCTGGTTCGATACGCAGGTTCACGGCGTGGACGTGAGCTGGCTGGCTCTCGGCGCCTGAGAGCCTGGCCTCTGGGATCTAGACTGTTCTCGTCCAGAGGTTGGACCGAGTCTAGACTCGCGCCCCGCGGGCTCGGCCGGGATGGCCATGCCTTGACCGTGATTTTGGCCTTGCCATCGGTCTGAGCCCTCGTCGGCACGCCGGTTGCAAACCCGGTACTCGTCGCACGCTTTCGAGCGTGCGGATGGGATGTCCCCCGGCCCCGTTTTGGGCCCAGGGGCGCGGGCGGAGATGCCGCTCGTCGGTAGCGGTTTGCAAGCGATCGGGGGTGACCCGATCGAAGGAAGGGTTTGGGATGGCGCGCATTCTCGTCGTGGACGACAGCGAAAGTGTTTATCACTTCGTGCGCCGTGAGCTGGCCGCCGAACGTCACACGGTCGACCGACTGCCTGCGTTCACGGAGCTGGCGTCGTATCTGCGCAGCCACGAGCCGGACCTGATCCTGCTCGACCTCGAAATGCCGGCCCTTTCCGGCACGGCGTTCGCGCGCTTTCTGCGCCGCCTGGAGCGCACGCCGACGCGAATCCTCATCCATTCGTCACTGCCGCCAGCGGAGTTGGAAGCAGCTGCCAAACAAATCAACGCGGTGGGCGCTCTGGAGAAGAGCGCCGACGGCGAGCGCCTACGCAAGGCCGTGCGCAAGCACTTGGCTGTCGTCACGTGTGAGAGGAGCCCATGACTCAGGAGCTGGAAATGCGAGCTGAGGTCGATGCCCTGCGGGGACGACTGGCTCAACTCGAAACCCGGCTGAAGAAGACCTACGAGCGCTCGAGCCTCGCGGGCCTCGACACCTCGGTCTTGCTGGTGGACATCGGCGAGCTGAAGGCGGCGCTGGAGCTCCAGCGCGTCCAGGAAGTCGTGCCTGCCGCAACCCTGTCCCCCCTGCCGGAGGCGCCGGATTGGGTGCTGGGAACGCTCAATTTGCGAGGCCGCAGCATCCCGGTGGTGCACGTCGCCCACCGCCTGGGCGGGGCGCCCCGGGCGCTGGTCCTGTCGGACTTGATCGTCATCGTGCGCACCGAATCCGGATTGGCGGGCCTCGTCGTCAGCCAGGTGGGCGCCGTGCAAGTGATCCGTGCGCACGCCGACAAGTCCATCCTCGAAACGCCACACGCTCCGTACATCGTCGGCTCGTGGAGCGACGGTACGACCGCCCGCCTCATTCTGGGAGTGAGCGAGCTCTTTCGCCACACGGACCTCTCGGTCCTGGCACTGCACGAAAACACCACGGTGGCATCGCCATGAATGCCGTCGACCTGCTCACTGCCGAGATCACTCGCGAGCACGGGCTGAAGGCCCAGGCGGAGTGGCGGCCAGCCGTCGAAGCCGCGCTGACCGCAGCCGGCGCAGGCTTGGACGCTGGACCTGCGCTGCTGGACCCCGCGGCAAAACGCCGGGCCATGTCCGAAGTCATCCGCCGCATCACCGTCCCCGAAACGCACTTCTTCCGCAACGCCGCGCAGCTCGAGGCAGCCGCCGCGCACGTGGCCGAGATCTGGCAAACCGAGCGCCGGCCGGGTGACATCTGGTGCGCAGGCAGTGCCAGCGGAGAAGAGCCCTACACGCTGGCCATGATGCTCCACCGCACGGCCGGCCCCGGTGTGTCCCAGCGCGTCAGGATCTCGGGCAGCGATCTGAACCCCGATGTGGTCGAGCGAGCACGGCGCGCGGTGTACACGGCGTGGTCTTTCCGGGGCGCGCCCGCCTGGTGCCTCCAGTACTTCCAGCGCATCGGGCGTGGCGAGCTCTTGCTCGAATCACTCGAGGTGCGGGAGGCGGTCGAGTTCACGGCGGAGTCTTGTCAGGCAGGCGCCCTACGTCAGGCCCCGCAGAGCCTGGACGTCGTCTCGTTCCGCAACGTCGCGATCTACCTGCAAAGCGATGCGATTCAGGACCTTCATCGCGCCTTCCTGCGGGTGCTGCGACCCGGAGGGCTGCTCCTCCTCGGCCCGTCCGATCCTCGTCCGACGGACAAGGAGTTCGAGTTCGTAGGCTACCGCGACCACGCTCCGATCTTCCGGCGTCGGACGGGTCCGGCCACGACCAACCTGACCGAAGCGCTCTTGCAGGTGGCAATGGACGGAACGCCCGTCATTCGCCGAAGCGGCGGAACGCGGCGCAGCGAGCGGCACACGGCGTCGACCTTACCTCCGCCCATGTCGCTCTGCGACGAGGCACTCAGCGCAGAGGCCGTGCTCGATCCGCCGGCACAACTGCGCCTGCTCGGCCTGTCGCACATGGACAAAGGCGACCCGATCCTAGCGGTCGCCGCCTTCAGGCAGGCCTTGTTCCTGGAGCCGAAGGACGTCCTATCCCGCTACTTCTATGCGCTTTCGCTCAAGGAGTCGGGCGACCAGCCGTCGGCGAAGCGCCAGCTAGAAGCCGTCGTGCGCGAGCTCCAAGCGCGGGCTGCCGACGAGCGGCTGTCGGACGGCTCGACGCGGGTTGATGAGCTCGGCGTGAGCGCCAGGTTCATGAGGGAGCAGTGGTCATGAGCGACACGCAGGCGATCAGGCGCATCCTGGACGCGCGGGCGGCCCAACTGGCCACCGCTCTAGCCGAGGACCAGCGAGCGGCGGACGAGCTCGAGGTCGCCGCATGCACGGTGGGCAACGAACGCTACGGCTTTCCCGTCCGCTACCTACGCGAGATCGTTCCCCTGCCCGCCATCACACGACTGCCGCATTCACCGGCCTGGATCCTTGGTGTGGCGCAGGTGCGCGGCAGCCTGCTCAGCGTCGTCGACCTGGCGCGGCTGTGCACGGTGGGCGGCCCTTCTAGTCCTCGCCACCTCGCAGTGGTCGGAGCCCCCGAAGGACCGATTGGGTTCACCGTGGACGACGTCCTTTCGTGCCGGCTCGTGTCCTTGGCCCTGCTCGACCCCGAAGCACGCGACCGGGCCGAACACAGGGCAGCGCTCGGCGTGACCGAAGACCTGCTCGTCGTCCTCGATATTCCGAAGCTCCTGGCTTCACCGGAGCTCATCGTCCAATGACCGTTCTCGATCCGGAAATGGCCGCGGTAGTGCGGCAGGAAACGGCAGAAGCGCTCGACGCCCTGCTCGGCCTCGCCGACGCCTATGGCGCCGGCACGATGACCGCGGCGGAGTTCGTCAAGAGCGCGTTTCGAATCTTCCACAATACCAAGGGCGCGCTCCGCTTGGGCGGATTCGAGAAGGCCGAGCACGCCGCACATGGCGTCGAGGACCGGCTCGACGCCCTGCGCAAGGGCAACCTCGAGCCGTCGGAGGAGATCGTCGACCTGATGGAGGAGACGCTCGGCGCGTGCCTGCGCGCCGTCGAAAGCGGCGGAAGCCACCCAGCGCTCGATCGGGTGCTGACCGCACTTGCCTCTGGCACCCCCGTTCCGTCGTCCCCCTCACCCGCCGCGACAGATGACGACAGCGACGAGGCACCCGCAGCTGCGCCGAACTCCGAGGTCAAGAGCGAAGACGCAGCGCGCGGTCTCGAGGCTTCGTCCGGAGCGATCCGGATCGACGCCACCCGTTTGGATCGGTTGATGGAGCTCGGCAGCGAGCACCTGGCCCGCCAGAATCGAGCCCGCGAGCGCCAGGTCATCCTGTCTGCCCTGGCTGAACGCCTGGGCGTCGTGCTGAAGCGCGATGCGCACGCCCGGCAGCTGATGAGCCAGCTGCACTCCGATTTGCGCAGTTTCGTCCAGGGGGAGGAGCAGGAGGTTCGTCGCAGCGGCCAGCTCACGGCGGATTTCGATCGCGCCATGCGTGCGGTGCGCATGCAGTCTCTCTCCCTGGTCGCGCCCCACCTGCGACGCACCCTCTCTGAAGCTGCACGCGACAGCGAGAAGAAGGTCGGGCTCAAGCTCGATCTGGGCGAAATCGAGATCGACCGTCACGTTCTGGATGCATTGCGCGAGCCACTCATGCATCTCTTGCGCAACTCCGTCGACCACGGCATCGAGGCGCCGGCAGAACGCATTCGCTTGGGCAAGCCCGAGCGCGGCGAGGTCACCGTCTCTGCCACCTTGGTGGGTGCCAACGTCGTCCTCTGCATCAAGGACGATGGGCGCGGCATCGATGAAGCCCGCGTCCTGTCGAAGGCCCGGGAGACGGGCCTCGGCGGGCGCGAGGGGGACGAGCTCGACCTCGATACCGTGCTCTTTTCCCCCGGATTTTCCACCGCCCAGCGTGTGACGCACCTGAGCGGTCGGGGTGTGGGTCTCGACGTCGTGCGCGATGCCGTCTCCAAGCTCGGCGGGCACGTGCAGCTGGAGCCTCCGAAGCAGGGGCAGGGCGCGAGCTTCGTGCTGTCGGTTCCGGCGAGCGTCGTGTCCATGCGCGGCCTCTCCGTTCGCGCTGGGTCGGGGACGTTCGTCCTGCCGAGCACGCACGTCGAGCGTACGTTGCGCGTTCCTTCCAGTGAGCTCGGCAGCGCCGAAGGAGTGACCATCATCCGCATGGAGCGGGGCGAGCCCCTACGCCTGCGCTGGCTCTCGACCCTGCTAGGGGACCTCCGAGGGGAAGACCCGGCGACGCTCAAGATCGTGGTGGTGACGGAGGGCAGCACCCGGCTCGGCCTGGTCGTGGACGAGGTGATCGGCGACACGACCTTCGTCATCAAGGCGCTCCCGTGGAACGTGCGCCGCCTGCGCGGTGTCATCGGCGTCACGCAGCAAGGAAACAGCGAGCTTTCCCTGGTGCCAGACATGTCTCAGTTGCTTCGCCAGGGCAGCAGCCAGGCCGACGGGCATCGCCTCAAGCTGCCCGAGGCGCGTCCCCGCTTGCGCATCCTGATTGCCGACGATTCGCTGACCAGCCGCACGCTGGAGAAGAACATTCTAGCGGGCGCAGGCTTCGAGGTGGAAACCGTGGAGGACGGGGCGGCTGCCTTCGCTGCATTGCAGGAGAAGCAGTTCGATCTCTTGGTCAGCGACGTGCAGATGCCGGAGATGGACGGGATCGAGCTCACCAAGCGCGTTCGCGCCACGCCGGTCCTGGCCCGCTTGCCGGTCATCCTGGTCACCAGCCTCGACCAGCCAGAAGACGTCCAGGAAGGCGCTCGCGCCGGAGCGGACGAGTACATCGTCAAAGGTCAGTTCGACCAGAAAGCACTGCTCGAAGCAGTGAGCCGCCTGCTATGACACGCGTGCTCTTGGTCGACGACTCGCCCAGCGCCCGGCTGGCGCTGCGACGCCTGCTCCAGGAATCGGGCTTCGACGTCGTTGGCGAGGCCTGCACGGGCCAGGAAGCTCTGCAGCTGGTCGATCGCTTGCGGCCGGAGCTGGTCACCATGGACGTCCTCTTGGCCGGGCAGGATGGGGTCGAAGTGACGCGGCGCATCGTGGCGAGCCATCGCTGCCGCGTCGTCATCGTGACCGGCCTCGACCCATCCCGCGCGAATCTGGCGTTCCGAGCCGTGGCCGCAGGCGCCCTCGACGTCTTGGCCAAGCCGAGCTTCACCGATCACGAGCAGAGCACGCGGCAGCGAGCGCGTTTCACGAGCGCTCTGCAGGCCCTTTCCACGGTCGACTTGGTCGGTCAGCGCGGCGTAGTGCATTCGGGCTTCGTCGCGCCACCCGAGGAGCGCCTGCTCGATCGCATGGTCGCACTCGGAGCCTCCACCGGCGGTCCTGCCGTTCTGGCGCGCATCCTGTCTGGGCTACCCCGACCGCTCGCAGCGCCCATCTTGATCGTGCAGCACATCGACGTCGGCTACGACCGCAGCCTGGCGGACTGGCTGTCTCAAACCGGCCACGACTGCCGCGTGGTCGATGGCTGGACCGAGCCAGAGCCGGGCCGCGTCTACCTGGCGCCGGGCAGCGCGCACTTGGCCGTCGCGGAAAGCGGCCACCTGTTCCTGAGCCGAGAGCCTGCGCGTCGTTTCCAGCTGCCGTCGATCGACGTGCTCCTGGAGACCCTGGCCAAGGCACCCCTGCGTCGCACCTTCGCCGCGCTCTTGTCGGGCATGGGGGACGACGGCGCGGCCGGCCTCCTGGCCCTGCAGAAGAGGGGTGCGGACACAGCCGTGCAGAGCCCTTCGAGCTGTGTCGTGGCCGGCATCCCGGAAGCAGCCCTGCGCCTGTCGCCCATGCACCGCTCACTCGAGCCCGATGCCCTCGCGGCCGCGATCGTCACGTTCTCAGAGAGCCCCATCCATCACACCAAGGCAGCCCAGCGATGAAGCAACTTCGAATCCCGTTTTCAATCCTCGTCGCCAGCTGGTCCTTGCGCGCCTTTGCCCAAGACGTCCCGGCCGAGCCAGCCCAGTCCGAGCCAGCCCAGCCCGAGCCAGCCCAGCCCGAGCCAGCCCAGCCCGAGCCAGCACCGGCCGTGCCCGCTCCTGCCCCGGTGGAGGCGCCCCAGAAGCTGCGCCCCCTCAGCACCGACCGACCGGACGTGACCGAAAGCCCGTACACGGTCGACCGTCTGCACTTCCAGGCTGAGTTCGACCTGGCTCGCTACACGACCGACGCCAGCGTCGAGTCCTACGGCTTCATGAGCTCGAACCTCAAGATCGGCATCACCAGCTTCTGGGAGGTCCAGCTGGTGATCGACGGCTTGGTCGGCCTGCCGACCGCCACCGGTCACGAATGGGGCGCGGGCGACATGGACCTCAGAACCAAGTTCAACCTGGTCGGCAACGACTCCGGCCCGATCGCGATCGGCGTCATGCCCTGGCTCCACTTTCCGAAGGTGGGCAGCACGGAACAAGTCGAAGGCGGCATGATTGGCCTGTTTGGCTGGGCGCTGCCCGCGGATTTCGCCACCGGCATCATGGTCGAAGGGGATGCTGTCAAGAACGAGCTCGACTCGGATTACCACTTGGAGCTCTTGAACACCTGGACCGTCGGGCACCCGATCGTGGGCCCGCTGTCCGCCTACGTCGAGGTGTTCGGCGTCTACTCGACCGAAGTCGGCGCCGACTATGCGCTCAGCATGGACGGTGGCTTCACCTTCGCCATCACGGACTACGTCCAGCTCGATGGCGGCGTAGCTGGTGGCCTCACCGAGGCCGCCGACGATCTGTCCGTCTTCTCGGGGCTGTCATTCAAGCTCTGATGGGGGAATCGCGGAATCAAACTGCCCTGGAGGGAACGAACATGCTCAGCAACATCAACATCGGTACACGTCTCATCGTTTCGTATTTCATCATGGCCGCCCTCGTCTGCGCGACGGGCCTTTCCGGCATCCACTACGTGGTCTCCGTCGGCGAGGATGGCGTGCGAGTGGGCGAGGAGCTGGCGCCGCTCAGCGACGCAGCCATGGAAATCAAGCTCGCAGCCGCCGAGGCTCACCTCAAGTTCGAGGAGATCATGGGCGGCGACGAGGGAGAGGACGTGCATCAGGTCTATGCGTTCTTGACCTCCGCGATCTGGTACTGCGATGCGATGCTCAACGGTGGAACGAACGCCGAGGGCAAGTTCAAGGCCACCCAGAATCCGCTGGTGCGTGACCGCGTCGCACGCCTCCGCGCCATGATTCAGAATTTCGATCGCTTGGCCAAGCAGCGCTACTCCCTGCGCGGGCAGAACGTGGGCGTGGGCACGCAGGCCGACATCGAGTTCGACAAGCAGTTCGACGACCTGGTTGCCGTCGCCGACGAAGCAGAAGAGATCGTCCATCGCGACATGGCAGCAGGCGTGGCGCAGCTGCAGAAGAGCAGCAAGGCTGCCGAAGTGAGCATGTGGACCGCCATGGGGCTCGGGCTCGTGCTGGCGCTGATCAGCGGGCTCTTCATGGCCCGCGCCATCACCACGCCGATCGTTCAGCTGGCGGAAGCCTCGGAGCGCATGGCCAAGGGTGACCTCACGGTCATGGCCAGCTCGGGCCAGGGAAACAACGAGGTGGCGAGCCTGGAGCGCTCGTTCCAGCGCATGGCCGAACGCCTGCGTACCATGGTCGGGCAGCTGCAGACCGGCATCAGCCAGCTGTCCACCAGCACGGCCGAGATCGCCAGCACGGCCAAGGAATCTGCCGCTGCTTCCGCCCAGCAATCGGTCACCGTGACCGAGATCAGCACGACCATGGACGAGATCCAGACGACCAGCCACGCCGCCGCCCAAAACGCACAGGACGTGGTGACCTCGGCGGAGCGCGTGGCCGCTTCCGGCGTGGATGGGCTCAAGGCCGTGGATCGCGCGACGCTGATCATGACCACCATCGAGGAGCGCGTGCGCGAGATCGCGGAACGCATCCTACAGCTGAGCGAACAGAACAAGCAGATCGGTGAGATCGTGGAGACGGTGAACGACCTGTCCGAGCAGTCGAATCTGCTCGCGGTGAACGCCAGCATCGAGGCGGCCAAGGCCGGCGAGCAAGGCCGCGGCTTCGCAGTCGTCGCATCGGAAGTGCGCACGCTGGCCGAACAGAGCAAGCGTGCCACCCAGCAGATCCGGGGCATCCTGGGCGACATCCAGAAGGCGACGCAGACGGCCGTCATGTCCACCGAAGAGGGGACCAAGCGCGCCAAGGATGGGATGGGAGCCATCAAGTCGGTGCGCGAAGTGATCACCGACCTGGCCCGTACGCTCGAGGACTCCTCGGACCGCGTGCGGCAGATCTCCGGCACGGCGACCCAGCAGGCCTCGGGCATCCAGCAGATCTCCGAAGCTCTCGGTGCCCTCGCCAGCGCCGGTCGCGACAACGCTGCTGGCGCCGGCAACCTGGAGCGCGCCGCCAAGGACATTCGCGGCCTCTCCGAGCAGCTCCGCTCGACCACGGCCGAATACCGCTTATGAGCCCAGCGCGGTGCGGCGCTTCCCCCGGCGCTTCCCCCTCCTCGCCCGGCCCCAAACGCCGCACCGCGCCGCTCACCTTCCCGAGACCCAGGGACCGCAGGATTGAAAATCCGCGTGTCGGCGGTTCAATTCCGTCTCTGGGCACTAGAAATCCCGCGGAAAACGCGATTTCTGACTGTCCGTCCTGTCCGGTCATTCCACCGTTTGCACCAAAGTTTGGTGCATACTTGGTGCACGCCTCAGCCGCCTCTGGGCCTTCGAGCTGGAGGGTCAACGCCCGCCGCAGGGCGGCCGGAGCGACCTGCCCATAGACCCGCTCGACCATGCGGGTGTCGGTGTGGCCGAGCGCCTTCGAGACGAAGTTGAGCGGCACCCCGGCGTGGACCATCCACGTCGCCGTCGTGCGCCGCAGGTCGTTCGGGTAGACCCGCTCGATGCCCGCGCGCTCGCAGGCCTCGTGCAGGTCCCGGCGGATGTTCCGCCACGGAGCAAAGAGCAGACCATCCACTCCCGTCGCGTAGTGGACCGCGTGCTCGATGAGCTTGCGCCCCTTGTCACCGACAATGGGCACGATGCGCGCGGACTTCTCTGTCTTGGTGCCGCGAATTGCGATGTAGCCGCCTTCAAGATCGATGTCCTCGAAGCGTGCACGGTCCGACTCCCCGAGGCGCGCGCTGGTCGCCAGCATGAACGCAACACGCGCAGCGCGATCGGGCGTCAACTCTGCCAAGAGCTTCATGGCCTCGGCCTCGCTGAGAAAGCGCTCTTTCGGCTTGTATTGGGGCGAAAGCCCATCGGGCAGGATGGCCTGGATGTCCCCGGTGAACTCCCCTCGCTTCTTGGCCACTTTGAGCGCAGCGCGCAGCGTGCCGAGTTCCTTCGACACCGTGCTGAGCGGGGCGCCTTCCTCGAGCCGCTGCTCCACGAAGGAGTCGATTGCACGCGCACTGATTCGACCGAGGCGCGACTCGGAACCCAGGATGCGCAGCAGGTGCCCACTCTTGGAGCGGTAGAACTCCACTGTTGCGTCCGCGGAACCCTTGGCCCGGCGCGACTTGAGCAACTGCTCTAGCGCTTGCTGGAGCGTGGTTTCGTTCGAGGCTGCTTAGGCCGGATCGGACGCTCGACGCTCGAACTCGCGGAGACGATTCTCAGCCGCCTTTCGGTCACGGGTCCCGGTGGACTGCTGATGCCACTTGCCGTCGAGGTCGTTGAATTTGGCGTAGAAGGTGCCGTTGGTGCGGCGGAAGAGGGTTCCCATGGTTGTCGCTCTTGTCTCCGAACGTAGGCTTCGAACGCGGTGCGCGGAACGCGCATGCTCCGTCCGCAGCGAACGTGGACCATCAGCCTCGCGAGCTGGTAGGCATGGCTGCGGGAGACTTGCAGCTCGCTAGCGATGTCAGCCACGGTGAGGAAGCGCGGGGCGCATGGGGGCGCGCTCCGGCGGTTCGGCGGTGGCGTCGGCATGGGTCCATTCGGCACGAATGGGACGGATGGTGCAACGGGGCATTTGGTAGGGCGCGAGGTGAGGCGTTGGGTAGGGCAAACGGTTGCGCCCTAGGAAATCATGCGGGCAAGGTGCGGAATGTCGCCTTGGTTGGGGCATACAGGCGATGGGTGTCCCGGGCTGGACTACGGGCGGGCGCGTACGTCGTCAGGACAACTCGGTCTCGGCCTGCAGCACCGGAGGCGCTCAAGCTATGACAGGCAATGCCCTCCTATTTTGGCCTGCTTCGCCGCCCCGCTCTACTATTGGGCGACCCGCGACCCGACCGCAGAGGCTCGGACCCGGCAAGAAGAGCAGCCTGGGCCCCGCAGTTGCTCCGACCCCACCCTTGCGGTTGGTTTCGAACCGGACAGTCAGATGGCAACGGCAGACCAAGTCAAAGCGCTCATTCGCAGCCATGCCGATGGCGACGACACGCGGTTCTACGCGATTGCGATGCAAGTAGCCGCTCAGGCAGCCCGGAGTGGCCACAGCAAGTTTGCCGTGGAAGTCCGGGAGCTCGTCGATCAGGTTAAAGCGCGAGCAAAGGCGACGACCCAATCTCGCGGGCCGAAGGCTGTGCCGCTCGCTCAACCGCGCGGTGAACTCGCAGGGCTGCTCGCCGTGGGGTACCCAAAGACTCGTCTGAGTGACATGGCGCTGACGGATCCTCTGCGCGTGCGTCTCGACCGCGTACTCACCGAGCAGCGTGAGCACGACCGCCTCCGCCAGCATGGGCTCGCTCCTATGCGCAAGATCCTACTGGTTGGTCCGCCGGGAACCGGCAAGACAATGACTGCTGGGGCATTCGCCGGAGAACTCGGCCTTCCCCTGTTTAGCATCCAACTTCACGGGCTCATCACGAAGTACATGGGCGAAACAGCGGCAAAGCTGCGGATCGTCTTCGACGCCATCCAGTCTACGCGGGGCGTGTATCTGTTCGATGAGTTCGATGCCTTGGGCGGAGATCGTGGCGGCGGGAACGACGTGGGTGAGATCCGTCGTGTGCTAAATTCGTTTCTTCAGTTCCTCGAGCAGGATGACTCCGACAGTCTAGTTCTTGGCGCGACGAATCACGTGGGTCTGCTCGATCGAGCGCTCTTTCGCCGTTTTGACGCGGTGCTCGAATACGCACTCCCAACGTCGGAAGTCGCCCAGCAAGTCATGCGTTCGCGCCTTGCCATGCTCGAGACCGCGAGCATCGATTGGGAGGCCGCCGCGGACGCAGCCGAAGGTCTAAGCCAGGCCGAAATCGCTATGGCGTGCGAGCAAGCAGCTAAGAATACGATTCTCGATCATTCGATATCGGTTCATGGTACGGATCTCGTGGTGGCGCTGACAGAGCGACATAGTACGCACGCCTAGTCCGGCCCACCGGGGGATTTTTTCTGGCCGCTCCTCGCAATCGCCGACACATCATCGTTCCGACCCGCCCCTCGACCGAGGCATACGAGCCGCACGGGCGAGACATCGACCCTCCAAAGGTTCCGCCACCCGCAAGCCGGGCAAGGCATGGCCAGGAGCTTGGGCGCGCGCTGAAGACGGCGGTCGTCGAGGCCGCGGAGCGTCGAGCTCATGTGAGCGTCGAGGTTCACGGGGCCGCACCCGGACTCTACGTGCAATTCGAAAGTCAGCCGGGAGTGCCGCTGAATCTCAAGTCCCTGGAAGATGCTCGGATGGGCATTGAAATCGTCGCTGTCTCCCACACGGAAGCGGTAGAAGGCGACCCTCGGCGAGTCGAGCGCGCTACCGTTTTCGTGCCCGACGGCAAAGTGAAGCATTTTCTCAACCGCTTCGAGACCTACGCCAAGGCTACCCCCAAGAAGAAGGGCGAACGAAGACACGAGAGCATGCTCGATCCCGTTGCTACGCTGAGGCTCGCAACCCTTCGCGGCCTCTGGACGGATGCATCGGAAGCGTACCCCAACGAGGACGAGACCATCTGGTGGGAGGTCTGGTTGCGTAGGCACGACGAAGGTGAACTCTCTCGGCTGATGGAGTTTGCAGAGCTTCAGGGCCTCGACGTGGCTCCCCGGCGGCTGCAGTTCGATGACCGCATTGTCACGCTCGTTCGGTCGACAGCCGCGCAGTTGGCTGCCTCCATCGACGTACTCAACGATGTCGCCGAAGTGCGCAAGGCAAAGGAAACGGCCACAAGTTTCGTCAACACGGCGCCCGATGAACAGGCGGAATGGGTAGCGGAGTTGCTCGCGCGATCCACGGGGCCATCACCACAGGCGCCAGCGGTTTGCATCCTCGACACTGGGGTAAATCGCGGCCACCCCTTGCTCGAAGGGGCTCTCGAAGCAGCTGACTGCCACGCTTGCGACCCGAACTGGGGGACACACGACCACGATGGTCACGGGACCGAGATGGCTGGCCTCGCACTCTATGGAGACCTAGTCCCGGTGCTGGCCGGAACGCATCCTATCGTGCTCCGTCACCGCCTGGAATCGGTGAAGATCCTGCCACCGCTCGATCAGAACCCGCCAGAACTGTACGGTGCGATTACCGCTGATGCCACCAGTCGGGTCGAGATTGAGGCACCGAAGCGTCCTCGATGTTACTCGATGGCAATAGCCGCCACCGACGAGCGTGACCGTGGTCAACCGACGTCTTGGTCCGCAGCAGTCGACGCCCTTGCAGCCGGGCGCAGTCTTGACTCGACCACCCAAGGCCTCCTCTACCTGGACAATGACGAGGAACCCACCCGGCGCCTCTTTATCCTCTGCGCTGGGAACGTAGACCCAGATGCCCTTCAAGTGGATCACCTGGGCCGAAGCGACGCCGATCCAGTGCACGATCCAGGACAAGCCTGGAATGCGCTCACGGTGGGCGCATTCACGGAAAAGGGGATCATCGCGGACCCGGGTTGGTCGGGTTGGCAGCCCCTGGCTCGCCCCGGCGAGCTTTCACCCTGGAGTACCACTGGCGTGGCCTTCGCGGACGCGTGGCCCATTAAGCCAGACGTTGTCTTCGAGGGCGGAAACGTCGTGAAGAACGCGGGTGGCGACATCGATTTTCCTTGTGGCGACGTCAGCTTGCTCTCTACGCATTTCCGACCGGTCGAGAAGGCCTTCGCCTTAACCTGGGCAACCAGCGCTGCAACCGCACAGGCCGCGCGCATGGCGGCACTCATTTCTGCAGAGTACCCGCTGCTGTGGGCTGAGGCGGTGCGTGCTCTCGTCGTGCACTCGGCGGAATGGACCCAGCAGATGCGCGTGCATCTCCGCGGGGCAAGTGGCAAGCGCCGACGAGCTCGTATTGTCCAACGGTATGGCTTCGGCGTCCCGAGCCCAGGTCGTGCCCTACGCAGCGCGAATGATGCCCTCACATTGATCGTCCAGGACAGCATCCACCCATTCGTTGACGGGAGGATGGGAGAAATCCACTTCTTCAATCTGCCCTGGCCGCGCGACGTCCTCGAAGGACTGGGCGAGACACCTGTTCGCTTACGCGTCACCCTCTCCTACTTCATCGAGCCCAATCCCGGCCGGCGCGGATGGAAGCAGCGGCACCGCTATGCGTCGCACGGCCTACGCTTTGAGGTAAAGGGGTCTACGGAGTCGATGGACGAGTTTCGCAAGCGTCTAAACAACAAGGCGCTGAGCGAGAACGAGGCGCGGCCGTCGACGGGCGGCGACTCGTCTGATTGGTATCTCGGCGAACATGCTCGCAATCATGGATCCTTGCACTCGGACATTCTCCAGGGCTTCGCCGCGGATCTTGCGGAACGTGGGATCATCGCCGTCTATCCGGTCAGCGGTTGGTGGAAGGACCAGCCGAAGCGCGACCGGAGTGGAAAGGGTGCACGCTACGCGCTCGTAGTCTCAATTGAGACACCCAGCGTGGACGCTGACATCTGGACGCCTGTCGCTCAACAGGTCGGTGTGCCTGTCGAAGTCGCTAGCTGAACGCAACGGGTTGTCCGTGACTTGTGACCTAGCCTCGGCCGGCCCCCCCCGCGGACGGACGAAATTCCACGGGGAAGCAGCCGCGGGACCGTCTTCAGGTCATCCGCTACACCACCCTCACCACCCTCAGGTTTTCGTAGTGCTCCCAATACCTTACGCCCCACGACGCCGGGCTTGACCACTAGGAGCGCTGACTCGAACTCGCTCCAAGATGACCCTGTTGCGAGGGTGACGGCAACTTGGGCAGGGTCCGGGGTGAGTTCAGTGAGTAAGGCTTGCGCTTGGCGACCCGACAGAGTCGTCATGCTACCACCTCCGCGTCCTGGAGGTGCAATACCTCGATGAACCGTGCGATGTAGGTGGTCGTCGCTTCGTCTTCGGGTGTCAGCAGGATGGGCTTGAAACCCGGACCTCGACTGACTGGAACCAAGCGAGTTCCGTCAGCGGTCACGTCCCACCGCTTGAACGTGAATCCACCGAGGCGCGGCTCGTCAGGGTCGTTGCGGCGCACGAGGAGGTACTCGCCGGGGGCCGGTGCGGGAACATCTGCAGCCCCGATGTGTTGCCAAAGGCACCACGATCCATCCGGTGCCACCCGGTCCATCGAGCTACCGACGACCTTGGCCACGAAAAGGCCGGGGCGCTTCGCTTTCCGGGACTCGAGGTACACGCGCCCGAGCTGCGCTGGGTCATGGCCCTCGGAGAACGCCGTCGCCGCCGCCTTGAGGTCGTAGACGAGCACCGCAACTACCGCCGGTTCACGAGCGATAGCCGTCCTCTTCTGCCTCACTGCCGCGCTGCGTGACTCCCAGTACTTGGCGACCTGTGGGCTGACGAAGCGGTAGTCGATGCCGAGCGTCGCGAAGTAGCGCTCGGCCAGGACGAGCTTGCGGCCTTCGTTGAGGAAGCGAAGCTTGCTGAGGTCGTCGTTGCCCTTCGTTTCGCGCACGAGCTCAAGTGATACGGGCATTCCCTTCTCGTGCCGAAGAACACCCCAATCTGGATTGTAGTTGCCGACAATGCGCGGCAGCCCGATCTTGAACCTGCCCGGGAACTTGAAGTAGATGACGAGGTTCTCTTCGTCCGGGCGCAAGTGGTCGTTCACGAATACGCGTTCGACGTCAGAGTCGACCTGCACCTTGTCGTACAGACAGGTCGGCCCACCGTCGACGAGTTCGCGCTGTACCTGGTCCAACTCCGGTGGAAACGCCAGCTCGATGGGCCCGATGTCGTCGTCGCGAGTGCCTGTGTCGCGGAAGCGAAGCCGGTCGACGATATGGTCCTTCACTACGTCGCCAACGACGCGGACGAACGTGTTGGCCCAGCCCTCGGGGTGCGCCTGCAGCGTCGCCCTCTGCGCCTTGCTGACACCCTGGAAGATCCGCCACAGCGTGGCGCGGGTAAGGAACGTCTCCTCAGCGGCACGTCCGAAGAAGTCGGGGATCGCTTGATCGACATGTGCGGCAGCGACCTCGCGCGTGGGGTTGTTGTCCAACCGGGTGCCGGAGAAGTGGTGGGTCTCGCTCTCGGAGATCTGGACCTCGTTGGTGAAGCGGACGCGCATCTGGCCGAGGTGAGGAGCGATCTCCATCACCTTGAAGCCACGGAGATGCTGGTTCTGCGTCAGCTGCGCGAGGTCGGTGTCCACCTTGACGTTGACGACCCTCTCTTCGAGAGGGACAAGCCCGAGGTGGAGCTCCTCGACTTCCGATGTGAGCTCCCGGATACGGAGCTGCGCGCCGTCGGCTCCGATCGGCTTGACGAACTCCAGCGTGTACTCGACGACAATGAAGCGCCCCTTCGTGACGGCCAGTATCGGTTTCGGGAAGGGCGTCGATTCCGGATCATTCAGCCGGCCGGTTGCCTCCTCGACGAGTGCCTCAGTGTCGATGTCGATCGTGTACTCAAGGCGCTGGCAGAGCTTGTCCCAGAACTGTTTGAACTCAGGGTTCTGCGCAAGCGTATCGCGGCGCTTCGCGACGGCCGTCCCTGGCCGTGTCGGGGCCGGGGGCGCTTGATCGCCAGCCTCGCGGTACTCGGTCTGCAGCGTACGGACGTAGTTCTCGTAGCTCTCGTTGGCGACGACGGTGAGCACATTGAGCGCCGGGTCGGTAAGCCTCTCGCCCTTCTGGTTCACGCAGAGGCGAAGGCCGCGCCCGATCTCCTGACGCTTCTTCATCACGCTTACCGTCTGGTTGAGCGTGCAGATCTGGAAGACATTCGGGTTGTCCCAGCCCTCGCGGAGCGCAGAGTGCGCGAAGATGAACGCGACCTTGGAGCCCGGGTTCGTCTCGTTCGGGAACGAGACTAGGATCTCCTTGCGGCGCATGATGAGTTCGAAGGCTTCCCTGGCCTCTTTCGAGTCGTCACGGACCTCGTCGAGATAGACCTCTTCCGCGGAGCCGCCCTTCTTCTTCTTGGTCGTCTTAGCAAAATAGGCCTCACGAACCTCCTCGGCATCGAAGTGCTTGAAGTCTGGCTCCTTGGTTCTCAGCGCGTTGAAGGATTCGTCGAAGAGATCCTTGATGCGCGGCGTGTCACCCGTGTAGTTCGCGACGCGGTCGATGAAGAAGAGTGAAAGGACCTTCACGCCGTGCTTCTTCAGCTCGCGCTGTCTAGCGAAGTGACTCTTGATGGTCTCCTCGATTTGGAGCTTCCACGCCTGCTCTGACGAGCCCTGGAGGTCGTCCTCAGTAGTGAGCATCCGCCCGCCGTCGCCACCTCCATCCAGTTCGATGGCAGCCGGGAGCCCTTCGTCCGCGGCGCGGATGTTGGCAATCTTGAGCCCGTCGTGCTCGGGGAGCTTGGTCTGCTTGAAGATGCTCTCGCCCTGCTTGAAGGTCAGCTCCTTCGCCCGGGTCTCGTTGTTCTTCTCGAGGCAGAGCGCATGCACCTTGGCGACCGGCTTGGCCCCGCTGCGCGTCACATCGAGCAGGCGCAGCGTCGACTTGCCGTTGATACCAAGCTCGGCGATACCCGTGACCTGCACCTGCTTCACGAGGCCGAGGCGGAAAGCCTGCACAGGCGTGAGCCGGTAGACCGGGTTCGGCTGGTCATCCTCCTTGTGGGTCGCCGAGTAGCGGAGCACGAAGAGCGGGCGCAGCGTGCGGATCGCCTCCTTCGATTTTTCGGAGCCCATGTTCTGCGGCTCGTCCAAGATGACGATGGGGCGCGTACGCTGAATCCACTGGTAGGGCTTCAGCTCGCTGATGACGCTATCGTTGGCCTTGTAGAGGTTGTTGCTCGCACGGTTGAAAGACTGCTGCGTCATGATGAGCAGCGAAGGGAAGACGTCACGCGCAAAGGCCGGAACGATGCCGGGCTTGCCGCCGTCGTAGACGCGGCGCGTGAAGTTGGTCACGCCGAATAGGGCCTTGAAGTGATCTCGCATGTCGTCGAAGGCCTTCTTCACACCTTCGAGGATGGCGACCGACGGCACGACGACGATGAATTTGGTGAAGCCGTAGCGGCGGTGCAGCTCCAGCATCGAGCGCAGGTAGACGTAGGTCTTGCCGGTGCCTGTCTCCATCTCGATCGTGAAGTGCGGGCACGAGTGTGCGTCCACGCTGACCGCCTCGAGCATCGCACCGTCGTCGCGCGCGAGAGGCCCCGTGACGAGCGAGGCCTCGGGCTGCTCCTCGTTGTGGAGCTTCTGGATTCGGCGAAGGTTCTCCTCGACGAGGTCGTCGGCCAGGTCGTCCCACTCGTCTGCGTTGCCGACGATGTCCTCGGCCAACGAGAACGACGCGGCGGCGCGCTTGTCGAGGCCGGCGAAGAGCTCGGTGACGTTGTTCACCGCTGCGAGCTGGTGCGGAAGATCCGCTGAGAAGGTGAAGAAACTCATGCGCACGCCACCTCAGAGGACCTTGAACGTGGAGTCGGCGCGCTTCACGGCGTCGTAGAACCGAGCCTTGGCGACGTCGGTGAGCGCTTCGTCGCGGCAGACGAAGATGTGGTTCTTCTTGTCCTTGAGCGCGTCGAGCAGATCGTCGTCGATCTTCTGGTCGAGACAGAGCAGCAGCGGTTGCGGCACGCGCGAGTGCTCGAAGCGCCAGAGCGTGTTCGCCGAGTCCTGGGGCACCTGCTCACGCTTCGCGTCGAGCGGGAAGCCGAGGAGGAGCAGCACCTCGGTAAAGAGTTCGGTGGGCTGCCCGTGCGCGACCTTCTCCTTAAAGAGTTCGAGGTTCCCCTGCTGGAGTTCCTCGGCGGCGAGGTGAATTGGACGTGCAAGCGCGGGCGAGTCTTCCTTGAAGACTCGGAAGCCGAAATCCATCCGCGTTGGGTCCTGTACTTGCCGCTTGAGTGCCGACGCGGCAGCGCGGAGTCGAGCTTGAGTAATGTCAGCAATCGTCGTGTAGCCTTCCACTTCCACGGGTTCGGGCAATTGCATCAAGATGAAGGAACGCGTGCCCCCGTCTTCAGCGTTCGCTGCCATGACCGCGTGCCCCGTTGTCCCCGACCCCGCGAAGAAGTCTACGATGAGCGCGTCATCGGGCACGAGACGAATGATCCGACGAAGCAGCTTCGTCGGCTTAGGGCTTGGAAAGACTGGACCGAGCAGCTCTTTGAGTTCACTGCTCGCACCGTCGGTAGACCCCACGTCCTCGGAGAGCCATACGGTATTGAGCTTCTTCGTCCGCCCCTCCGTATAACGGTCCTTCTGGAACACGTCCCAGCGCTCGCCTTGCCGCCCTGAAACGAGTTTCCCACGGAGTTCGTCCGATTGACGCGAGACCTTTTCACGTCCCCATCGCCAGACGGCCGGGGTGCCGTCACCGAAAACCGGCTCGACCCGTTCACATCCGGTCTGTTCCGCGAGCGTCACGACGCCGGAAGCTCGGTCGATGTAGAGAGGGTAGAAGAGGTTTGGGCGCGTCTTCGGATTGAACTTCTTATTGGTATTTCGCAGCGGAAGCAGCCGATAGCGGCCATCGGAGTCGGTCAGCGAGAAGTCTGAGAGCTTTACGTTCTCCGATGAACTTGGATTGAGTGCCGACGACTCGACCGTTCTCGAATAGATCAGGAGGTATTCGTGTGACGTCGCGAAGAACTCCGCAAGCTGCCTCCCCTTTGGGTTGAGCGACACCGCGAGCTGTGCCACGAAGTTTTCCTGCCCGAAGACCTCGTCCAGAAGGAAACGCAGGTTGTGGACCTCGTTGTCGTCGATGGAGACTGCGATGACGCCTTCGTCGGACAGCAGCGTCCAGGCGACCTTCAGCCGTGGGTAGAGCATCGTCAGCCAATCGGAATGGTAGCGACCGTTCGTCTTGGCATTGCTCACGAGAACCCCGCTCAGATCGGATTGTCCGGTCGCTTCGAGATAGCGATCGACAGACTGCCTGAAATCATCCTTGTAAAGGAGGTCGCCGCCGGTGTTGTACGGGGGGTCGATGTAGATGAGCCCAACGCTCCCCGCATAGCTCTTCTGCAAGGCAAGGAGCGCCTGAAGATTGTCCCCAACTACCACGGCGTTGCGCGTAGTTGCTTCGTCGATGCCCGCACCGGGCTCGATGCGCAACGTCGCCTGTACAGGCTGGTGGGCAAGGCGGCGTGCACGGCGTTTGCCCGTCCAACTCAGCTCATAGTGCTCGCGCGGCGGTTCGGACTCGCTCACGCCGTCCTCAAGGAGCTCCTTCAACCGATCGACCGCCACGCGGCCGTCCGTGAACACCTCGGGGAACAGGTCCCGGAGCACCTCGAGACGTTCCTCGCTGCTTGGACGACGTTCGATCTTTTCAGGTTTCATGCGCTCACTCCCACATTTTCCACATCGATGCGCGCTAGCGGTCGCGGCGGTATCGCGCCAGTCTTGCTTCTCGCCGTCGCCGTCGCCGCCGAAGTCGGCGCTCGCGGCGCGCAGCGGTTGGTCGGCTCGTCCGGGTGATTGCACACGGGTGAGCTGGCGGTACGAGACGCAGCCAAATCTCGGTCGCGGCGACCGCTCCTTGGTAGGCCAAGCACCGAGACCAGGCCGTCTTGGACCTGCTTCGCGGCCTTCTCGGTGAAGGTCCTGAGGAAGAGCGCGATCCCGTGGAACACGATGACGTTCACCACGCACCACAGCAGGCGCCGCGTCTTGCCTGACCCCGGTCCAGCGACGAACAAGAGTGGCCTGTCGCGGTGGTCGATGGCGTGGCGCTGGTTCTCATTCGGTGAGAACCCCGCGCGGGCGAAGAGGGCATCAATCAAGTGCGCGGTCCAGTGGGAACTGAGCTCGCGATGGGGATCTCGGTCGTCTCTAGGGTCGGGATAGAGCAGTCCAAGAAACCCCCACGGCAGCCTACATGAGCCCCGTACAATACCCTTAACGAGTGCGTCCAGGAAGGCCCTTGAAGGTCCAACTCAGAGGAACGCCTCACAACGAGAGGCGGGGCTCACGTCGGTCTAATCCTTCGCAACCCCGGAAGGCGCAGGAGCCGATCTAGCGCTGCAATTCATGGCAACCCGTGTTCCGCCTCACCGCTTGACCTGCCTGTAGATCTCGAGTCCGGCTTCAGGGTGCCATCTCGATCGATACGGCCAGTGCGTACCGAATGGCTCCGAGGAGTCCCCCTGCATCTTCGTAACGAAGATCTCGAACGCCTCAACGTCGCCGATGGACATCACTCCGAGTACAACCCTGGATCGGCTGGGTGTCCCCTTTCTTCTGCCTCGACGCCACCGGTCCCGCGGGCGCTTCGGACCGTGCGCGACCAAACCGCAGCGGCGAACGGCTGTCGGGGAAGCGTGCGGTCGCTAGGTCTTGAGCACTTTTTTTCAACGCGTCGGCGTTGTTGGCCTCGATGAGAGATACGATAGCCAGGTCGATCCCGCGCCCCCGGCCGCGGCGGTTGACTTCAGCGAACGACCAGCACGAGGGGCTGTGCTCGCCGAGCTGCAGGGACCTCACGCCACGCGGACCGTCAAACAGTGCCTCTTGCCCGCGGTACCCGCCACTGCTTGGTGCAAATCCGCTACACCACCCGCTGCCTCCCCCGCTTCCCCAAGTGCTTCTCCACACTTACGCCCCGCGGCGCCGGGATTGAAAATTCCGCGTGTCGGCGGTTCAATTCCGTCTCTGGGCAGCCAGGGAGACCCCTGAAGACGCTGCCTCTCGGGGGCTTGGTGCGTTTGGGGGTCCGCCCCGGTTGCTCAGTCGGACAGGACTTGCAGGAACGCCTGGCCGTAGCGAGACAGCTTGGTCGGACCGACACCCGAGACGGTAGCGAGCTCGCCCAGCGTGCGTGGCCTCGCGGTTGCCATCTCCACCAAGGTCGCGTCGCTGAACACCACGTACGCCGGAACTTGGCGCTGTTCGGCCAGCTCACGCCGCAGCTGCCGCAGTCGTTCGAAGAGTTCCTGATCGAAATCCTGCGGCCCGCTCGCGCTCGAGGGCACGCGCCCGCTCGTGAGCGCTCCGCCGACTTCGAAGTTGGCCGGGCCGCGCACGGAGCGCCGGCCGCGGGTGCTTTTCAGCACGTCGAGCCCCGCACAACGATCGCAGGACTCTCCGCACGGCTCCATGTCCTCTTCGAAGTAGCCGACCACGGTGCGATGCCGGCAACCGGTACTTTCCGCCAGTGCCATCATGTCGCGGACCTGGCCACGCATGCGATCACCAAGCGCTTCGTCGTCGAGCGACGCTGCGAAACGATCGTATGTGCGCACCTCGCTCCAGGAGTAGAAGAGGATGCAATCGCTGTCCAAGCCATCACGACCAGCGCGGCCGATCTCCTGGTAGTAGCCTTCGATTGAACGCGGCATGTCGGCGTGAATCACGTAGCGGACATTCGACTTGTCGATGCCCATGCCGAACGCGATGGTGGCGGTGACGACGTCGATGTCGTCGTTCTGGAATGCGTCCTGCACCTCCTCGCGCTCCCGCGCGTCGAGGCCAGCGTGGTAGGCCCGCGCGCGGACGCCATTTTCCTGCAGGAACGCTGCCAGTTCTTCGGTTTTCTTTCGCGACAGGCAGTAGACGATGCCACTATGACCCACGCGTGTGCTCGCCAGGCGCAACACCGCCTGCTTCGCGGACATGCCGAGCCCATCCCCTTTTGCATACGCAGAGATGCGCAAGTTAGGGCGATAGAAGCTGCCGCGAAACACGGTTGCTTCCGACATCGAGAGCTCCTTCTGGATGTCTTCGGTGACGACTGGAGTCGCCGTGGCGGTGAGGGCAAGCACGGGCACGTGAAAACGTTGCTTGAGCCCACGGAGCTTGCGGTAGGCTGGACGGAAGTCGTGGCCCCAATGACTGATGCAGTGGGCCTCGTCCACGGCGACGAGCCTGAGGTCGATCGCGTGGAGCACCTGCCCCACGCTGGCTTCGAGCCCTTCGGGAGCCGCGTAGAGCAACTCGTACTCGCCCGCGGCGAGCCTGCGCAGGCGCTCTTGCCGCTCGGCGGGCTCCAGCGTCGAATTGAGGTAGGTGGCCCGAAATCCTGCCTCTTCCAAGGCGTCGACCTGGTCCTTCATCAGTGCGATGAGCGGTGAGACGACCAGGGTAGTGCCACCGAGCAAGCGCGCCGGGATCTGGTAGGTGAGCGACTTTCCCGCTCCGGTAGGCATGATGCCTACGGTGTCGCGACCGCTGAGCACGCTGGAAATGATCTCGATCTGGCCAGGCCGAAACTCGCGATAACCGAACGCATCGACCAGGACGCCCTGCGCCAAGTCGGTCGCGGCGGCGGCACCAGCGTCGCTTCGCTCGCGAGCCAGGCTGGAGAGGCGACGCAACCGCTCGACTAGGGTCGGCGTGAACTGACTGGGGGCGTTGCGGTAGAGTCCCCGCAAGCGGGACAGCTCCGCTTGCCCCTGGCGCAGCCCGTCGAGATCCAGATCCGTCTCGGCTAGGCGCTCCTCGATGGCCTGCACCCGGCCGGAGAGGCCGGCTTCGCGAGGCGCCGTCTGCACGCCTCCGCCCTAGCAAAGGAGTGCTCATCCGACCAGTGGATCGCTTGGAGAGGCCCCGCTGCCAGAGGCGAGCGCTGCACGGTCGACAGCTCCCCGGAGCGCCGGTAACCAGGGAGGCAGTCTTGCGCTCGGCTCGCCCCACCCCCGACTCTGCTTTCTCGCTAGTGTCCCTCTCGCGAGTGTGCCTGTCGCTAGTGTCCCTCTCGCTGGCAGCGTGCACGCCGCCCCCGAAGGTTGCGGGCTACAGCCGAGAGCCCGCGGCGCCGACAGCGCCGAGCGTCAGCCCGAAGGCAGCGCCGCCCCCCCGAGCTCCGCCCTCCCCGGACCCCGCGCTCGGAGCGACCAGCCAGGATCCGCCCCTAGCCCCAACCGCGCCGGCGCCCAAAGGCGGCACGACCCTGGCCGAAGGGACAGTAGGACTGCCCGGTGGCTTTGCCGTCGAAGCGCTGAGCTCCCGCGGCAGCTACGTCGCCTACTGCCAGCCGGTGGGCACGAACGCGGAAAGGCCTCTGGACCAACGTCTGGACGAACGGGGCAACGCCGATCAGCCGGTGACGCTGACGCTTGCGGTGGGCGCACAGCTCTTCGACATCGAGGAAGTGCTTGCCATCGACGACGGAGGGCGCTTCGTCGTTACGCTGGAGAGCGGCGTCCCCTGGCTCCACGACACCGTCCAAAAGGCCCGTTTTTCCCTAGAGTCCCTGGCCATCGACCTCGAGCGTGATGCCTTGCCGGATCACCGCTCGCTCGCCTTTTCGAAGGACGGCAGGGAGCTCGCGGTCGTCACTCAGTCCGCCGAGCGAGGTGCGGAGCTCCTCGTCCTGGACCTTGCTCTTGGCGATCCGACTCAGGCGGGACGCCGCGTGCCGCTGGACGCTCGCCCATGGCGCGTTTTCGCAGAAGGCGAAAGCTTCGTGATCGCCACAGCGATCCCGAGCAAGACGGGCCCGGGCTGGCCGGTGCGGCGCTGGGACGAGCCGACCCTCCGCTGCGTCCGCGGTAGCTTCGACGCCTTCGCTCGCGTCTCGGGCCCGCTTCGTGATCCGACGATCGCGCACGCCATCGTCAGGCGGGGCGAAGCCAGGCCGCTTCCCGCACCTGGCTTCGTGATGACGTTCGGCAGTGCCTGGATCAGACGCGAAGACGACGGTCGCTTGCTCCTCGTCCAGGGCAAGCAGCAACGCCAGCTCGCGAGCGCACGCTGCGGCGGGCGCATCCTGGGCGCGGATCCGACCAGCGGCTGGTTCCTGGTGTCGTGCGAAGAGTATCGACCCGTGAAGCGGGATGAAGCCACGCCGCGCAGCTCGAAAAAGAAAGCGCCCCCGCCCAAGGTTCGCTTTCCGCTCTATTTGCTCAAGCCAGGCGTCGTCCGCGATCTCGATGTGGAGCTCATGCGCTTTGGCGTCGACGTGCCGGTGCAGGCGACCACACGCTTCGTCGCCGTGCGCGCCCTCGCCGGGCTCGTGCTCGTCGACTTCAGCCGCGGCAGGGCCGACCTGCTTTCGCCCAGCGACCGCGTCGTTCTCACGACGGAGAGAGAAGTCCTCGTGGCGAGCGACGGGCGCCTGGTGCGCTGGGCAGAAGGGAAGCGCACGCCGCTCGGCACCATCGGCCCGCTCGAGCCCACGCTGACGGGCCCAAACGCGCTGGCGGTTGGCCGAAGGGCGCACTCGTGCTGCTCGCATCTGGCAGCGGGCGAGCACGCCGGCGGACAGTGGCAGACCGCAAACCTCGCAGCAGCGCCCCTCGCGCTGGGAGCAGGCTTCGCCCTCGTTCCGGCCGTCCCGGGTAGCTCCACAAGGTGGGCGCGAGGCCCGGTCAGTGTGGTGAAGATTGGCCCCCCCGTACCGGCGACGGATCCCGCGGGACAGTCCGACCTCGTGGCGGAACGATGATCGACTGGTACGCGCGGCCAAGCGCGAGCCCAGGTGCAAGCCCCACCGACCAAGGAAACGGGCTGGAGCCAGAGCCGCTCTATTTTCCCATCTCGGTCACGAAGCTCTCGGTGCTCTGCATCTGTACGCTCGGGCTCTACCAGCTCTATTGGTTCTTTCGGAGCTGGCAGTTCGTCACCAAGGAGAGGGGGCGAGGACGCATCGTCGGTCCGCTCTTGCGCACGATCTTCGGCGTGCTGTTCTGCTACCCGCTGTTTCAGCACATCGAGCGCACGGCGCGGCAGGTCGGTAGCGCGCGCTTGCGGGCTGGATGGATGGCCGTCCTGTGGATTGTGCTCACTCTCTCGCACCGCCTCCCGGACCCCTATTGGTTCGTCAACACGGCCAGTTTCGTCCCCGTCCTGTTCGTGCAGAGGGTGGTCAACGACATCAACGCGGAGCGGAATGCCACGCCGGCGCGGACGGGTTTCTCGGCGTGGGAGCTCCTGGTGTGCGCGCTCGGCCTGGGCATCGGCGCGCTGGGCTTGTTCGGATTCCTCTACTACGAGCTCGTGCCGCCGGACGATTATTGAGTCGCCCAACGCGCGCGCGGTCGTGTGGGGGGGCCCAAGACCCAGCTGTCGTGTGGCCCCCCCCCCCCCCCCCCCCGGCCCCCCCCAACCCCCCCCCCCCCCCGCCCCACCCGGGGAAAACCCCCCGGGCACCAAACACCAAACCCCCCCCGGCGCGGCCCACGATGGGGGAGGAAAAAAGAGATGGGAGG
>Ga0315912_10000494_pt1 | contig 73276 bp, 76 predicted proteins | sample VfabasoilMG_FD_204469 | JGI IMG/M metagenome (GOLD analysis project Ga0315912, IMG submission 204469) | Garden soil microbial communities collected in Santa Monica, California, United States - V. faba soil | ecosystem: Environmental > Terrestrial > Soil > Garden | place: USA: California... | reverse complement strand
CTCCTTCTGCTCGGCGGTGATCTCCGGCTTCTCTCGAGTGTAATGATTCGCCATTGCCTGCCCTCCGTAAACAGACAATAGCAGCTTTTCCACTCTGTGAGAATCTACTTATGACTCACAACACTAGGGAGGGTGCGTCACTGGCGGCCACCAAAGCACAAAAGGAATTACGAATAACTCCATTTTTTGGATGCCGGGAATGCTGCATTTCGTTTGACGGATGTTTGAGGGGCTCCGCTGAAGCCATTATTTCTCCCCGCTCATCGACGCAACGCCTCTACCTTGCGGTGGAGTTCTGCGTGATTTTCCAATTGCTGCGGCCCATTGCAGTAACCGAAGCAACGCTAATCGAGGTGAGCTCGTATCGTTCGCCCGCATGAGCCTCGACAATTGCGCTACTTGTACCGGTCTTGGGGTGGATTGGGACCTTCGCCGCAGGCGACATCAATGAACAAAATCTTGTGAGATTTGCGGTGCTGATTTCGGGAATAATTCTTGGGGTAGTGTCCACTTGGCGGAGCGTTATTTCGAGCCGCGCTAGCCGGAGGTCGATCATTTTGCTCCATCTGTCCTGGCTAGGCATAATCGCTTGGTATTGGAACGTCCGGTTTGGTGCACCGGAGATTCATAGTTTTGACACCTCAATAGCAGCAGCGGAAAGGCTAAGAGGCGTCGTTGCTTCGTGGGGAATTTTCGCCGCGTGGGTTTCGATTTGCTCCATCGGCCCAATACTAAGGTTGCTTGGAAAGTGAAAGCTGTGACGAGAAGCCTCGACGACGCCGTACAATCGAGAGGTTGGTCGATTCAGTCAAACAGTATTCCGGTAGCAGTTTTGCCCGCGGCCGACACGCTGCTAATCGTAGCCAAGCTAATAGGCCACGAATATTCCTGACGCTCCGACATTGACCGCTAGCAATCCGGTTCAACAGGGCGGGATGGATGCGGCGAATACTGTCATGATGGTCTCGCCGCTTGCTGAGGTTGCCGCCGGAAAGCTTGCGGTGGTGTCAGGAACGGTGGAGGCGGGACACAGGCGATAGCGGCAACGGCGGGCACCGGTGCGGAGAGCCAATCCGCTACCGAGTGAAGTTCCGGAGCCTTTGGCGTGCGCTCGTGGATGGAATCCTACGACCACGCAGGAACTCCAACTCAGACGACCCGAGACCTCGGACGCTAAGATAACGGGAGTTAGGAAATGACGATGAATCGTTTCTGGGCAGTCACTTCTTATTTCAACCCGGTAGGCTATCGCCGAAAGTTGCCCAATTACCGTCTGTTCCGTCGGCGGTTGACCGTTCCTCTGCTGACCGTCGAGTTCTCTCAAACCGGGGTGTTCGAGTTGGGTGCAGGCGACGCTGAAATCCTCCTTCAGGTTCGCGACGGCGATGTCATGTGGCAGCAGGAGCGGCTGCTGAACCTCGGCATGACTCGCTTACCAGATGATTGCGAATACGTCGCGTGGCTCGACTGCGATCTCATTTTCGAACGCAGCGATTGGGCCTCCGCCGCGATCGACGAGCTCAAGCGGAGTAGCTTGTGCCAACTGTTCGGGCACATTCACCATCTTCGGCCCGGCGTAGCGGCGGAGGCGATCGGCCGGGACGCCGCCTACACCAGCCATGAGTCCGCCGGCCATGCCTTTGCCCGCGGTGTGAAGCTTTCCGTAGCTCCGTCAACCGAGCGAGTACCGAATCCGTACAGACGGGGGCACGCATGGTGCGCCCGAAAGGAGTTGATAGCCACCCACGGGCTGTACGATTGGAGCGTCCTTGGCGGTGGTGACAACTTGATTCTATTTGCCACGACCGGCCAGGCGGAGGAGTTTATCGGCCGGGGCGATCTCTCCCCGGCTCACGCCAGCCATTACCGGGAGTGGGCATCCCGGTTGCGACGCGACGCGCAGCGGATCGGCTGCATCGAGGGCGACCTCTTCCATCTCTGGCATGGCGCCCTAGAGAAACGCCGTTACTTCGCGCGCGGAGAAATCCTGAGCTCGGCGGCCTATGATCCGGCGACTGATATCGTCCTCAGCCCGGAGGGATGCTGGCGATGGAACTCAGACAAGCCGGAAATGCACGCCCAAGTACGGGAGTTTTTTGAGCAACTCGACGAGGACGGAGTCTAACCGGTATAGCGGCCAAGCTGAGCAACCGTGCGTTCCGCAAACCGGAAGTCGGCCCACTGGTCGAGCGAAACCGGGCGCTGGATCTGGCCATTCAGCAGGGCGAGGTCATGCGCCACGGTCATGTTGGCCCTGGTCATGCCTCCATTCACTCCGAACCCTTTGATGCGCATCAGTTCGCTGTAAGCGCGCTCCAGCACGGTCCTTTCCATTGCTGGCGCGTACTTCAGCACGACATCAATCGTTTCCCTTTTGTGCTCCACGATATAACGACAGGCCTGGATCACCGCCCGCGTGATCGCAATGGCCGCCTCGGGTTTCCTGTCCAGCATCTCCTTGCGCAGCACCAGAAGCTCAACGGGGTAATCGGGAAGGGTATTCGCGACCGAATTGATGACTTTGATGTTCGGGTCATTGAGGGCCTCCATCGCAAAGTCGATCATTAACAAGGCGCCTTTGACGCGATCAGCCTTCAGCGCGAGCATGCGCTCGAGCGCGCCACCGACTCCGAACCATTGCAGGGAATCACGAGGAACCCCTTCGCGGTCCAGCAACGGGTACATCAAGTACTGGGAGATCGCCCCCGGCCGTGAAATGGCGAACGGCTTACCCCGCAAATCGGCGATTGTCTTTATCTCTTTGCGCACCGCCACCATGTAGGACAACTGCGCCCCCGGCGCAGCCACGGCGCGGAGCGGATGGCCGCTCAGCGCGGCCGCGAGCAGGCCCTCCGCATCGGCCGGCGCGACGTCGACTTGTCCGGCGGCGATGGCCTGTATCGCGAGCGGCCCGCCGCGCAGTTGGATAAATTCGGTCACATCGATGCCGTTCGCGCGAAAAAACCCACGTTCATAAGCGACGTGGAGCGCGATGTTGTGAATGGACGGCGGCGTCACGCTGGTCGCGACCTTCACCGGCGTCATCGGCTGCGCAGACAAGACCGGAGGGACGCCAAGCGCGGCGCTTGCGTTCATAACCGATAGGAAGCGGCGACGGGATGGACGGATGCTCACTGGCCGTATTCGGATTTTCTATTCTTGCACTATTCGCCAAGGCGCGATCTTACGTTCGAGCCGGCGAATCAGGTTCGTGCTCGCAAGGCTGATGACCGCGAGAACCAGGATCGGAACGAACAGTTCGGCCGTCCGAAAGGTGTTGCCGTACAGAACGATCATGTAGCCGAGTCCGGAAAGGGCCGTAAACATCTCAGCGACGACAACGCCGACGAGAGCGCGGCCGAGCCCCAGACGGATGCCGGCGATGAAGAATGGAACGGCGGCGAGGAGAATGACCCGCCGAAAGACCTGCCAACGGTTACAGCCGAAAGCGCGCGCGGTCTCAATGAATGCCGGCGGCACGCTCGCCACGCCGATCTCCGCATTAATGATCACGGGAAAGACAGCAACCAGCCAAGTCAAGAAGACCTTCGCCTCGAACCCGAGGCCAAGCCAGATGATCACGAGTGGAATGAGCGCGACAGTGGGCATTGCATAAAACGCGTTGACGTAGGGATCGAGAATCCGGCGCAGCGTCTGAAACATGCCCATCGCGGTACCGAGAGCCATGCCGGAGACGATTGCCAGGCCGAAGCCCGTGAGAAGGACGCCGGCCGACTGCCCGAGTTGCCGCGGCAACTCCCCTGTAAGGATGGCTGCCCAAAAGGCGCGAACGATGTCCGCAGGCGGCGGGAGGAATTGGGGCGGCACAACGAACCGCGAGAGCAGCTCCCACACCAGCAATACGGAGACGTGAGCCGTCCACCGAATCAGGACCGATTTCCGTTTCGAATCGGCGGCTTTGATCACGACACAGTCTCTCCCCGCGAAAGAAGGGACCAAAGGTGTTCGCGCAGCCCAGCGAATTGGCGGCTGGCTCGCACGGCGGCGGCCTCGCGGGGTCGCGGCAGGTCGACCGCTACTTCTTCGACCAGTCGCGACGGACGCGGGGACATCGTCAGAATGCGATCGGAGAAGAAGATCGCCTCATCCATGTTGTGCGTAATGAAAACGGCAGTCCGCGGTGATTGTGAAAGGATACCGGCAATCTCCCGCTGGAGTTGCTCACGCGTAATGGCATCGAGCGCGCCAAAGGGCTCGTCCATCAACAGAATGTCCGGATCGAGCGCAAAGGCTCGCGCCAACCCGACCCGCTGCTGCATTCCTCCGGAAATTTCGTGCGGATAGTGACCGGCAAAACCTTCCAGGCCCACGAGGCGCACGAATCGATTGGCGCGCTCGGCACATTCCGCTTTCGGCAGTCCTGCAACCTCCAGGCCGAAGGCGACGTTCTGCACGACGGTCAACCACGGAAACAGGTTGAAGTGTTGGAACACCATCGCGCTTGTCTTCGATGGAGCCTCAACGCGGTTGCCGGCGGAGTAAACCGATCCTCTCGTGGGAGGTTCCAGCCCATGCAGAATGCGGAGCAGCGTCGTTTTGCCGCAGCCGCTCGGCCCGATGATCGAAACGAATTCACCGGCCGCGACCTCAAAGGAGATGTTGTGCAGGACCTCCAGATCGTCTCGCCCGCGTTGGCCGGGGAACGTCTTGCAGATGCCCTCCACGCGCAGCATTGCGGGCATCTAAAACCCGGGAGCCGAAACTCGGAACTCTACCTTGCCTGGATAGGTGTCCTCTGGCCGCTCGGGTGCCGTCATGTCTCACAAGATACCAAGCTTTCCTGTTGGGCGCCGTCCGGAGACGGCCCTTGGCTAATGTTAGAATCGGCAATTCTGTGGCTTCTTTCACGCAATGCGCGGCGACACAGTTCTATCGAACGGCCGCGTGGGGGTCGGCCAGAATGTTGGCGATGTCGCCAATTGTTGAGAGCATTTTGACCCATCGCAGCGTTGGTACGGGCGAGGTGGTTTTCGGCCGCAGCGACATCGACATGCTGGTGGTGATCTGCCAGGAGAGCGCGCACGATGGCGAGGCACTGGCGGACCTCTACCGCACGGCGAGGGTCTGCCGTTTTCTAAATCCGGCCCTGGGGCATCTGGCCGTCCACGATCCCGAGAGTTTGCAGAGTTCGCTAGAGACGGACACAAGCCTCGGTTCGGTGGAGAGGCGAAGCTGCCTTCTGCTGTATGGGCCCCCGGTGCCGATGCGTGATCGCCCAGTCAGCACCGGCCACGCGGCCGGCCGGTTCTCGTTTGCCATCCAGACCGTGCTGTCGCCCGCTCTGCACCAGAAGAACCGCCGTCATCTGCAAAAGGCCGTTCTTGAGTCCTGGTCGCAGTATGCGACCGCATGCGGTTTGATCAAGGAGCCTTGGTTGACCCGGGACGAGGCGGAACGCAGCTTTCTGGAGGCCGGTGAATGCGTGAATCCCGACGGCATTTACACTGAGCCGCCGTTGGCCGCCGCCCATGTATTCGACCTCGCCGCCCGATTGCATCGTAAGTTATTGCCGGACCTCAGGGCCTTGTCCCGCCCGGTAGTGTTCGAGGCGTTGCTGCCACCCCGGTATACTCCGCGGACTTTTGTCGTTCTGCCCAACCCCGGCTCGCTCGACCCGGCGCGTCCCCTTCCTTCCAACGTTTTCGTCTGTACCCCGCAAGCGCTGGATCTTTATCTTCACTACACCAATGCGTTTCTCTACTGGAACCTCCCACGGGAACTTCAGGACCTCGGTATGCGACCACCATCGGCCGCCGAATTCCTACGGTCATGCCGTTTCTACACACAGGGCTACTTCCTGCGCGTTCCCGGGTTTTTGAGTGAGGTTCCGTACATGCCGGTCACAACCACGGTTTCGGTGACACACGCCCTTGGCTGGCTGTCACGGGGTGAGATCCCGCCTCTGATCCCGGACGAGCGGATCGGGGAGGCCAGAGCCTCAGCCGTGTCCTGCCGAGACTATTACCGGAGAGCCTATGGCCGGATCTACCGGGAGAATGAGGAAATCTGGCGGTCGCTCGCGGCGATCTCCGACCACAGCTCCGCCTCAATACCCTGATGAATGTCAGACCGGGCGAGGCTTTCCACCCAGGCGTTGCTGGAGGAACTCGAAAACGGTTTCCGCGTTTCGCGCCAGGTCCCGTCCCAGTACCAACCGGTACACCTCGGACCGTCGAAAGAGACTCTGCGCGCTACGCAACCGCGACCACGCGATTCCGGCCTTGCCAAGGAGCTGTATTGGCGAGTTGCGCAGCACGAACTCGATACCCTGAAACAGGCCTAGCCCGACGACACAATCCGCCAGGATGGATTGGTAGCGCTCACCAGTGGAAGCCGGCTCAATGCGGCAGACGTCGCCCAAACTGCGCCGCCCCAGAAAAACGATGCCGGGCTCGGCGGAAGGCTGGACGCGGTGGGCAAAGTAATCGTAGTTGACGAGTACTTTCGGGCCAAACTCCATCCGCCGGATCGTACGCCTCTGTTCAGTTGGAATTTCGTTTTCAGATCCAGGCAAAAGCCCCAGGCGGAGCGGGAACGCATGGACGCGTCCGTTCGGAGAAATAAACGGAGAATCGTCCGACAGGAAACCGATCTCCGGAAACCGGAGCATTGCCGCGCCGAGCGTGCTTTTTCCGCCGCCCATCGGAAAGACCGCCAACACGGCTCGCCCTTGATATTCGAGTGCCAGGGCATGAATCCGGTGCATATGGCGCTGGTCCAGATCCTCTCCGATGCGCGACAGCAGAAACAGGTAGGCCACCTCGTACAGCAAATCGGGATCCTCTGAATAGACGCGAAAGGTCCCGGCAGCGCGGTCCCAGATTGCGAGCGCACGCCCACCGTAGTCTAGCCAGGTGGTCTGGCCCATACTGAACGAAACATTACGGGGCGTGTAATTCGTGGCGACCGCATCAGGCGCCTCAGCGTACGGCGGTCGCTGCGTGCAAATCTCGATCCGCAATCCCGCTGTGTCGTCGTCATGGCGAAAGAACTGGAAGTCGCTCGCGAGCATTCCGACCGAGGCGCACGAAGCAGCAGCAGTAATGCGAAATCGGAAGCCGTATACGTCAAAGGCGAGCGAGACGGCCTGTTGTGCGGAACTTTCGATTGGCATTCTGTATGAAGCGCCAAGACCCTTAGCAAATCGATCTTGGGGAGCGAAAAGCAGCAACTCTTGGGGACCTCACTCTACGACGCCTATCTCCCGTTGCCGAGCTAGATCACAGTCAAGGTCTTCTTGCCGCGCCGGCTCTTCTGGACAGCGAACGGATAAGGGCGGGTTCAGGCGGCGCAGGCGATTACAAGCGACAAGAATAGCAGAAACCATTGCGACACTATACTCTGGGAGCCGGTCGGTGTAGACGCGGTTGGCAACGCAGCCGGTGCTCGCGACGATGCACTACGTCGGGATTCTACTGGTGTGTTCCCGAGGGGCGCCTAGCGTGGTGTACCGCAAATGGGTTGTAATTATGGAAGGATGTGCCACTGTATCGAATATGGCGCGTCCCATCTCTCTCGCTGAGGTCACCCCGGACGAACTGGCGGAGCTTCCGGACTCTACTCTGCCACTGACATTTCTGAGGCAATCCGGATGTACTTTCTGCCGCTTACCGCCGCTCCAGCCAATCCCGATTCGCGTCGGAAATAACAATGAAATTTTGGTCGGCAACCGGTTTTGTGTCCACGTGATTCCGGAGAAGGTTGAAGAGAGTCGTTCCGGCGTTTGGAAGAACGAAGATAGGCCGCTGCTTAATGACCTCCGTATCGGCTACATATCGCGGTGTGCCTGGTTCCGGCCGGGTCCCCATTTGGTTGCTCATCTGCTCTCGTAACTTGGCCACAAAGTCTTTCCAGGGCCCGATATTGTCCAGACTATGAGCTGCGGCCAGGTCGGGCAGGCTACCGTAAACCCCTCGCTTCAGATCGAAAAGTATCTTCCGGGCGCTGCAATCCTGCAGTTCGTTCGTGCGGGAAATGCAGTTCCGGGGCAAAACCGGCGGCATCGGCCCGTACACTCCTACAAGGCTTGCGGACCCGTGCGGAAAAGTCATCCCCACAGCGGTATATCCCCGGTAAAATTGCCCCGTGCTGATTCCCCAGATGTGCCTCTCACGCCCGCAGAATACGGTTTCGATGTTCAGGTTCGGATCCCCATTCAGCGCCGGAAAGAGTCGCGGTTGGGAGTACTTGCGCACTTCCTCGATCTCCGGATGCATCAGGTTGATGCATTTGAGAGCGGGCGTTCCGAGATTCAGCGCCCCGACCATGTTGCCGTATAAGTGTTGCACCGCATGTTCAATGGGAGGCAGCGGATTGCCGTCCACATGCGAAAAAATAAAGTGATCCGGCGTGTTTTGATTGGGGAAAGTCAGCGTCGCCGCGCAACTGCTCACTCCGTGCGTAATCATCCTGTTCAGTGGGATGGCGCCCGCGGGAAAATCGTAGTAGTCCCACGCGGAGACAATCTGCTGGGTATTCCCGCTTCTCGTGTCGTACGCCAAGCCTGCGACATTTGCCTGACCGGTGGGCACGTAGGCGTTGAGCGCGTTGCCAATCACCCGGATCAGGAATCGCGTCCCCACCAGGTAGAGTCGCACTAGATCGTAGTCGCCGTTTGCATCTCGCGCGGCGATCGCGGTCACGCCCCACGACAAATCGGCGAAATACCTGCCATTGCCCTCTTGAAACAGAATCGTTGTATTGTTTTGGTGCATGTACTGGGCGGGAATACCGAGGGTCGCCCAGCCGTTCCTTACCTTGTCGTAATCAGCTTTCAGCGGATAGAGCGAATTTTCAGTAGCCGGGTGGCTGTCGTTACTGAGATGTAGAGTTCCTTGCTGATACGGATCGCCGCCCGGAAAGGACTTCGTTATGTTACCGGCCGCGTTAAAGTGCGCCATATCGCCGGCCTTGAACAAAAACCGCAGGTTCGCGAACTCTTCCAGAAACTGAAGGTCGTCCCTGGCCGGAACGTGGAAGTAGGTCCAGGCAGCCTCCTCGATCTCTTCGCCGTTCATTCTCTGGAGCGCCAGTCGGTAGGGCCCGGCTGTCTGGATTGCGGCGGCCAACCCGTTTATCGCATTGAGTACAATCTGAAATCGCATTTGATTGTTCGGTCCGGCAAACGCGTTGTCCCGGTAACCAAATACTTGGTTGACTGCAATGTCATGCGAAAGAACCGCGGGCGTTACGCCGGCCCTCTCCACCTGCACTCTTAAGCCGCGCAACTGTTTCAGATTCTGCAGCGTGAAATACAACCTGGTATCGGCCGTCCAAATCGTCTGCGTCGCCTGACCCAAATTACACTCCAGCGGAAGCGGAAAATTAGCGTCCAAACCATCATTCCCTGGAGAAGCGACCACTACTTTCCTCTCGCCGTCCCCCTCAAGGCAAGTTCGGTCGAAAAACACCGAGCGCAAAGTATTCGGAACTCGGACGCTCTCGAGATAAACATCCAGAATTTTGCAGGCCGTGTTATCGATGGTAGTGAGGTTCAGCTTCCCCAGCATTCCCCAGACCTTTCGTCCGAACTCGTCTTCCGCCGTGACGATTCTGCTGAAATCGCCATGGCAAATCGGCGGACGGTAAGGCACTGAAACATCAAAGCCTTCCTTCTTCACCCAGTAGTTACTCGTCGGGGCAGTTGGCAATTTATTCTTCCGTGTCAGCTTCCATGCTGTTCTTTCAGTTTCTCGAGGGTACCGGCATCCGCCGATCCGGTGGCCGCCAGTTTGTGAGCTTCCTGAAAGGCGCGAATGGCCTGCTTCACGGAATCGGGATCGGCGGCGCCCGCGTCCAGGTAGCCCAGGTTTGAAAGGCGCGCTCGCAATCCGATCTCTTCCGTCGCGGGTTGAAGCTGCCGGAGCTGAATCTCGTACTCCTCCGGGCCCTCGCCAATAAGCAGGCGGCACTGTTTGGCATCGGGCATAAGGGACTGTTCGATCGTGCCATCGGCGCCCGTCACGCCTTTGAATTCGACGCCGTCGATTATCAACGTATATGGTTCGTTAGAGCGGGGCTGGTTGTCGCGAGTCATCCTCAGGCGAAGCTTCTCCGGAACTCCCTTGCGAACGAAGAGGTGTTGGGCGTTTGTTCCGCATTCCTCCTCCTTTCCGCGCTTGTCCGGGATAAAGACGACATCCCCCGGCACCAGTTCATACGGATTGTGGCGAAGATCCCGCAGTCCCTTGTTCTCGCCCTGCTCCCAAACAGTTTCCAGAAAGAACCCATTCTGGTAGGCAATGCTTGCCAGACACTCGCCTATTTCTACTACGTGCTGTTTGGACATGGCAGGAATCTAAGCCTCAGCTAGCATATTTGGCGAAGGATATCACACAATTCTCGCAGGCAGCTCCGGAACGCCGGATACTTTCGATGAGCCGTATCGGCTTGTCATCGAGACCTGCATTGCGACGGGCGCAGGTCTCTGAGTCCATTCAACGTAATTCGATTACACTGCGCTAGACCTCGAAGTGGGGGCCGTGGACGCGCTTGCCGCGGTAAGTGAATAGCTCACGGCCTTCGTGCTCCTGCCAGGTGAGGGCGGCTTTGAGGGCGGTTCGGACAACTTCAGCGCGGGTGGCCTTTTTATGGATGTACCATTTGCGGCCCGTGAATTCGGGGCTGGCAATGTGGATGAGGAAGTCGTCGTCAATGGCTTCCGCGCGGAAGGCGTGGGCGCCGAAGTGGATGTCCTTGCAGATCCGGTTTAGGGCTTCGATCGTCAGGACGGGGTGGGCGAGTTCGATGGCGTGTAGGACCGCTTCTTCGATCGTGGGGAAGACGGGGACGTTGTGGTGGCGGGCCATCGTGCGGATGAAAATGCGGCCGCGGTTGAGATCGTCGATTTCGGACTGTTGGAGGGGTTGATTGTAGAGGGTGGCCTCATTGGGGATGTTGGTGACGGCAAGCGCGAGTTGGCGGCCGATGCCCATGTAATAGGCCACTTCGGCGACGCTGGCGACGCCGCGGGTTTCGTGATTAATGACGAAGAGCAGGACTGCGGCGGCGTCTTTGGCTCGCATCTCGGCGGCTTCGTTTGCTTCGGTCCACGCGCCGAGGGGGAGTTGGGGGTTGTAGTAGGAGACGCCGGCAGTATCAAGGGCGGGAATGGCGATGTCGCGGCGCCAGGTGGTTGTGCCGGATGCACCGCCCAGGAAGACTTGCTGGGACATCCCCATAGTTTACGTGGGTCAGGCCTTCTTGTTCTGCCAGCTTTGCCAGGGAAGGACGTTGGCCCGCTGAGCCCAGGATTCCCAGTTGGCGGACATGGAGGCGACGCGCGCGGGGTCCTTCGCGGCGAAATTATTGAGCTCGGTGCGGTCGTTTTCGAGGTCGTAGAGCTCCCACTCGGTGCCGTGGCGCTTGACGAGCTTCCAGTTACCCATGCGGATGGCCTGGTTGCCTTCGTGTTCCCAATAAATGGCGGCGTGGCCTTGGCGCTGCTTGCCTTCAATGACGGGATAGAGGCTTTTGCCTTCGAGCGGGGTGATCTTTTCCCCCTTGTAGTCAGCCGGGTATTTAGCGCCGGCGACGTCGATGCAGGTGGCCATGATGTCGATCAGGTGGCCCGGCTGATCGGTGAAGGTGTTGCGGTTTTTGACAGCTTTGGGCCAATGGATAATGAGCGGGCTGGAGATGCCGCCTTCGTGGACGTAGTGCTTGTAGAGGCGGAAGGGCGTGTTGGAGGCGTGCGCCCATTCGGGTCCGTAGCTTTGATAGGTATCGTCGGGACCGGGCATGACGGCGGGGTCGTTTCCGATTTTGACTTCGCGGCCGTCGCGGGTGGTCAGGGGGCGGGTGGAGGTGTTGGGATTACCATCGTTCGCGTTGCGGCCGGCCATGCCTTCGGCGCAGCCACCGTTGTCGGCCAGGAAGAAAATCAGCGTGTTATCGAGTTGGTTCTTTTCCTTGAGCTTGGCGACGATCTTGGCGATGTTGCGGTCGAGGTGGTCGATCATGGCAGCGTAGACGGCCATGCGGCGAATATGCCATTCCTTGTTGGGGATGTCGTCCCACTTGGGCACTTCAGGGGCGCGGGGGGAGAGCTCCCATTTGGTTTTGACAACACCCATTTTCTTCTGGCGGGCGTGGCGTTCGGCGCGGAGGGCGTCCCAACCGGCACGATAGCGATCCTTATACTTGGCAACGGTCGACTCAGGCGCGTGCATCGGCCAGTGGGGCGCGGTGAAGGCAACGTACAGGAACAGGGGATCGCCTTTGCCGGTAAATTCGTCGATGTATTTGGCGGCGTTGGCGCCGAGTTCGTCGGTGTAGTAGTAGTCCTTGCCCTCAGGCTTGATGGGGGTATTGTCGCGGGTGAGGGTGGCGGGGTCCCAGAAGCTGCCGGCGCCGGCGATGGTGCCGTAGTATTTTTCGAACCCGCGCTGGAGGGGCCAGTTGTGGTTATCGGCGGTTTGGGGCGTGACGTGCCATTTGCCGCACATGGCGGTGCGGTAACCGGCGGTGCGCAGGACTTCGGCGATAGTGACGGAGGTGCGATTGAGATCGCCTCTGTAACCGGGGCGCATGTAGTCGTTCATCATGTGGCCGATGCCCGCCTGGTGCGGGTAGAGGCCAGTCATCAGCGAGGCGCGGGTGGGGCAGCAGCGGGCGGTGTTGTAGAACTGGGTGAAGCGGAGGCCGTTTTTGGCGAGGGCGTCGAGTGCGGGCGTCGCGATTTCGCTGCCATAGGGACCGATGTCGGAGAACCCCAGATCGTCGGCCATGATGAGGATGATGTTGGGACGGGGCGCGTCGGCTGCCGACAAGACGGGGGCGGCCGCGGCGAATTTCAGGAAGTCTCTGCGCTGCATGGGGACATTGTACTAGCGGAAGGGAGAGAACAGCTCCGTGGTGAAGTAGCGCTCCATGCGGTCCGGGAAGACGGTGACGACGCGGGCGTTGGGGCCGAGACGCTGCGCGATGGCTTGGGCGGCGAAGTAGTTGAGACCCGAGCTGGGGCCGACGGGAAAGCCGAGGGCAATGAGCTGACGGGTGGTTTGGATGGCACTGTCGTCACGAACTTCGACGGTTTCGAGAGTGGGCATTTCGGCGGGCTTGAAAATGGTGGAGACGGAGTCGACGACGCCGGGGATGCGGGAGGAGAAGCTGCAGCATTCGACCTCGGTTTCGTCTTCGTTGGTGAGTTGGATGGGGCGGGCGAGGACGGGGCGGACCGGGGAGCCGGTTTCGCGGAGACCCTGATAGATGCCGACGAGGGTGCCGCCGGTGCCGACGCCGCTTACGATGGCGTCGACGGCGCCACCGGGGATCTGCTCGGCGATTTCGCGGGCGGTGGTGGAGGCGTGGGCGGCGGCGTTTTCGGGGTTTTGAAATTGGAGCGGGAGGAAGCAGTGTTCCTCGGCGGCGAGGCGCACGGCTTCTTTCATTGCTCCGTGAATTCCTTCCGATTTGGGGGTAAAGCGGACGATGCCGCCGTAAGCGCGGATCATAAAGACGCGTTCGTTGCTGACGCCTTCGGGCATGGCCGCGATGAATTTCAACCCAAGCTGGGCGCAGGCGAGGGCCATGGCGATACTGGTGGAGCCCGAAGAGGCTTCGACAACGGTTTCGCCGGGATGGAGACGGCCTTCGCGCCAGGCCTTGCCGAGAATATAGCGGGCGATGCGGTCCTTGGTGGATCCGCTGGGGTTGAGGAATTCGAGCTTGCACCAGATAGGGGTTTGGCCGGGTGTGATGGAGACGGGGGCGAGCGGTGTGGGCGCGAGGCTGTTGAGGTAGAAGTTGGTATCGGGTAAGCGTCGGATCACACAGCTAGGGTAACTGCCCGATGGACAAGATGTCGCAGGTCTGGCATTCTGGCCGGGATGAAAGGGCAGCAAAGACTACGATTGGCGGGGGGCCTCCTCATGGCGATTGGGGCCGTGCAGGTTGGGGGCGGGTTGTATCTTTGCTGGGCCGGGATGGACGGGGAAATCAGTCCTTTAACGGTCGTGATGATGGGATGGCCGGTGGCGGCTTTGTTTTTGTACTTGGGCGGGCGGTTGCGGAGGGTTGAGGTTTAGAGTGTTTCGTTAAGGCGGCGGATGCGGGCGAAGTGGGTGAGGATGGCGGGGTCATCTTTGACTTCCGCCAGGGGCGTCAATTGGGTCTCGATATAGCGCCAGTCCAGCGAATCGTGATGGCGAATGGCAATGCCCTCGGCGTCACGAATATCGATGGCACGGGCGGCAAAGAGCTTCATTACCATTAGGTCTTCGGCCGAACAGGTTCGGAGGGCTAGTCCCGGCGAGAATTCAAAAAGCGAAGAGCGTTGAACGGCGAGAGCTTCGAAGGGCAGCGCGGCGAGAGAGATGTCGATGCCCATTCCACCGGGGGCATTCAGAAGGAGAATACGGGAGCGGAGCGCGAACTGAGCGGCGTCGGGGATTCGTGGAGTGTAATGGGCAAGCAAAACGTCGATAAACGCCGATTCGTTACCGAAGCCGGCGAGAAGGGTTAAATCAATATCCCGGGTAACGCGGGCCTGGCTCCAGCGCTGCACGGCGATGCCGCCGATGAAACACGATTGCCAACCTTGTTTGTCGCAGAAGGCTTGTAATTCGGCCGCCGCCTGGAAAATTGTAATCATCGACGGAGCTTGGCGAAGTAGCGCTGCATTTCTACGATTCCGGGAGAGTTGTCGGGGGGCTGGGTGCGGAGGGCGTGTTCGAAGGCGGGTTCGAGGAGTTGCAACGTCAGATGGTTGTCCTGGTCGCGGGCTTCGCGTAGACGGATTTTTTCGAGCTCCGGGCCGGCATCTTCCCAGGTTTTTACGTATTTTCGGACTAGCTCGTCTTCCGTCATACCTTTCTTGATTATCTCCCGCCGCCGTTTGCGCTTTCTAAGGTGTGTTGCTGTTATCGGGATTTGCGGCGCTCCTTCTGCTGGTTTCAGGAATTGATATCCTTCCGCAGGCTGGGCGCCCTTATCCCGAGAATCAGCTCCGGCAGGCGATTATCGTTGTCCTGGCGGGAATTGGTTGGACGCTTGGAATTCTTGCCTCGGCAACGGCAGGATGGTGGATTTTGGCGGCCTTCCTATCGGTTGGGGCGGTGTCGTTTGTACTGATTTGGCTGGGAACGGACCGGCACGCGAATTCTTTTGCGCGGGCTGGCGCGATGGCGGGTGGATTCGCCGGTCCGTTATTCCACGCTTGGCTCTTCGCCCGGTTGGCCGGATTGCTCGGCTAACTGGGCGAACCAGCCGTTGGTTTTGAGTAATTGCTCGGGCGTGCCTTCTTCGGCTATCAGGCCGTCGTGGAGGACATAGACGTAGTCGGCATCCTTGATCATGGTGTAACGGTGGGCGATGATCAGCATGGTGGGGCGGGGGTCGAGGTTTGCCAGCGACTGGCGGACTTCGATTTCGGTGGCGAAGTCGAGGTTGGCGGTGGCTTCGTCGAGGACGAGAAGCCTGGGTTTGTCGGCTAACATGCGGGCGATTTGAAGGCGCTGGCGCTCGCCGACTGAGAGGCCGACGCCGTTCTCGCCAATTTCGGTATCGAGGCCGTCGGGGAGACGCTCCAAAAGACGGGAGAGGCCGGCTGCTAAGGCGGCTTCGTGGATCTCTTCGATGGTCGCGTTGGGGCGTTTGTAGCGGATGTTTTCGGCAAGCGTTCCGCGGAAGACAGCGCCATCGGTGGCGACGACTCCGATGGCGCGGCGAACGGCGTCCGGACCGGCTGCTGCAATGGAATGGCCGTCGATGAAGATTTCGCCGGCGGTGGGTTCGAATAATTTTAGGAGAAGATCGGCCGTGGTTGTTTTTCCGGCGCCGGAAGAACCGGCCATGGCGGTTGTCTTGCCCGGTTGGAGAACGATGTTTAGCCCTTTGAGGACCTCGCGGCCGGGGACGTAGCTGAAATGGACGTCGCGGAATTCGACTTTGCCGGGCCCGGGAGCGAGGTCGGGGCCGGGAATTTCGATGGGGCCTTCTTCGCGAAGGCGGATGGCACGGTTGAGCGAAATCAGGTGCTGTTGGAGGGAGACCGCGATGCTGTTGAGTGAGTCGACGGGGGCGAAGAGACGGTCGAGATAGGCGGCGAACATGACGACATCGCCGGGGGTAAGGCGGCGCTGCAGGACGAGCCAACCGCCGTAGCCGAGAACCATGGCCTTGCTGAGATTGCTGAGGACGCTTTGCCAGATGTAATAGCCGTGAGCGGTGCGGATGCGATTGACGTAAACATCGTACGCGTGGGCGGATTCGTGGGCGAGGCGCTCAGCTTCGCGGGCTTCCGCGCCGGAGAGTTTGACGGTTTTGACGTTGGCTATAGCGCCAGTGATGCGGGCGGAGAGGTTTTCCCAGAGCTCGTAGTAAGGATCGAGGCCGGTCTTCATGCGGACGGCGGAGCGGCGGGCGATCCAGAGGTAGAAGGGGAGGAGCGAGAGTGAGACGACGGCCATTTCCCAGTTCTGGGTGAACATGATGGTGCATATGCCGACGAGGCGGATGGCCTCCGGGGCGATTTGCTGGGAGAAAGCGTGGACTACGGGGGCGAGTTGGTCGGACTGGTCGATGCGGCGGGCGATGCCGGCGCTGGCCTGGCGGGCGAAGTAGGCGGTGGGGAGGCGGAGGACGTGGCCGAAGGTGGTGACGATGAGATTGGCCTCCATAACGCTGGCGACTTTGGCGCCGAAGTAGTCCGAACGGAGTGAGAAGAAGTAGCCGGTGATGGAGATCAGGAACAGCAGGGCGACAGATTCGAGGAGCGTTTTGAGGGTTTCCTGGGCGGTGCGGGAGGGGATGATGTGGGCGGTGGCGACGGGGTCGACGAAGAGGCCGGCGACGTCGTTGATCGCACGGCGATAGACGAGCGGCTGGAGGAGGTCGGCCGCGGTGGCCAGGAGAGCGAAGAGGCTGACGATGGCAAATTCCCGTTTATGGTCCTTGGCGAGGCTTAGAAGAATTTCTATAACGCCCCGGTAAGGTTTTTCCTTGTCCTCGCTCACTTCTTCATTACACTATCGTGTATGTTGACACGGCGAAGTCTGCTTGCCGCGCCGTTAGCGATGGCAAAGGAACGGCTGTTGATCGATACGCATTTGGAAGTTTGGACGGACGATCCGAAGTTTCCATTTGCGCACCCGGAACGGCCGCAGTTGAAAAAAGTGGCGGTCCAAGGACCGGTGGAGAACCAGATTGAGCAGATGAAGGATTTCGGCCTGAAGTACGCGGTGTTGATCACGCCGCGGTTTTACGGCTGGGATAATTCGTACACTTCGTATTCCCTGCACAAGTATCCGAAGCAGTTTGTGGCGCACGGGCTGATCAACCCGCTGGACCCGAAGGTGCATGAGCGGCTGCGGTATTGGGTAAAAGAACACGGGTTTCAGGGGATGCGGTTCAGCCCCATTTATCATCCGAAAGAGACTTGGCTGAACTCGAAGGAGCATTATCCGCTTTGGAAAGAGGCCGAGAAGTTGAAGGCCGTTTTCAACTTCTACATCCTGCCCCACCAGATGCCGATGCTGGAAGACATGTGCGGGCGGTTTCCGGGAGTGAAAGTTGTTGTGGACCATGCGGGGAAGCCGGATTTGAAACTGGCCGATCCGTGGCCGGAGTTTAAGAAAATGTTCCGGCTGAAGAAGTTCAAGCAGGTTTGGATCAGCAACAGCGAACCGTACGAGATGACGGAGTTGAAGAAGTATCCGTACGAGGATACATGGCCGTTTTATAAGGCGATCTATGAAGAGTTCGGCGGGCGGCAGATTATCTGGGGCACTGGGTATCCGCGGCCGCGGTGGGAGCTGCCGATGGACAAAGAGCTCGAATTTGTGGATAAATATTGTTCGTTCTACAGCGACGCGGACCGGGCGTTGATACTTGGTGGAAATGCGTTAAGGATATGGAGGTTTCCGAAATGAGATGCCTGGGATTGTTGCTACTGGGTTTGGCTGCTTTTGCGCAGCCGGCGATTCGTATTGAGACGCAGGTGTCGCCGCCGGTGTGGGCGCTGCTGGAGCGGGAGTTGTTGAAGCAAAGCTCGCTGGCCTGCGATCGATTCGCGGGGAAGTATGTGGACTCGCGGGGCTACCTGCTGCATACGCCGCGGTGGGGGACGCTGGACGGGCCCGACGACGCGATTGAGACGTTTTATAACTGGACGCTGCTGCACGCGCTGGGCGGGTCGGATTCGGTATTGAAGAATTACAAGAAGGCGCTGGAGGGCCATCTGCTGCAGTACAAAGAGCTGCGGACGGTGAAGACGAAGCTGGCCGAGAACGGCGCCTATCACAAAGAATTCATCACGCAGTCCGACTGGTTCCACACGGGCGAGGGGATGCGCGGGTTCATGTTCCTGGGGCTTTCCGATCCGAACGATCTGGTATTCCGGACGCGGATGAAGCGGTTTGCCGGGTTGTATATGAATGAAGACCCGGAGGCGCCGAATTATGATCCGGTGAACAAGGTGATCAAGAGCATCTGGACCGGTTCAAAGGGGCCGATGCTGCATAAAGCTACGACCTATGACTGGGTGGGCGATGCGGTGCCGGGAACCTTCCATCTGCTGCACGGTAAGAATGGGATGGCGGCAATGCAGGAGTTGATGCCGGTCTACGACAAGATGCTGGCGCACTGCGCGGAGTATCTGGACAGCGTCGGGGATCATCCGCTAAACCTGGCATCGACCGGGCTGGCGATGAATGCGTACATGCTGACGGGCGAGAAGAAGTACAAGGATTGGGTGTTGGAGTATGTCGGCGCGTGGAAGCAGCGCACCGACGCCAATGGCGGCAATATTCCGACCAATATCGGATTGAACGGGCAGCCGGGCGGCGAGTATGGCGGCAAATGGTACAAAGGCACCTATGGATGGAACTTCACGATCTTCGACGGCGAGATTGAGAAGATGGCGCACCGGAATACGTTCGATTCGGGTTCGTGGCCGGGATTTGGGAATGCCTATTTGCTGAGCAAGGGCGATGCGGGGTTTGTGGCCACGCTGCGGAAACAGATGGAGAATCTGTACGCGAATAAGAAAGTGGAGAACGGGAGGACGCTGTTGCCGACGGGTTATGGCGATCCGCGAGGGCACAAGTACACGGGCGGTAAAGAGGAGTGGTACAACTGGGTGCCGAATCTGTTTACGAACCGGCTGACCGAGATTTATCTGTGGTCGATGGATGCCAACGACCGGTCGAAGTTTTCCGGCGACGGGTGGATCAACTTCCTGGAGGGGAAGGATGCCGGGTTCCCGGAGCGGGCGCTGCGGCAGGATTTGAAGTTTGTGCAGCAGCAGGTTAAGGAGATGGATACGGACAACACCTCGGCCGATACGCGGCTGGCCGATTATCTGATGAGCCAGAATCCGGCGGCGACGGATGCGTTGTCGAAGCTGACGCTGGGGTCCTATTTGACGGGCAATATCTGGACGCTGCATGCGCGGGTGCGATACTTCGACCCGGTGAAGCAGAGAAGCGGCTTGCCGGAAGATGTGGCGGCGCTGGTGGAAGGATTCACGGCCGATTCGGTGGCGGTGCGGCTGGTGAACGTGAGTTCCGTGGAGCCGCGGACGGTTTCGGTGCAGGCAGGGGCCTACGGAGAGCATCAGATTCTGACGGCGACGGTAGGCGGCAAGACGGTGACGGTGAACGGACCGGTGCTGACGGTGAAGTTGGCGCCCGGGGCGGGAGACAAGCTGGAACTGCGGGTGAAACGCTACGCGAATGAAGCGACGCTGCGTCAACCCTGGGACCGCGAATAGGGATAGAGTAGAACGGATGAATGCGAAGCGATGGTACGTCGTCCTGTGGCTGAGCCTGGGAATGGTGATCGCCTACACGGACCGGGTGAACCTGACGTCGGCGATGCCGGAGATCGGCAAGACGCTGCAGTTGGATGAAGAACAGCAGGGGATGGCGATGTCGGCGTTCTTCTGGACCTATACGCTGGGCCAGATTCCGGCGGGGATGCTGGTTGACCGGTATGGGGTGCGAGCGCTCTACACAGGGGGCATTCTGCTGTGGAGCCTGGCTTCGGCGGTAACAGTTTTCATCACGGGGCTTTGGGCGCTGGTGGCGACGCGGCTGGTGGTGGGGCTGGGCGAGAGTGTCGTGACGTCGTCATCGCTTCGCTATATTCGGGAGCACTTCGCCGAGAAGGAACGCGGTTTTGCGGTTGGCGTGTACATGACGGGCACGAAGATCGGGCCCGCGGTGGGATTGCCGTTGGCGGCGTACTTAGTTTCAACGCAGGGCTGGCAGGCGATGTTTTTGGTTATGGGTCTGGGCAGCCTGCTGTGGCTGGGCCCGTGGCTGACTTGGGTGGGCAAGGGTGATCCGGCCGCGCAGCCGGCGACGTCCGGAACCAAGGCGGAGAGCATCACACTGGGCCAGGCGCTGAAGACGCGAGTGATGTGGGGGATCATTCTGGGCACGTACTGCTACATGTACTTTGTCTATTACTGCATGACGTGGATGCCGCAGTATTTCCAGAAGACGCACGGGATGTCGATCTCTAAATCGAATTGGTTCGTGGGTGTTTCGTTCGGCGGGATGGCTCTTGTTGCCGCGATTGGCGGATGGGCTGCGGACCGGATGATTGCGCGCGGGGCAAATGCGATCGCGGTGCGGCGGTCGTTTACGGTGGCTGGATTCGTAATGGCGGCACTGCAGACGTTGAGCGTGTTCACAGATTCGAAGGAGCTGATGATCGGGTTGACGGTGGCTTCGCTGTGCGGGCTGGGATTGGCGACGGCGAATTATTGGGCGTTGACACAAACGCTGATGCCGGGCGCGGTGCCGGTGGCAATTCAGAATACGGCGGCCAATCTGGCGGGGAGCGTGGCGCCGTGGCTTACCGGGTGGATGATCAAGCAGACGGGGAGCTTCGATGCGCCGATCAAGGCCGTGGGCGTTTGGCTGCTATTGGGGATCTTCGCCTACATGGTGATGGTGCGGCGGCCGGAGGTGGCGGTGCAGGAGCCGGTTAAAGTTGGTTAGAGATAGGTTCCCGCTGGGTTTAAAGCCGGGTTTCCGTGGGTTATTCCCGGGTCCATTTTCGTTTGTTTTCAAGCACTTGCTGGGTTGTTCCCAACAATGCTACCCCCCCGGCCGGTCGCTTCCGCCGGAGAATCAAAAGGGCCAAATAGAACGCCCCTTGCGGGAGTCGATTTGGCCCTTACTTTTTCATTATAGCGGGCCGTCAAGGGGCGATCGGGGGCATTGACCTGTAAGTGCTTTGTTTTCAACGCGAAATAATTTCAGATCCCGTGGCACTGCTGCTACCGGATGGGCCGTTCCGGGCTTAGAAGCTTGGCCAGGAACTTGTAGATATCGCGGCGGGACTCTTTCGCCAGCTTGGTGTCGAGGCGGCCGAATTCGTGTCCGCCGGGCGCGTCTTCGAAGATCTTGTATTCAAAGTTCTTGCCGGCCGCCTTTAGCGCGGCGACAAACCGCTGGACTTCGATGACGTTGACATCCTCATCATTCGTATTTCCGTGGATCAACAGAGGCGTTTGCAGTTTCTCGGCGTGGGTGATGGGCGATCGCTTCAAGTACTCCTGGATGTCGCCCTGTACGGGCTTTCCGATATGTTGGGGCGCCGAGAAGATCGATTCGTACGCCGCATCGTGGTAGCCGAGGCGGAGCACCAGATCGGTCACCGGCACACCGGCATAGGCGGCGGCATACGCGTCGGGATGCAGCAGGATATTCATCAGCGTGATCATCCCGCCGTGGCTCCAGCCGATCATGCCAACGCGTTTCGGATCGAGGAAATCGTAGTTATCGAGCATCCATTGGCGGGCCTGGAAAACATCCTCCACTTCGAGGCCGCCATAGTCGATCGCGTCGAACAGGCGGCGGCCGTAACCGGTGCTGCCACGGTAGTCCGGCCCGATCACGGAGTAGCCCTGTTCCACCAACTCTCTTACGGCGCGGAATTCATGATCCGCGCCAAAATCGCTGTGAATGCCTTGATGGGCGAAAACGATGAGAGGATGTTTCCGGGATTTGTCGATATTCTTCGGCACGAAGGTCATCGCGTGGATGATGAGGGGATTCTTGGCGCCCGGCGCGGTGGGGTTCTGCGGTTTGTGCAGCGGCGAACTGGTGTAGCGAATTTCGTCCACGACGGCGATATCGCCGAGATGCTGGTACCACTTCTGGTTGGTCAGCGCTTTCATTAAGCGATCCGCGTTGTGGTCGCGGGGCGCGCCGGGGCCGTCGGCGGGCCGCGGTGTCTGGCCGGCGGGGGGCGGAGTGGTGGCGGCCGGCTGCCCCTCCGCGATTGAAAGCGTCACAACACAAACGAGGCAGAGGCGGGCAAGCATTTGACCGTTATAGCAGGCCGTTGCCGTGGGGTGCAGATTGCAGCGCGCACTGCCAGTAGCAGACGTCGATCCACCTGCCGAATTTGAAACCGACTTCTTTGAAATGCGCGACTTTGCGGTAGCCAAGTTTTTCGTGCAGCGCTTCGCTAGCAGGGTTGGGCTGGGCGATGACGCCGATGGCGGTGTGGAAGTGCATCTCTTTCAGGCGGGTCTGCAACTCTCGATAGAGACTGGTTCCGACGCCTTTGCCGTAGCAATCTGGGGCGAGGTAGACCGTGGTTTCGACCGAGAAACGGTAGGCGCTGCGGGGTCTCCATTTCGAGGCGTACGCGTAGCCGATCACACTACCGCCTTGCTCCGCTACCAGCCACGGCAGGCCGGCGGCGTTGGTTTGCGCGATCCTTTCGGCCATATCCGTTGGCGCGATAGGCTCCTCTTCAAACGTGATCACCGTTTCGAGAACGTAGTAGTTGTAGACGAGCGCGATCGGTTCGGCGTCGGCTGCGGTAGCAGGGCGAATCATCCTTTCGAAGCATAGTTTAAGTCCGAACTGGATGAGGCTGGGTATTTGGGAGGTTTCGGCAAACGTATCTCGCAGCGGGTATTCCGTGCCCGTCCAACCGAGTAAACTGGGCGAACCGCTATGTCCCTCTCGCCAGGCGATAAGCTCGGCCCGTACGAAATCCTCTCTCCGCTCGGCGCGGGTGGGATGGGGGAAGTTTTCAAGGCGCGCGATACGCGGCTGGATCGCGTAGTCGCGGTGAAAGTCTCAAAGGGGGAGTTCACGAAACGCTTCGAACACGAGGCGCGGGCCATCGCTTCGCTCAATCATCCGCATATCTGCCAGCTTTACGACGTTGGGCCCAATTACCTGGTGATGGAATTCCTCGAAGGCCAACCGCTGCGCGGGCCGGTGCCGTTGAACGAGGCCCTGACGCAAGCCGGGCAGATTCTGGATGCGCTGAGCGCCGCCCATGCGAAGGGATTCACGCATCGCGATTTGAAGCCGGGCAACATCCTGCTTACGCGGCAAGGCATCAAGTTGCTGGACTTCGGGCTGGCGAAAAGAACGGCAGCTCTGGCCGATACTGAGACAACGGTGGCCGGACTGACGCAGGAAGGACAGATTGTCGGCACTTTGCAGTACATGGCACCGGAGCAGTTGCAGGGCAAGGCGGTTGATGCTCGGAGCGACATCTTTTCGTTCGGCTGCATTTTGTACGAGCTGCTGAGCGGGCAGCGCGCGTTCGGCGGCACGAATTCCGCGAGTGTCATGGGGGCTGTGCTGCACAAGGAGCCGGCGCCCCTTAACAGCGGGCCGGCGCTGGAGCGTATCGTTCGAACGTGCCTGGAAAAAGATCCCGACCAGCGATTTCAAACCGCGCGGGATGTGAAGCGAGCGCTCGAGTGGTCGTTGGAGGACCGGTCCATGGCGGCGCAGCCAGCCCCTACAAGCAAGAGGCGGATGGCTCTATTCGCGGCAATCCTCGCAGCCGGCGTCTGCCTGGGCGGGTTCAGCGCCTGGCGGTTCACCGCCAACCCGGAACCCCAGGCCCTCCTCCTGGACATCGCATTGCCGGAACACCGGTGGATAGACCCCAGTTACTCCGTGTCGCCGGACGGCAAGAGTGTTGCCTATGTGCTGGCGCAATCGAGGTTAAGGACCGAGTTGATTGTACGCTCGCTCGTTTCGGCCCAAACAAAAACACTCGCAGCGGGAGTTCTTTCCTATCCGTTCTGGTCACCGGACGGAAGATCGCTGGGTTTCTTTCAGGATGGGAGGTTAAAGCGGGTGGAGCTGGCCGGAGGCGCGGCCGTCGATGTCTGTGCCGCATTCGCCCCCCGCGGGGGAATTTGGACCGAGGAAGGACACATTATCTTCGGCGGGTCCGGCAACGCATTGTACCGGGTTCCTGTGAGTGGCGGAACGGCTACTCCGTTCACGATACTCGACGAATCGAAGAAAGAACGGCAGCACTCGTGGCCTCAACTGCTTCCGGGAGGCCGGCTGCTATTCCTGGTACGCACCACCGGCGGGGACAATAAGGGCGTTTACGCGGCTTCACTGGCGGAGCCCAACAAGCGTGTTTTGCTGGTGCCGAGCGACAGTAACGGAATATACGCTCCTCTGGATAAGGGCGGGTCCACAGGTTATTTACTGTGGCTGCGCAGCGGAACGCTGGTGGCGCAGGAGTTCGACCCGGCGGCGTCAAAGCTGAACGGCGAACCGCGGATTGTCGCCGAGAGGGTTGGGTTGCACTTCGGAACCGGATTGATCAACGCCGCTGCGGGCGGCCATGTGTTGGTGTATGACGGCTCGACGTTCCGCTCTCAACTAACCTGGTTCGACCGCAAGGGCACGCTGTTGAGCACAATCGGAGAAATCGACGAAACGCACTGGTTGCGGATTTCACCGGACGGACGCGTCGTCTCGGTTTTGCGCCGCAACCCCGACGGGAATTCGGACATCTGGCTGATCGGAAGCGATCGCGGCGTTTACACGCGGATCACTTCAACGCCAGAAACCAGGAGCGGCGGAGTCTGGTCACCGGACGGACGTTCCCTCCTCTTCCGCCAGGGCGATCTCGGGTTCCTTCGTAAATCGACTTCAGGTGTCGGGCAGGAGGAGCTGGTTCTGAAAATCGGTCGAGCAAATCCGACGGACTTGTCAGCCGACGGCCGTTTCCTCACGTACTTCAATTCCGTTCGAGGGGGGGACGCGGATATATTCTTCCAGGAACTCTCACCTGAGGGAAAACCAAAGAGCGATTCTCTCCCAAAACCGGTTATCCAGAGTCCCCACAACGAGTGGGGCTCACGGTTTTCCCGAGAGTCTTCGCCGCGATGGATCGTCTATAACGCCAGCGATACCGGGCGCGAAGAGGTCTATATCCAGTCTTTTCCATCCGCACGCGGCAGATGGCGAGTCTCCACGAATGGGGGCGGGTACCCGCAGTGGGGACCCGGAGGGCGGGAAGTATTTTATATGCGGGACTCAACGCTGATGACGGTGCCGGTGAGGTTGGGGATTGACTCCGTTGAGTCCGGCGAGCCGCAAGAGCTGTTCACTGTGCCGTCGTCGCACCGAGCTTCTTCGCCCTTCGATTCCGCTCCCGATGGAAAACGCTTCGTTGTTCTGGCTGATCGGAATGACGCGAGGCCACTTACCGTGGCAGTTCATTGGTCCCGCGGGGTGACGGGCGGGCGCGGACGATAGCCTTGGGCGTCGCTACGGTAGGGGGCATTGGCATTGTTGCTTCGGAGCCGGTGAGACTCGAGAACCCGTCCCGGGGTCACAACAGACGAGACATAATGGAGGTGATGGCAACCGTCCACATGAGCGAAGCCGAAGTGGCCCGCGATCTTCATGCAGTGCTCGCGAAGGTCCAGCAGGGCGTCGAGATTGTCATCGAACAGGACCACCGGCCTGTCGCCGTTATCCGGGCCCAGCATCCCAGCGGACGACCCATCACCGAAATCCTTCGAGAAGCCCAGCAGCGCAACTCAACCGTGACGCTCGATGAAGACTTCGGGAAGGATCTTGAAGAGATCATCGCGAGCCACCAGAAGCCTTGGACTCCGCCAGCGTGGGAATAAGGGGATTGGTGCTGGACTCAAGCGCCGTTATCAGCGCGGAACGAAAAAGGCAGCCAGTCAGGGACTTTATCGAAGGAATTCTGGCCACTCATGGTCCGGTGGATCTCTCGTTATCGCCAGTCACTGTGGCCGAACTCGTTCATGGTATTTACCGAGCCAAAGTCCCTGAGGCATCCCAACGCAGACGCGAGTACATCGAGGAACTCGTGGGCCTTGTTCCAGTTCATCCGGTGACTAACCAGACGGCCTGGCTAGTTGGCCAGATCGAGGGAGAGGAAGCAGCGAAAGGAAATGTATTACCGTTCAACGATCTCATGATTGCGGTGGCCGCCATCGAGCAAGGCTACGCGGTGCGCACCGGTAATCTACGGCACTTCCGGAAAATCCCGGGCTTGAAGGTCGTTTCTCTTTAGCGGTGTGCCGGTGTTAGGGCGCCGGGGTCTGCTGCCGCCGTGCGGACTTTCGCCACGTCGATGAGGCGCAGGCAGGGCGGTCAACCAGGAAGCGGCTCGCCGTCGCCGCGTCGAGCTCGACGTCCGCAGTCGATAGCGGCAAAAAGACGCCATGTGCCTTGAGGAAGCCGTCCATCTCGTAACGCGACACTATACCAAGCAGGCGACGAGCCTGCCCAGCCGTAATCTTGCCAGCGCGGATTCCTTCAAGCGCGAGGGCTTCCAACGCAGCTCTCCCAAGGCTCGCAGGGTTCTCCCCCAGCAACAACGCCACATCCTCCGGGACTTCGAAAGCCACATGCATACTGGCAGGCTCCTCGCCTTTATTATTGGCTTGCGGGAGGGAAGTAGTCTAGCAGCATCCCCTTCTAGACATTCGCTGCGAGCCCCATCAAGTAGCCATCAGCTTCCGCGCTTCTGCTTCCGGATCGAATTTTATCGAGCATGTGTTGTCGAAATACATCACAGGCAACTTCCCCTCGCTTACGGGAGCCCAGGCAGGCAGTGCCGAATGATTGGGGTTCCCGGTCCGGGCAAAATTGACCCATGCCTGGCTCACCTTTCGCGAGAGCGCCAGCGCCTCCGGCCGGCCGCCCGAATAGTTCACGCAGAGATCGGTATTATTGAATACAAACGAGATCTCACAACTATGAAAGGCTCTTGGCCGGCCGTCGAGCATCGGAGTCTGCCACCCGAAGAGATATACATAGGCCGGTGCCGCATTCAGTGCCGCTTTCCGGCGCGCCTGCGTTGCGGACGGCTCCCGCAGGCGGTCGCTTGCGATCGACAAAATATCAAAGGGCTTCGCCCATGGATATTCGCGCCGCAGGGAATCGGCGATCGCTTGCCCCTTCCCTGCATATTTCGCATTGAGCTGCTTCAGCAGTCCCTCATCGGTTAGCGAATCACAATCGGGCTGATCGACGCCGCTAATGAACTCATTTAGATTCGTGCCAATCAGCATGGGTACGTGCGAGGATACGGAGGGTGCGGCAGGGTCGAATGGATGGGCGGGAATCACCTTTCCGTCGACAGTCGGCCGGTATCCGTATCCGCCCGTTGCCCGGGTATTTCCGCCGATCTTCGCGGCGGCGGCGCGTGCCGCCCCGTAGAGAACGTTCAGCGGCAATGTCTGAATCTTATCGATGCTCGCCTTGTTCAGGTTCAACTCGGAAAGGAAAGCGTGGCCGAGCTTTGCCGACTCCTCAAACGGCGTGGCGCGCAGCAACGGGCCACTCTGTACCACCGCCCGGTGAAACAGGCCCTTCGCCGCAGGCATCGCCATCACCGTGCTCACCTTGCCGCCTCCGCCCGACTGGCCGAAGATCGTCACGTTTCCGGGATCGCCACCGAATCGGGATATGTTATCGCGCACCCATTCCAGCATCGCGACAATATCCAGCATTCCGATATTTGCCGACGCCTCATATTTCTCGCCGCCGGCCTCCGCCAGATTCATATAACCGAGCATGTTGAGCCGGTGGTTGCTGGTGACCACCACAACGTCTCCGCGCTGCGCCAGGTTGTGTCCGTTGTATGCCAGGAGTCCGCTGCCGGAGTGACCGGTGAAACCTCCGCCGTGAAGCCAAACCATCACCGGACGCTTCCCGGTCCCGTTGATCTCCGGTGTCCACACGTTCAGACGGAGACAGTCCTCCGCCTGCCGTTCGGTGATCCGGTACAACAGAAACTGATCTTCGTCGGTCCTCGCGGTGTTATCTCCCTGAGCAGGATTCCCTCCTCCGCCCTGCGGACAGATCGGGCCAAAGCTAAGCGAACTCCGCACTCCGGCCCAAGGAGCAGGCTTCCTGGCGGGAACGAACCTTCCATCGCCCCAAATGGGCGCTCCGTACGGGACACCGCGGAACGAGTGAATACCGCTAACTGACGAGCCACGAATCTTGCCTGCTGTCGTTTCCACCACACCTTTGCTCGATGCGGCTATTACTAAATTCACAGGTGCGCCCGCAGGAATTGCCGGCGACTTCGATTGTGCCGGTGCCACCTTATTCGCCGCGGCGGCGGCAGCGGCAACGCCACTTGCCGCTCGTAGTAGATCTCGCCGGTCCTGCTTCATTTGGGCCTCATTTCGGAGGTAAGTATATCAACGGTTCTCGCGCGCGCCGGGGTGTGAACCTTTTACGAAATGGTCGTGTGCCCGGTGACCGATCCTGCGAATACCACTAGTTAGCCATCCGTATCCGCGCCTCTGCTTCCAGGTCGATTTGTTCCAGCCGGAGAGCCGGAGCAATGCTGGTCGCTGCGGAGATGGTTGAGGAGTTGGCGGGTTGTGCAGCGCTTGGAGACGTCTATGACCAGGAAATCTTTATTGAATTGCCGGTCCCGGCTCGGCCGGCAGGTGTCCGACTGGATGCCAGGGAATAGTCTCCCTGCAGCACTTTGCTGAATTGATTTAGCAGAGTGGGAGAGGTGAGTTCCATGCGGGATCCGATTTCTAAGATCGTGGCAAGCATTGAGGGCGCGGCAGTGTTCTCGACGCCGACACCGCTCATACTCAGACGCCGGCTAGCGGAGAAGAACCACGGGAATGGGCCAGACGGACCCGGTCAGGTTAGCTTGGCTCCCATTGATTTCGTGATGGTGCTTAACTTTTGTGCCGGCGACGGGCCGCGAAGAGCGCGAATCCTAAGCCAGAAAAGACCATCGTCCAGGGGGAGGGTTCCGGCACGGCCTGGTCCGGGCCGGTGGCAATATCGTTGGCGCCGGTCGCTGTGGCTGTATAGAAGGACACTCCAGGGGCACTTAGCGCATTGGCCAGAGCGGATCCAGCACTGTAACTAAAGTTCACGGTTGCCAGCCATTCGGTTCCTTGAGATGCACCTGACGAAAGGTTTACGACGCCGACGCTGGCGACGGTCGATTGGACGGTGTTAATCCAAACGGCGTAACCCGAGCGATAGTCGATATCGAGTGGATTGTTCAGAACGACTTCTGAATTCAGCAGGGCCCCGGCGCTGTTCGCCAGATAAACCGTTCCGGCGGTTGCAGAACCAAGAGACGTTGTGCGGTTGTACAGCGGGATTGCGTAGATCAGTCCACCTGGGGCATACAGAAAGATATCCGCAACCGAGATTGTGGTAAATGGAGTCAACGCGAATGGAGCCAGATCCGTCGCTCCGGGCGAACCGAAGTCCATGTAAACCGCGATTGTGGTGGATGTAGCGCCAATGTTTACATCGGCCATTTTGAAATCGAACGCGGACGGGGGCCCAGCCACGTCACACCCGACGGTTACGCCCGTCGCGCACTGCGGCTGTCCGTAGGGATCTGTCACGCTGAACGCGGCGGCAAATGCTCCAACAGTAAGACCAATGAATAGTGTCAAGAATCGCATTCGTAATGGTTGACCTTTCCAATACTTTCGTGCTTGCCCAACAAAGACTCTTAATCGTATTACAACGGATTCCAGCTCCTCGCCTTAATTGTTGTCTTGCTGGAGGGAAGTAGTCTAGCTGCGTCCCCTGGGTATGGCTCAGGGTGTGTTGGCTGCGAGGCTTCCTCACAACCCGGCGCCTTCTGGCCGCCGCCGATAGGAGATATTAGGCGATGGCGTCTTATCCGGTGGAAAATGCGAGCGGGAGGATTCCTATGAGATCGGTTGCGCATCGGCTATTTTTCGCGGCCATTGTATTTGCCCTAATGGTTTGGAGCATCCACCACTTGCGAACTGTCGCTAGTGCGCAGGAGCGCACACCGGCGAGCATTACACGAATATTCACCGGATCGGACGGGCAGACGCATGCGGAGCAAGTCAACCTGAAGTTCGCTCCCCACCCGCGGTTTGCACGGGACCAGTCGGAGCTGATCAAAGCCACCAGCGCCTATGTCGCACGATTTCCGCCCGGATTTTTTCAGGATTGGCACCCCGCTGGCGAACGACGGTATGTGATTACCCTCAGTGGGCGAGGAGAAATCGAGTTGGCCGGGGGCCAAAAAATCGTGCTGGAACCCGGACGAATCCTCCAAGCCGAAGATCTGACCGGCAAGGGACACATCACTCGTACGCTAGGAAAAGAAGATTGGACGGCATTCTTCGTCCAGTACGATCAGTAATTTCTATTTGATTTCGGGCGCCTTGTTTCACTCGTCGTCGCAAGGGTCGGATGGGTGTTCGCTTTATCCCCGACGCCCGGAAGCGGCGGCTACCAGTTCGTAAACGATCCGTCCGGGCGCTGGATGAGGAACATCCCGGCGCGATAGGTGTTGTACTCGCCGATTTTGGTGAGCTTGTGAGCATGCTGGCGCACTCTTCCATCGTTCTGGGCTCCCCGCCCGCGCCAATCCCGATGAGCCCGCGCTGCGTTTCGATCATGACGACGTTGGTCGATTGGTTGACCATGGGCTGGCCTTGCCTGCCGCTGGCGTCACCCGGTTTGGTGAAGTAGCGGATGGATTTGATCTTGTCTTCGGGCAGGGCGAAGGGCCGGCAGTACGCGCTCGCTCAGCACTCCGGCCCCGGTGGCGGCCATGCAGCAGGAGGTTGCGGCGGGAGGGAAATCGAGAAGGAGGATGGGAAGGATTACGGAGCAAAGAGTGTGGCCACTATACGCGAGTGTGCGGGGAGGATTGCCGCTCAAGACTTGACGGGAATGGGCTTCATCGATACGATCTTCCATGCCGCCGGAATCGGGTCGAGACATGGAGACATGCCTCGGAGATTGATTCGGGTTTGCTCAAAGGAGTTCATCGATGCGGATGATTTTGGCTTTCGCTTTGTTTCACGCCAGCGCCGGTCTGGGCATTTGCCAGGGAATTCCAGGCAACCGGGTTCCTGCGGCGTTCTACGAAGACACCGCAAACATCCCGGTATCGCCGGAGGTGCATGCGGACCGGAAGGTTACGTTTCGGCTCTTCGCCCCGAAAGCGAGCGAGGTTCTTCTCATGGGCTCACCGGGGATTTTGGAAGTCATCAAGAAGCCGACACCGCTTGTGCGCGGGGAGAAGGGGGTGTGGAGCCTCACGGTGGGACCGCTTGCGCCGGGTTTCTACACGTACGGTTATGCAATCGATGGCGGTTTGCGGATGCCCGACCCGTCGAATCCCAATCTCGAACTCCGCCGCTGGGGAGCCACCAGTCTCTTTGTGATTCCGGGACTGGATCAGGCGCCGATCGACGAGCGAAAGGTTCCGCATGGCACGATTCACGTCAATTTCTATGACTCGCCCAATCTCAGCGCCGAGCGGATGGTCTATGTCTACACCCCGCCCGGGTATGAGACCGGCAAGCAGAAACTCCCGGTCCTTTACCTGCTGCACGGTAATGGGCAGATCGAAGCTTCCTGGACCTGGACCGGCCGGACCAACGTGATCATGGACAATCTCCTGGCGGAAGGAAAGATTAAGCCGATGATCGTTGTGATGCCCTATGGCCATGTCACGCGCGAAATCAAGACCGCCGCCAATCCGTCGGCGGCGCCTTCACCGACGGATCAAGGGGTAATCGAGAAGGAACTGATGACGGCTATCAAGCCGATGGTGGAGAGCAAGTATCGCGTGCTGACGGGCCGCAATGACCGGGCGATTGCCGGCCTTTCAATGGGCTCGGCACAGTCGCAAATGATCACGCTGCACAATCTCGAACACTTCGCCTACCTCGGCGCATTCAGTGCGGCGGGGAATCGTGCGGAATGGGAGAAAGCCGACGCCGAAGCCCTGAACAAGAAACTGAAGGTGCTTTGGCTGGGCTGCGGCACGGAGGACTTTGCGTATAACGGCATGAAGAACCTTCATACGCTGCTTGAATCGAAAAAGGTCAAACACGTTTGGAACGAATCGGGCGCGGGCCATAGCTGGCCGAACTGGCAGGTGTATTTGACCAAGTATGCGCAGCTCTTGTTTCGCGACTGAAGCTGCGCTGGTGACGGGTTGACGCGGTGATCGCCGCGAAGTTAGTGGCCGGCGACGGCGGTTCGGTGCTTCAGCGCGCTCTGGATCATGATGAACTCGCCGAGATTTTCGGTCGTCAGGAGGCCCACCAGGCGATTGTTCTGCATGACGGGCATGGTGCGGCAGTTGCACTCCTGGAGGCGCTGGAGGGAGTTTTCAAGCATTTCGGAGGCGTCGGCGAGGACCACTTCGCGGTGCATGATATCGCACACGAGCAGGTCTTCTTTTTGGCCTAGAGATTTGATGAGGACGTCACGGGTGACGACGCCGACGACCTGATCGTTTTGAACGACGGGAAAATCCTGTTGAGCTCCGGCAAGTAGCAGGCGGGTGACATGGTCGAGGGAATCGCCAGGCGCTATCGTTTCAAAGGAGGTCTGCATCGCTGCGCGAAGGGGGATGCCTGCGAGGACTGATTTCACTTCTACCATGTTGGCTTCCTGAGACGCGCCGATCCAGACGAACAGGGCGATGAAAATGAGCATTGGGCTATAGAGAAAGCCGAGCAGGCCGAAGAGCATCGCCATGGCTTGACCGAGGTTGGCGGCGATGCGTGTGGCGCGGGTGTAGTCAAGTTGGGTGGCCAGTAACGCGCGGACTACACGGCCGCCGTCCATGGGGAAGGCCGGAAGCATGTTGAAAAGGACGAGGAAAATATTGACCAGGAAGATACGGAGGAGGAAGGGACCGGATTCCAAGTTAATGCGGGTGAGATCCGGGGCTCCGGTGGTGAATAGAAGGGCGATCAGTGCGAGTGCGGCGATGACGACATTGACGGCCGGACCGGCTAGGGCGACCCAGAGTTCCTGCCACGGATCCTCGGGCATGCGTTCGAGGCGGGCTATGCCGCCGATCGGGAGGAGCGTGATGTCCTTTGTTTGAATGCCATAGTGGGCTGCGGTGAGCGCGTGGCCGAACTCGTGGAGGACGACGCAAGTGAACAGGCCGAGGGTAAAGGCTATGCTCGCCAGAACTTCCTGGGTTGGCCTGCCAGCCAGGAGGCCGGAAAGCGCGATCCAGACCATGAAGAATATGAAAGTCAGGTGAACCTGAACGCGGATGCCCGCAATTTTGCCGAGATTTAGTGTCCAGCCCATGGCGTCCTCAAGGTTTAGGGAGCAATTCGGGCACCAAAAGTAAATCATTTGCCCGGCGAAGTCCCCACAGGCGGAACGTCCGGTTTTCTCTTTGCGTTCCGCAAGGCCCTGTCGAGGGCCGAATCGAGTAAGCGTCGCACACGCTGCGCCCTAAAGCTGGTCGATAGTTGTTGTGCCGGACCCAACGCCAGCTAAAAGCATACGGCTGGCTTGTTTAATGAAATCGCTCGGCGCCTCCAAAACAGGGATTTCAAATAAGCAGTTCACGAAAACCACGCCACGCATTTGCACAGGATTTTCCGTTAGTACGACAGTGCAATTTTCGCAGTAAAAATTGGCAATAGACCCTCCGTCGAGTATTAAGACTTTGTTTTTTAATTTCATCCCGTTGGTGACGCTGTTCGCTATGGTGAATGTTCCTGCGCCAGCAGCAGCGCCAGACGATGCGCCCGTGCTGGCGAATCGAATGAATTGAATAACCGTCGGCCAATAACCGGGCGTATTTTCATCGATAGATTGCAGTTTATGCCCTACTTCCCTTAGAACCCCTGTGGTCAGATTGACATCTGACAGCCGCTTCTCAGACACCTTCTGAAGCGCTAGCAAGTTTTTCGCGAGCGTGGAAGCGTCTAAAGCTGCTAGCTCCTGAACTACCTTCATTGGGGCATTCACTGCTTGGATAGCGCGTACCGATGCCTCCAGAGAATCTAGGCGCTTCAAAGAATTCTCTGTGTTCGTTTGAAACTTTACGTCCGTATCACGTCGGTTAACGAGGGTGATTGTTAAGGCAATGACCATTGCCAACAGAGCGGTGGGCCCAAAGATACTGAACTCCTTTGCTCGATGGAGAGCTCTAGCCCAAGACCCTTTAGGGCTCAACGATAAGATGTCAGACTTTATGGGCTTCAGCGCATCGTCGATTTCTCTCCGAATTTTTTTACAATCTTGGTTTAGAATTGGCATTACTACCATATATCGGCAGAAACGATTGGCGGATTAACAAATAAGTTATGACGCGTAGCCGACTCCGCTTCGGCTACGATTTTGTCTTTTAATTTGGCTCGCTGTCCTTCCGCTTAGCATTGGCCTGAATGCGAGTGTTTCCCGAAACATCAGGCGCTACGAAGGTTCTCAGCGAGCTGCGTTGCTGCGGTTTTAAGCAGAAAGATGTCGGTGCCGGCGGTGATGAAGTTAAAGCCCATGTCGCGGTAATAGCGGGTGGTATCGACTCCTGGAAGGAGGATTCCGGCGGCGCGATTGTATTTTTTGGCAGCGGCGATGGTTTTGGCTAGCGCATCGAGGAAGAGCGGGTGGTCGTATTGGCGGAAAATGCCGAGGCTGGTGGAGAGATCCATGGGCCCGACGAAGAGGACGCCGACGCCATCGACGGCGGCGATTTCCTCGACATTTTTGACAGCCTCGGCGCTTTCGATTTGGATGATGGGGAGGAAGTTGTCTTTGGAGGAGTCGCGGTAGTCGATAAACTGTGAGCCGTAGCCGGCGGCGCGGACGATGGTGGCGACGCCGCGGACGCCATCGGGCGGGTAGCGCATCGCGGCTACGCAGTCGCGGGCTTCCGCGGCGTTGTTGACGCGGGGGAACATGATGCCCTGGACGCCGATGTCGAGGAGACGGTGAACGCGCTGCTTCTCGTGGGATTCCACGCGCACGACCGGAATGCAGTTTGTGCCCTGCATGGCGTAAAGCTGGTGGAGGATATCGCGTTCGGCGCAGACGCCGTGTTCGAGATCGATGATGAGGAAGTCAAAGCCGGCCTGGGCCATCAATTCGGTGTTGACGGGGTAGCCGGTGGAGATGAAGGAGCCCATGAGGGTCTCGCCCTGCGCGAGGGCAGTCCAGTGGTTTTTCATTAATCGATTACCATCCGCGCTACTTTGTAGCGCTCGAGTTTGTCTTCATTGATCGTGTAGCCGAGGCCGGGCGCGGCGGGGAAATGGAGCAGGCCGTCGCGGACTTCGAGGAAGGGATCAATGATATCGTCCTGGAACCAGCGCGTGCTGGCTTCGACGTCGGTGGGATAGCCGCAGGCTTCCAGCGCGGCCATGGCCGCGCCTTGGGCACAGCCGATACCGAGTTCGGGCATGGTGCCGATCCAAATCGAAAGGCCGAGCTCGCGGCACCGGTTGTAGAGCTTGAGAGCGTTGCGGAAGCCGCCGACGCGTTGGATCTTGATGTTGGCAATTTTGAACGCGTTCAATTCCGCGGCGCGTTCGAGGTCGGCGAAGGTCTCGAGACTTTCGTCGAGGCAGATTGGGGTTTTTAACGCAGTTTGGAGTTTTGCGGAGTCTTCCAGCGCAGCGCCATTCAGCGGCTGCTCGTACATTCGGAGGCCGAATTGATCGAGCTTTTCGTAGATTTGCTGGTCGGCCAGCGTGTAGGAGGCGTTGGCGTCGGTCATTAGCGGGATGTCGCCGAAGCGTTTGCGGACGGCCTCAACGAGCTCAATGTCGTGGCCGGGGCAGATCTTGATTTTGACGCGCTTGTAGCCGTCGGGAATGTAGCGGGCGATGGTGGCAAGGAGTTGTTCCGTCGTGTCGTAGAGACCGACGGCAAGGCCGGATTCGGCGTGATCGCGCGTCGCGCCGAGGAGACGATGGAGCGGGAGGCCGCGGCGCTGGGCTTCGACGTCCCAGAGGGCGGTTTCGATGCCGACCTTGGCGAAGTTGCTCCCGGGCTGGGCGTCGATCCAGGCGCTGGCGGCGTCGAGATTTTCGAACTCGCGCCCGATGATGGCTGGCGCGAGTTCGGTGGTGAGTTGCTGCCAGCAGGAGTCCGGGGTGTCCGATGAATAGAAGCTGCCGGACATGGGGGAGGACTCGCCGAAGCCGGTTTCGTCGCCGGCTTCTACCGCGCAGACGATTCCGTCCTTTTCGGCCACTTCGCCGTTGGAGATGCGGAAGGGCTCGACGAGCGGAATACGGACGTGGGTGAGGGTAATTCGCTCAATACGCATTTATTTTTTGGGGAGTTGGTTGATCCAGTCTTCGATGAGCTTGGCTCCGGCGGTGTCGACACGGTTGGTGCTGGTGGGCGGCATCTGGTATTCACCGCGGCGGGTGATGCGGCGGAGGAGAACGGAGCTCGCCGGCGCACCGGATTTCACGAGCTTTGCGTCTTCGAGTCCAAGCGTCTCGTGGGTGGGTTCGACGTCGATGACACCGGCCTTGGCCATGGTGGTGCGGTAGCCGAGTTCCATGGGCGAATTGCCGCCACCGTCGGAGACGTGGCACATGGCGCAGTTGACCTGTAGATAAGTCTTCACGCGCTGGTTGATGTCCACCTTGGGATCGAAGGGATCGGGGTAGGCGGGAAGTTCCTTTTTGGGGAGAGGCTTGGCGAAGTAGCCGGCTTGTTCGAGCTTCTGGATCTGGCCGGCGTGGTTCATCTGGCCGGTGTTGAGGCCAAGGACGAAGCCTGCAGCACGGGAGTGGCAGAACATGCACTCGTTGCGGCTCGGGTAGTGCCAGGTTTGCTTGCGCGTGGCGCCGCTGGCTTCCTTGATTTTGAAGACCTTATCGAGACCGCCGGCGGCGACCAAGGTAGCATCCGACTGATCCTCATTCCAGATGTAGCTGTAGCCGACCCAGTGATTCTCCTGCTTCACGACGACGCGGGTTTCAATGTACTTGCGGGAGGCGGCGTTGCCCTCCTGCATATCGAGGGAGAAGGACTTGACGGTGACGGTGCCGTCGTCGAACTGCCAGGCGACATCGGGCTTTTCGTCAAAGGTGATTTTGGCGGTGCCGGGCATGGCGACGAAGCGTTCTTTGTGAGCGCCGTCGGACCAGAAGGCGGCGTTGATGTTGTAGGGCAGGACGCCGGGGGCGACCTGGTGGCCCTTGACCTTGTTGAACAGGCCGGTCAGGCTGAGCTTGCGGGGGAAGGCGGGGCGGGGAGCGTCGGGCGGGCGGCGATCGAGTTCCATGATCTCGCCGGTGTTGTAGTCGAGCGCGTAGAACGAACCGTCGCGGCCCATGCCGAAGCTGGAGATCTTGACGTTGCTGTCGAGGAACTCCTTGTGCCAGGTCACCTTTTGGGCCTTGTAGTCGTAGCGGAGACCCCACATCTTGCCGTACTCGTAGTCACCGTAGACGTATACGCCTTTGAGCTCGGGGAACTTGTCGCCCTGGTAGACGTAGCCGCCGGTGATGGAGCGGCATTCGGTGTGGTGGTGTTCGACGATTGGATCGACGAAGGGCGTTGGGCCCTTTTTGGCTTGGGGATGGAATGGGTGGGTGCCTTCGCGGACGCTCCAGCCGTGGTTGGCGCCTTTGAAGGAGAGTTCGATCATTTCCCAGATGTCCTGGCCGACGTCGCCGACCCAGGGCTGGCCGGTGACGGGATCGAAGCTGAAGCGCCAGGGGTTGCGATAGCCGTAAGCCCAGATTTCAGGGCGGGCGTTGGGCGTGTTGATGAAGGGGTTGTCCTTGGGGATACCGTAGTTGCGGCCAGGGTCGGGATGATCGACATCAAGGCGCATCATGACGGCGTGGAGGTTGTCGAGATCCTGGCCGGAGTTGTTGACGTCGGAGCCGCTGGTGCCGTCGCCGGTGGAGACATAGAGATAGCCGTCGGGCCCAATGATGGCTTCGCCGCCGTTGTGGCCGCCGGATGGCCAATCGACGATAAGAGTTTTGGAGGCTGGGTCGAGACGGGGCGGATTGCTGGCGGGGTCGAGCTTGTAGCGCCAGATCTGGCTCATCTGGCCGCGACGAGCGCCCTGCTTCAAGTCGGCGTGGCTGAAGATGAAGACGTAGCCGTTCTCTTTGTATTTGGGATGGAAGGAGAAGGCGGAGATGCCGCGGCCGAGGTCGAGGAAGAGATCCTTTTTGCCGGTGGTGTCCTTGGGCAGAAAGCTGTAGATGAGACCGTCGTATTCGGCGATGAAGAGGCGATCAGAAAGCGGGTCCTGGGCGATGAAGACCGGGGCTTTGAAGGTGACCTGGGGGAAGGCGCGGACGAGGCGGAAGGGCGGAGGGGGATCGGGGGAGCCGACCAGGCGCGAGGTGGTCCAGGGGACGCGCTGGGCGAATGCGGACGCGGCCAGGAGGAGTATCGCAGCGATTTTCATGCTAACTCCAATCCGCGCATGGTCCCGGTTGCGCTGGCAAATTTTTCCGATTCGATTCCCATGCGGTGCAGCATGCTGACGAAGAGGTTGGGAAGGGGATAGTTGCGGGCTTTGTCGAAGGCCAAGTGCTGGCCGTGTTTGAATCCGCCGCCGGCGAGAAGGACGGGCATGTTGTCGGTGGTGTGTTTGTTGGCGTCGCCGAAGTTGCTGCCGTAGAGGACCATAGAGCGGTCGAGGAGCGTTTCCCCGCCCTCTTTTACGCCCTTCAGTTTGCCGATGAGCTCCGCAAGGAGACGCATGTGCCAGGTGTCGATAGCTTCGAGCTGTTTGAGCTTGCTTTCGTTTTTGCCGTGGTGGGAGAGGTTGTGATAGCCGTCGGTGATTTCCATGCCCTTGATGTCAATGGCGGGCGAGTTGGAGCTATCGAGGAAGAGGGTGATGAGGCGCGTGGAATCGGTCTCGAAGGCGAGACGGGCGATGTCGTACATCACTCGCGTTTTTTCCATGTAGGCGCGATTGGTGTCGGGATCGACGGGCTGCGGTTCGCTGGTTTTGGGCTTCGGGCGGCGCTCCCAGGCCTGGGAGAGAACCATGCGGCGTTCGAGTTCGCGGACTCCGGTTTCGTACTGATCGAGGCGGGCGCGGTCCTGTGCGCCCAGGGTTTGCTTGAGGCCGCCGGCGTGTCCGGCGACGGAATCGAGAATGCTCTCGCCGAGCTTGAGGCGGGTGACCTGACGCTCGACCTCTTCGGGGGTGCCTTGCAGGAAGAGGCGCTTGTAGACTTGGGCGGCGGAGTCTTCACAGGCGATCATGACGCCGGCACCGGTCCAGGTGAGGCTGCGCTGGCCCTTGTTAACGTTCACGCCGAGGGTGATGGAAGGGAAGCGGGTCTGGACGCCGATGCGGTCCGCCATGAACTGATCGAGCGAGATGGAGTTGCGGAAGCCGCCATTGGCGGGATGGGGCGCGGCAGTGAGGAAGCAGACTTCGGACGAGTGGCTGCCATCGACATCGGGATGGGAGACGCCGCTGAAGACGGTGAAGTCATCGCGGTGGGCTTCGAGGACCTTGAGATAGGGCGAGAGTTCGTAGTCCTTGCCCTGCTTTTCGGGGAAGAAGCCGCCGGGCAGGAGGCCAAGATTGTTGCAGACGGCTAGCATGCGGCGGGGCGGCGGCGTTTGCTGCGCTTCGAGCCACGGGAGCGCAAGGCTGACGCCGGCGGCACGGAGAAGATGGCGGCGAGATAGTGGTTTCATGGCCTACTTGTGGGTGAACAGGTCGCTTTGGACGATCTGGTGGATGAGGGTTCGCAGGCCGTACCGGTCCTTTTCGGCTGCATCGAGAATCTGCTCCAGCGCCTGGCGGTCTCCGAAGGAGACGGGCGCGCCGGTTCCATAAGTGATGAGCTGCGACGCGGCATTGCGGGCGATCTGACGTTCGTTCTTGAGCAGGAGCTTCTTCATCTCGGTGATGTTCGCGAAACCGGGGCCCGAGGCATCGACGGGCTGGCCATCCTTGAACGTGAAGGCGTGGCCGTTTTTGCCGATTCCTTTGACGGCGTCGCCGGTTTCCGTGGAGCGGTACTTGTCGCGCCAGCCGCCGAGAACGTCGAAATTTTCGAGGGCGAAACCGGGGGGGTCGATTTTAGTGTGGCAGCGCGCGCAGGAGGGGTTCTCGCGGTGTTTGTCGAGTTGCTGGCGAATGGTGGTGGCTCCGCGAGTGTCGGGCTCGACGGCGGGGATACCGGGCGGGGGCGGAGGCGGCGGATCGCCGAGGAGGCGTTCCTGGATCCAGACGCCGCGAAGGACGGGAGAAGTTGTGGTGCCGTTGGCGGTTACCTTTAGAACACTGGCCTGGGTGAGCAGGCCGCCGCGGACGCTATCGGGGGGAAGGGTTACCTGTCGCATCGCCACGCCTTGTACTGGCAAAAGGCCATAGTGGCGGGCGAGGTGGCTGTTGAGCATAGTGAAATTGGAATCGATGAGCGTGGATGAGGGCAGGTTCTTGCGGATGATGTGATGGACAAAGAGCTGGGTTTCCTGCAGGGCGGATTCGGTGAGGAGGTCGTCGAGGTAGTAGTCGGGGTAGAGGGTTTGGTCGGGCGTGGTTTCGTTGAGTTTGCGTAGGTCTAGCCAGTAATCGAGGAAGGCGTTGACGAAGGTGCGGGAGCGGGCGTCGTCGAGCAGGCGATCGGTTTGGGCGCGGAGGACTTCGGTGTTGAGTAGCGTGCCTTGTTCGGCAAGCATCCGGAGGCGGCGATCGGGCGGACCGTTCCAGAGGAAATAGGAGAGACGGGCGGCGAGGGCGTTGGCGCTGAGTCTGCCGGGGTCTTCTTCGAGATAGAGGAAGCCGGGGGAGCAGAGAACGGCGACATAGCCGGCGATCATGGCTTCCGAAAGCGGGCCGGGTTGCGCGTTGACGATTTTCAGATAGCGCTGAACTTCGGGTTCCGTGGGCGGGCGGCGGTAGGCGCGGGCCATGAAGGCGCGGAGCAGTTTTTCAGCGGATTGTTTCTGGCCGGGCTGCGCGGGATCGAGGTTGCTAAACATGCGGCGAACACCGAGGCGGGAGGCGGCGTTGGCAATGGGTCCGGTGACCTCCATCCAGCGGTAGGCTATTCCGGGCATACCCTCTTTGGTGGCTTCGGGACTGCCGGTGAAACCCGGACGGGAGCGGAAGAGGCGGGCGGCGTCCGGAAGGATCATTTCACCGGGGAGGAGATCGACCTCGAGATCGTGGAGGGCGGCATCGGGATCGACATCAAAGGAGCCGAGCAGGCGCTTTTCACCTCCGCGGCTGAGGGCGTAGATGGTAACCGGTTCCGTGGTGCGGCCTTGCGAAGTGAGCTCGCGATTGGGGCGCCACCAGGCGGGACGAGTCTTGTGATTGACGGGTCCCCAGATGGTGTGGATCCAAATGGAGTAGGCGTTGAAGCGAAGTGTGTAGCGGCCGCCCGCGGGGGCTACGAACTGGTCGAAGTGATGTTCGTTGCCGACATAATTGCTGGCCGGCGTGGCGAAGGCTTCGAGCTCGCGAATCTTGGGGTCGCTTTCGCCGACTGTGATGGGCACCTTCTCATGCAGCACGTCAGGCTGCGCTTCGACGCCGAGGACGGGAATGGTGGCGCGTTCGGGATGAGTGTTGAAGGAGCTGTAGCGCATGCGGTTGAGGAAGCGCTTTTGCTCGCGGGCGTAGTAGCGTTTAGTGGTTTCGGGTTGGTTGGCGGCGGCGAGGACCTGGCGGATGGCGTGTTCGGCGGTCTCCATGTAGCGCGCCATCTGGACGTGAGAGACGTCGAGGGCCTGTCCGACTTTGTTGAAGCGATTGATGACGCCGTCTTCGGGGAGCCCATCACGAAGGGTGAGCCAGGGCGCGGCGAGGAGGTCGCGAACGGTGTTTTCGTATTCGTAGCGATTCAAGCGGCGGAGGACGGCCCGGCCCTGGGTGGCGGCGCGGCTGTGTTCGTGGGCGACGATGGGCTTGGCCAGGGCGGCGAGGAACGCATCGCGGCCGGCGGGTTTTGCATTGGGCGGCATGACGCCATCGCGGACGGCATCGTGGACGCGGACCCATCGGGAGAAGATATGAGCGTCGTCGAGATTGAGGGGGAGAGCGGTGAGATCGAGCGCGGCGGGGGCTTTGTCGCCGCGATGGCATCCCGTGCAGTTGGCATTGATGAACGCACGCGCCTCTGGCGGCAGTTCGCCGGCGAAGGCAGCGGCAACAATGAGTAGCAGAAGGTACGGCACTCTGCCGAAGTTTAGCAGAGTCGATCCGTTCCGGCTCTAGGTTAACTCCACTTTAAAAGCGCGTGGGTCGGACGCGTGAGGGCGTGATCGAAATGGTTGCTCGAGACGCGGAACGCGCAGCCGAGACGGCCCGTTTGATTGGGGGCGTAGTCACAGCCGAAGGCCCAGGCGTTCCCGCGCTGTTCGATGGGTTTGAGAGATACGATTTCGGCGTCGCCGAGGGCGCCGTTGGCATCGATGCGACCGACGACGGCTTCGACGCGAACATCGTCGGGGACAAGGCCGGCGAGGTCGAGAAGAACACGCATCGGCATGGGGTGGCCGGAGAGCAATGGGCCGTGGGGGGCGGTATTGATGTCCACAAACCTGACATTCTGCCAGGCGGCCTGGACCTTATTATTCCACGCGGCACGGTCACGGCTGCGGCTGAAGTTTTCACTGCGCGTTTCGGCGCGGTATTCGTGAGCGGGATCGTAAAGAAGGCGCGAGTAGTCGTCGAGCATGCGGCGAGCGTCGTATTGGGGCGTGAGCGCCTTAATGGACTGCTTCATGCGGCGGACCCATTCAAGCGGCACTTCGTCGGCGCGCGCCGTGTAATAGAGCGGGACGATTTCGTTTTCTAGCAGCGAGAGGATCGAAGAGGCGTGGATTTCGTCCTGATCGTCGGAGTAGGGTTCGCGGTCACCGATGACCCAGCCGCCGGAGACATCGTCGGATTCATCGAACCAGCCATCGAGGATGGAGAGATTCAGAACGCCGTTGATGCCTGCCTTCATGCCGGAGGTGCCGCAGGCTTCTTCGCCGCGGCGAGGGTTGTTTAGCCAGACATCGACGCCATGCACAAGTTCGCGGGCGACGGCGATAGAGTAGTCCTCGACGAAAATAATGCGATTGGCGATTTCGGGATCGCGAGAGAGCTGGAATATTTCGCGGATGAGGGTCTTGCCTGGGACGTCGCGAGGATGGGCTTTGCCGGCGATGAGAATCTGCACCGGCATGCGGTTGTTGGTGAGCAGGCGTTTGAGCCTGGGGAGGTCCCGGAGGAAGAGGGTAGCTCGTTTGTAAGTGGCGAAGCGGCGGGCGAAACCGACGGTGAGCACTTCAGGATCTAGCGCTTCGGAGAGACGGCGTACTTCGAGTGCGGAGGACTTGCGCTGCTGCGCGCCCAATAGGAGGCGGTTCCGGACGAAGGTAATGAGTTGGCGCTTCCGCTTTTTATGGGCGTCCCAGATTTCGCGGTCGGGTATGTCGTCAATGAGTTTCCAGGTTTCCGGATCGGTGGCTTTTTCGCGCCAGTCGGGCTGCAAATAGTTGTCGTAGAGCGCGACCAGATCGCCGTGGACCCAGGAGCCGGTGTGTACGCCGTTGGTGACGTGGGTGATGGGGACTTCCCACGAAGGAACGTTGGGCCAGAGATCCTGCCACATTTCGCGGGAAACCACGCCATGGAGGGCGCTGACGGCGTTGCGCCAGCAACTGGTCTTGATGGCGAGGATGGCCATCGAAAAAGACTCGCCTGGGTCGGAGGGATTACGGCGGCCGAGACCGAGTAGTTGATCGATTGAGAACCCGGCACTCTGGCAGTACTCATTGAAGTAGTAGTGCATGAGGCCGGGGTTGAAGAGGTCAATACCGGCGGGGACGGGAGTATGGGTTGTAAAGACGTTGTTGGCGCGGCAGGTTTCGATCGCTTCTTCGAAAGAAAGGCCGTATTTGGCCATCAGATTACGGACGCGCTCGAGGCCGAGAAAGGCGGAGTGGCCCTCGTTCATGTGATAGACGGTGGGGTCGAGGTCGAGCGCCTGGAGAGCGCGGAGGCCGCCGATGCCGAGGACGATTTCCTGGCGGACGCGGGTGTCAGAGTCGCCGCCATAAAGCTGGTCGGTGATATCGCGCATTTCAGGATTCGTGTTTTGCGGGATGTTGGTGTCGAGAACTAGGAGGCGGACGCGTCCGACTTGAATTTTCCAGACTTTGACCACGACGTCGCCGCCGGGCATGGGAACGTTAACGGTGAGTTCGGTGCCATCTTTTTTGAAGACGGGCGTGATGGGAAGTGTATAGAAGTCGTTTTCGGGGGACTTCTCGATCTGCCAGCCATCGGGGTTTAGCGATTGATGGAAGTAGCCTTTTTGATACAGCAAGCCGACGCCGACCAGAGGGAGGGCAAGGTCGGAGGCGCCCTTCATGTGATCCCCGGAAAGGACACCGAGGCCGCCGGAATAGATGGGGAGGCACTCGGCCAGGCCGTACTCCATGGAGAAGTAGGCAATGAGTTTGCCGCTTTCCGCGGGTGCGCCGGCCATATACGCGTCGAGTTTGTCGCAAGCCTTCTTATACATGGCGACGAAGCGGGGGTCGGCTGCCGCTTTCTCGAGAGTCGCCTGGGAGACCTGCCCGAGCATGCGCACGGGATTATGGGAGGAGCTGCGCCATTCGGCGGCATCCAGACGGCGGAACATGGTGCGAATGTCGCGGTCCCACACCCAGAGCAGATTGTAAGAGAGTTCGGAAAGGCGTGACAGGGCTTCCGGGAGGGCAGGCTGCACCAAAAATTCTTGTTGCGGACGGATCTGGAACGACATGTTGCGTAAGGAATTTCCAGGGTACCAGAGACGGGCGCGATATAATTAGAGCTTGGTTTATAAGCTGGTTTGGGAGAATCTGAAGCATCGCCCCGTTCGGACACTGTTGAGTTCGCTGGCGATCGGGTTAGGCGTCACGATGATGCTCACATTAGTGGGCGTTAGCGAGGGCATGATGCGTGACCAGGAAGCGCGGACGAGGGGCGTGGGGGCGGACGTCATCGTCCGGCCATCGGGCTCGTCGGTGATTGGCGCGACGCCGCCGAGCATCTCCGAAAAGCTGGTGGCGTGGGCCGCCGAACAGCCGCATGTGGTGCAGGCGACGGGTGTGGTGGTTTACCCGCTGGGCGGCGTCAGCTCCGTACATGGCGTGGATTTCTATGAATTGGAGAAAATGAGCGGCGATTTCAAATTCCTGGAAGGGCGCCGGTTTGAAACCGGCCAGGAAGTGATTGTCGATGAGTATTACGCCAAGGAGAAGAAGCTGAAGGCAGGGTCAACCCTAACCGTATTGAACCGTCCTTGGAAAGTGTCGGGAATTTTCCACGGGGGAAAGCTGACGCGGATGATGGTGTCGAAGACCGTGTTGCAGGAAGTAACGGCGAATACGGGGAAGGTCTCGGTGATTTATATAAAGCTCGACGACCCGGCGCGGACGAATGATGTGATCGCGCACTTGAAGCAAACGCTGACCGATTATCCGATCTATTCGATTAACGAGCTGGCGTCTCAGTTCTCGGTGAACAGCGTGCCCGAGCTGAAAACATTTATCGGCGTCGTGATGACGCTGAGCGTGATATTTGGATTCCTGGTGGTGTTTCTGGCGATGTATACGGCCATTTTGGAGCGGACGCGAGAAATTGGAATTTTGAAGGCGTTGGGCGCGGGACAGGGCTATGTGCTGGGGATCTTGCTGCGGGAGACGGTGCTGCTGGCGCTGATTGGGAGCCTGATGGGGATTGGCATGAGCTACCTGACGCGGTGGATGATCTCGACATTCATTCCGGCGTCGATGACACAGGCGATCGTTTATGTTTGGTGGCCGATTGCGAGCGGGATCACGCTGGGTGGCGCCTTACTGGGAGTGATGTATCCGGCGATGAAGGCCGCGCGGCAGGACGCATTGGAGTCGTTGTCCTATGACTGAGCCGATCATCGGCATTCGCGATTTACGAAAGACATTCCGTTCAGGCGATGTGGATGTACATGCGCTTCGAGGCGTGGATCTGGCAGTGGAGCGCGGCGAGTTTCTCGCGGTAGTGGGACCCTCGGGTTCGGGCAAGTCGACCCTGTTTCACATATTGGGCGGGCTGACGCCGCCAACATCCGGAGCGGTGTTCATCGACGGGCAGGATCTGATGAAGATGACCGATAGCGACCGAACGCGTCTGCGGAAGAAGTCGGTGGGCTTTGTGTTCCAGAAGTACAATCTATTGCCGACGCTGACGGTGCGGGACAACATCGAGATTGCGCGGGATATCGCGGGCGCTTCCGCCCCGATGGACGCGCAGTTTATGGAGATTGTAAAAGTACTGGGGCTGGGGAACAAGCTGGACCGGAAGCCGCGGCAGTTGAGCGGCGGTGAGCAGCAGCGAGTGGCCATTGCGCGATCGATTGTTAATGGTCCGGCGATTCTGCTGGCCGATGAGCCGACGGGGAATCTGGATACGGAGAATTCGACGGCCGTGCTCAACCTGATCCGGGACCTGAACAAGCGGCTGGGACAGACGATTTTGATGATCACGCATAATCCGGAAGCGGCGGCGTTCGCCGACCGGACGGTCCATATGCGGGATGGGCAATTACACGCGGCTTAGCCGCGGTGCTTCTGTCCCGATGTGGGAACTTGCCGTATTCGGACGTTTCGTCGGCGAGCCACCGAAGTGGCACTGCCACAAGTCGTGAAAGCACGTGTATCGTACTCGATGGAAATCGCACGAGTGAAAGAATCAGCGTTTCCTAGTCCGGTATTCCGTCGATTTCCCGTTTCATTTACCCTCAAACGTCGGTGTGCTCTCGGTCACCGTCACTCCCGCTTCCAATTGTGAATCGCCGCTAGTTCCAACTTTCCGAATGAACTTCGTTCGATACATTGCAATGGCTCACTCTGCTAACCGGCACGGATCTTCCCAGTCATATAAACATGCTTAAGCCGTTTGCCTTGTGCCCGGTACTTCTCAGCGCACTCACACCCCTCATCGCTCAAGCCCCAGCGAACCTTCCATCCCGGCTGCAGGCAATCATGCGCGACTTCGAGGCCGAAGGATTCTCTGGTGTCGTCCTCGTGGAGCGGCAAGGCACCGTTGAGTTTCTCCAGGCGCATGGCTACGCAGACCGGCGCCGGAAGATTCGTAACACTCCAGACACTCGATTCGGGATGGCATCTCTGACGAAGCCGTTCACATCGGCAGCCATCCTCAAGCTGCAAGAACAAGGCAAGCTGCGGACGTCGGACCTGCTCGACCGCTACATCGGTCCGCTTCCTCCCCCGAAGAACCTCGCGACCATCCACCACCTCGCGCTCCACCGCGCCGGGCTTGGAACCTCATTTCCCGGTAACACCCGCGAGACATTTCTACAAAGCGTCCGCACATCTCCGGCAGAATGGACGCCGGGAGAGAAATACAGATACACGAACCTGGGATATGGCGTCCTGGCCGCGATCATCGAGATCGTTTCCGGGACTTCCTACAACGACTATGTTCGCGATGCGATTCTGCATCCATTGGGGCTACGGGAGGCTTATTTCAGAGACGAGACGGTACCCAACCTTGCGCTCGGCTATCAAAAGCCGCCGGACAATCCCGAGCCGGCTCCGGACAGGCAGCTCGAGTGGGGCCGGCGCGGCTCAGGCGGCATGATGATTTCGGTTCCCGATCTGCTCACGGCATTCAAAGGCCTTCACTCCGGCAAGGTGTTGTCCCGGGCCAGCCTGGAGATCATGTTCCATCCTTGGCCAGAGGAGGGATACGGATGGCATGTGCGCAAGGACGCCGCGGGGCGTCGCCTGATCGAAAAAAGCGGCGGAAACCCGTCCTATGCTTCTCATTTGTTTCACTACCCGGATGACCAGGTGACCATCATTTGGGCGACCAATAGTCTCCACAAGCGTTTCCGGCCGGACTTGAATCGCAGGCTGAACGAAGCCGTCCTGGGCGCGACCGTCCCAAAATAAAGGTTGTCTGCGAGATTTATCCAACTCTCACCCGCAAAACGCCATGTCCTATCGCGACTGACAGTCGTATTTGGATTTAGAACCTCGGAAAAAGAAAGCATTCCCGAATAGTTCCGCCGTAGTCGCCCAGCGTTTACCAAAACTGTACGCCGCCGTAACAAACTCCGCAATCGAGCGCCTCTCACACGTCCTCGATGTCATGAAACTCGAAAGTATAGTTTGGGCTGTGGATCGTTGGAGTCGAGTACGAGATCCGTTCTCCCAGACTATACTCCAGCCGATTCGGAAAAGGGCTGTTTACATACGCTTCGCCTTAACCTACGGCCCGCGGCTTACGCGATCGAGAAGATCCTCTCGAATTGAGGCGGGACTTCTTCGCCCTTGTCAATGCGGTCGGCGGCAACTCGCAAGGCCAAGGCTCGGACGGCTAAAATCGCAGCGCCGCGGGTCGAACCATATGCCATTACTCCGGGCATAGATTCGACGTCCGCCCACCATCGGCCGTCGGTTTCCTGCCCAATGACAATTGGAATGGATTCTAAGGAGTTAGACATATCGGGCGAGTTCGAGGGCTCCGTATAAAACAGAATCGTCGCCGAGCGCCCCCGGAACGACATCGAGACGTGCGCGGCTCCAGGAGGTAACCTGGCGGCGAAGCTCATTGCGGAGCGGGACAAAGAGCTTGTCGCCTGCTTTGCTGATGCCGCCGCCGATGACGATTCGGGCGGGATTGATGAGCATGACGCAGGCTTTGAGACCGAGGGCGAGGTTGACAACGTATTCGGAAACGAAGGCGGGATCGTCTATTAGTTCCTTAGCTGTTTTGCCATAGTCCCGTTCGAGCCAGAGGCCGCAGCACATGCGTTCGAAGCAGCCATTGGAGCCGCAGAGGCAATCGGGGCCGCCGGGACGGATAGTGAGGTGGCCGAGTTCCCCGGCGTAGGAGTCGGCACCGCGGTAGACGCCGGCCTCAGTGAGGATGCCGCCGCCGATGCCGGTGGAAAGGGTCATGTAAAAGAGGGGACGGTAGCCGCGGCCAGAGCCATGAACGCCTTCGCCGAGCGCGCCGACGTTGGCGTCGTTGTCCATGACGACGCTATCGATCGCGAGATCGCGGCGGACCCAACCGCAGAGATCGAAGTCCGCCCATCCGCCGACGTGGGTGGAAAGCGCGACCATCTGGCGTTCGAAATCGACGGGGCCACCGAAGCCTATGGCACAGCGCTGGAGGGGCGTTGTCAGCGCCCATTCGCGGACGATGGCGGCGATTTGCGTGAGCATCCAGTCCTTACCGCCCTCGCGGTCGGTGGCGCGGGATTCACGCCGGATCATGGCGGCGTTGTCATCGAAAACAGCGACGGTAAACTTGGTGCCGCCGATGTCTATTGCCAGCGTGTTCATTCCTTCGCCAGAATTTCAGCAGGCGTGGCTGTGCCGGTTCCCTTCTTCATGATGGTGATGGACGCGACGCGGTTGCCGAACTCGGCGGCGGCTTGCGGGTCGCGTGTGACGGCATAAGCGCAGGCGGCTCCGGCGCTGAAGCTATCGCCGGCGCCGCAGATGTCGACGGGATTGGGAACGGGTTGCGTTTTCACCCAGTGCTCGCCCTGTGCGTCGTAGATACGCACGCCGTCGCCGCCGAAGGTGACCATCAGGAACGGGGCCTGGCAATGGGCACGAAGAGCGGAGAAGTCGACCCGGCCCAAGGCACGTTCGGAGGCCTCGGTGGCTTCCTTGCAGTTCGGCTTGACGATAACGCCCTGGAAATGTTCGGCGCGGGCACGTGAGTCAACCCAGAAGACTTGATCCGGGTGGGCGGCGGCGGTGGATTCAATGGCGCCGCGGAGGGGGGGCGCAACGACGCCGCCAGCGTTGGTTTCGGCCTGATCGCTGACGATGATGACATCGAAGCGTTCGGCATTTTCCAGGAACCGGCGCACGAGTTGCATCTCGACGTCTTCCGAGAGTCCGCGGGTGACGACGAAATCGACGCGCGGGAGGTCCTCCTCTTCGGTGAGGGTGTTGATGAGCTTGGTGTAGGTGAACGTTTGCAGCGAGGGGACTTCGAGGAGCAGCGAGGCGTCGATGCCTCGCGCGGCCAATGCCTGGCGGAGTTCCCACGCAAAGCCGTCGGCGCCGACAACGCCCAGAACCGTGACGTTGGCGACACCGAAAGCGGCGAGATTATTGGCGACTGTACCGCCCGCGCCCGGCGTGACTTCCGTGCGGACGACACCGATGCGGGGAATGCCGGTTTCGGCGGATTCGAGCGCCAGAGCCGGGTCATACCAGCACCAACGGTCCAGGCAGATATCGCCGACAACAAGGACGCGTAGCCCGGCGATGCGTTCGAGGAGTTCGGCGGTGGTCATCGCGTGAAGCTCCAAAGCGCCGGGACGGTGGCTCGGTGGTCCCCACAGACGTAGTAGCTTTCGCCGCCGTCGGCTACGGTACGGACAAGGATGGTCTTGTGCGGCCGGAAGTAGTAGCCGGGGTCCGTCTTCGGCAGTTCACGGTGGATGTCGCCCGCAATCGGCACCATGTCGAATACACCGGTGGTAAAGTTGCGGACGACGCGGCCCTCCTGGTGGGCGACGTTGCGGGCCATGGCGAGCGCCTTCAAATAGATTTCCGGCGCCATGATGGCGGAGCCGAAAGAGAGCATGACGCCGCCCTCGAGATTCTGCACGGAGCGGGCGAAGATGAGGAAGTCGCGATAGCTCGCGGCGCCGACCGAGGCGCCGTTGCAATTGGGATGTTCGTGCAGGATGTCGTAACCGATGCCGGCATGGACGGTGGCGGGAACGCCGATGCGGTAGGCGGCGGCGAAGACACTGAAATCCTTGTAGGGGAAGTTCGATTCGCCGATATGGCGGCCGACGTTTTCACCGAAACCGAGGCCTTTGGCCGCGGCTTCCACGATGACTTCGTTGAGCTCGCCCGTTTCCTGCCAGAGGCCGAACTCGCCGGAACGGATATAGCGGGCGACGCTTTCGGTGGTAGCGCCAATTCGGGCGAGCTCGTAGTCGTGTATCGCGGCAGCGCCGTTGAAGGCGAGGTGGGTGATGATACCGCGCTCCATCCAGTCGATAAGGAAGCGGTTGACGCCGGCGCGGAGGACATGGGCGCCCATCATGAGGATGCGGGCGGCGCCGCGGTCTTTGGCGGCCTTCAGTTTCCGCGCCAGGACTTCGAGATTGGGGTGGGCGAACGGCGGCGGCGTGTCGGAGAGCGACATCCAGCGCGAGATCTCGAGATCGTTGACGCGCTCGGCGAGCGGCTTGATTAGCAGGCGCGAGCGGTCGAAGACTTCGTACCGGGATGACATGTTCGATTACTCCGGGAAGAGTACGGTGAGCAGGGCGGGAGTGGTGTTGAAGTGGGGAACGATCCAATCGGCGCCGGAGTTCACCAGGCGTTCGCGCTTCCAGAGATCTACCTTGGCGCATTCGGGTTCGTCGGAGGCCACGCCCACAGCGACACCGCCGACGGATTTCACGTTTTCGATTTCGACGTAGCCATCGCCGAACCCGACGAATTGGTCGCCGCGATGCTCGGCGTTATCGATGAGACGCTTAATGAGGATGGCTTTCGAGAAGCTCTTGTAGTCGTCGAGCGCACCGTAGATATTGGCGCCGAAGTATTTTTCCAGGCCGAGGATCGAAGCTTCGTGCTTGACGTATTTGTCGTCGGTGCCGGAGGCGAGGTACATCTTGATGCCGCGGTCCTGCAAGCCTTCCAACAGTTCGATGGAGCCGGGGACGAGCCAGGTTTCGGGGGAGACGCGGCCGGTTTCGAGGTCCTCGATGCGGCTCTTGATCTTGACCATGAGGCGGTCGAGATACATGTGCTTATAGACTACGGGATCTTCGGCTATGCCGCCACGCTTCGTGATCTGCTCGGCGAACTCGATCATCTGGTAAATCGTCTGGCGGCCGGTGAGGCGGCCGACGTATTCGAGCACGATGGCGTTCAACTGTTCTTCGGTTTCGCCGGTCTTCAGATCGGCGAGAATTTCCACCATCATTGGGACCATCTCCTCCACCCAGCCGGAGCGGATCAGCGAGAGCGTGCCATCAAAGTCAAATAGCGCGATACGCGCGTTTAATGCATGCGCGCCAGGGCGCAGAGTTTCAATCATTCTTTCCATTATTTTCGCACGTAAAGGCGTTATCGCCAGAATTGAAACCAGCGTTTTGCGGGTTCCGGAGCTTCCAAAAGGCCCGGATGGAGCGCACGGCCCTCAATGACGGCGCGGGGGTGGGTGGTGAGGAGCGCTTCGGCGTACTCTTCACCGTAGCGCTCGGCGGTGTACTCGCGGACGTGGTCGAGGCGGGTGGTGCGGCGCTCGAGATCGTGAGCGTCGCTGGCGAGGAAATGGACCAGGCCGCGGGCCATCAGTTCTTCGGAGAATTTGCGTGCATCGGCGCCGAAAACGCCGAGCAACGACCCGCCGGTGACCTGCAAAAAGGCGCCGTTCTCGACCCAGCGCTGCAGACGGGCGATGTCTTTCCGCAGCAGCCAGTTGCGTTCCGGGTGGGTGACGATAATGCCCATTCCGGCGTTTCGCATTTGGGCGAAGATGTCTTCCGTGTTGGGGAAAATCATCATGTCGCTGAATTCCACGAGCACCCAGCCCAGCCCGTTGACGGAATATTTGCGGGGGTCGGCAAGAGCGTCCTGAATGTTCTCGTACTTCAAATGAAAATCGCAGCCGGTGTGTATGCGAATGACGTCGCCGAGCAGGTTTTGCAGCTCGGCGCGACGTTCGGCGATGAGGGCCGGCTGGAACTCGTAGTCGGCGTCGGCGTGCGGCGTGGCGACGATGTCGGTGGTACCGGCTGCGGCCGCCATTTGCAGCATGCCGACGCTCATCTCCAGTGAGCGGGAACCATCGTCCATCCCCCAAAGAATGTGGGAGTGAATATCAACCATCGATCCTCTTCTGTTGATTATTCCAGCGGGCGCGGATGCCGCGGCGCAGCGACTCCATGGCCATGCACATAGCAACGCTGGTGGCGTGGCCGGCCTCGACGGGGGCGTTGGGGTCCTGGCGCGATTTCACGCATTCGAGCAGATTGCGGATGTGGGCGCGGGTGGCGGAGTTGAAAGTACCGGGCTCGACCTTGAATTCGGAAGGCTTGAGCTCGATGGCCTTGGGGTCTTCGCGGTAGAGTGCGTAGCTTTCACGGCCAACGTCGAAGCGCGCCTTGGAGCCGTTGTACTGAACCAATTGATCGAGGGTGCCCGAGTAGCGCATGGCCTTATAGCCGACGGTGAAGGTGGCCAGATAGTTTTCCGGATACTCCAGGCACATTGTCGTGGTCTCCGGGACTTCGACGCCTTCCAGATTCGGGCGCCCGCCACCGACGACAACGGCCGAGGGAATGCCCGAATTCATGAACCAGTGGATGGAGTCGACGATGTGGGCAGCCTGGCCGATCATGAGGCCGCCGGAGTAATCCCAGTAGTAATACCAGTTGAAGAAGCGGGAAGGATCCGCATCTCGTTTCGGGGCGGTCCCGAGCCAGGCGTTCCAATCGATGTCGCCTTCGAACTTGCCCTGGCGCACGCTGGACTGATGGTTGTACCACCAGCCGTTGACCAACCGCACGTCGCCGATGTTGGCGGGTGTCATTAGCTTCTTCGCTTCGTGGAAGAGCGGGAAACTGCGGCGCTGGGTGCCGACCTGGACGACTCGTTTCGTCCGGCGAACCGCTTCGATAACGCGGTAGCCTTCCTGGGGCGTGTGCACCATTGGCTTTTCGACGTAGACATCCTTGCCGGCGTTGACGGCGTCGATGACCATTTGGGCGTGCCAGTGATCGGGCGTGGCGACTACGACGACTTCGAGAGATTTGTCTTCGAGGAGCTTGCGGTAGTCGGCGTAGGGCTTGGCGCCGGTGGATGCGGCTTTCAGACCTGCTTCCAGGTTGGGTTTGTAGACATCGCAAACCGCGGCCATTTCGACGCCGATTTCCTTGAATTCGCCCGTCAAATAGCGCCCGCGGCCGCCGGCGCCGATGATGGCGCCCCTGACGCGTTCATTGGCTCCTCGTACTGCCGCGGCTGAAGCCGCTGTGTATAGGAATTTTCGCCGTTGCATCAGTTACTATCATCCCAGACTCAATCCAGCCTGGAATGTTACTTCGAGGAGGGCATAGAATACGTTCATGCATCGTCGAACGTTTCTTCCGCTGGCCGCGACGCCGCTTCTGGCTCAGCCGCCCGGGCGCAAGTATAAGACCGCGCTGATTGGTTCCGGCTGGTGGGGGATGAACATTTTGCGGGAGGCGATCGCGTCGGGTGAATGTTCGGCGGTGGGCCTTGCCGATCCGGATCCGGGGCAGATCAAGGTGGCCCAGGCGGAGATCGCCAAGCTGACTTCGGACAAGCCTCGCGAGTACCGCGATTATCGTGAACTGCTGCAGAAGGAGCGGCCCGATATCGCCATCGTCGCCACGCCGGACCACTGGCATGCGCTGCCAACGATTGACGCCGTGAAAGCGGGCGCGCATGTATATGTGGAGAAGCCGATCAGCCATACGATTGATGAGGGCAAGGCGATGGTAAAGGCGGCCCGGGAGAGTGGGCGGGAAGTGGTGGTGGGGTTGCACCGGCGCGTCTCGCCGCATTGCATTTCGGGAATGGAGTTTTTGAAATCGGGGAAGGTGGGGAAGATTGGTATGGTGCGCCTGTTTGCGCACGCGGCGGGCGGCCCAGGCGAGAAGACGCCGGATAGCGAACCGCCGCCAGGGATGGATTGGGATCTATGGCTGGGTCCGGCGCCGAAGCGCGCTTTTAACAAGGCCATTCATCCGAGGGGCTTCCGGCATTTCCTGGATTACGCCAACGGGACGTTGGGCGATTGGGGCGTGCATTGGTTCGATCAGCTCTTTTGGTGGACCGAGGAATTGCATCCAAAGCGCGTCTATTCGACAGGCGGACGGTTTGTGCGCCAGGATTCCACGGACGCGCCGGATACGCAGATCGTCGTGCTGGATTTTGAGGGATTCAAGTGCACCTGGGAGCAACGGCATTATGCCGGCAATTCCGCGGAAGCCACGCCGATTGGGGCGTATTTCTACGGAACAAACGGGACGTTCCACCAGGGCTGGCGGGATGGCTGGACGTGGTTCCCGGCCAATAAGAGCGAGAAGACGATCCATGTGGAGCCGCAGTTGAATTCGCCGGATGGGCAGAATATCAAGGAGCTTTGGGCGGATTTTCTGCAGGCGATCAAGAACAAGCGGCGGCCGGTTCGCGATATCGAAATCGGACACCGGGCCACGGCTGCGAGCTTGTTGGGCATGGTTAGCATGCGCCTGGGGCGCGCCGTCGATTGGGACGGGAAGAATATCCTGAACGATTCGGCCGCGAATAAATTGTTGCGGCGGGCGTACCGGAAGCCTTGGGAGTATCCGGTCTGAACTATTCCTGCGTGCCGTCGATTTTTTGACCGGAAACGAGGTTGGAGAAGAGACCGATCTTCCCGGTGACGAGTGCGCCTAGCGACGCGCTAACGCGCCGTCCCATTCCACCGCCGTGATGCTTTGAGAGGTAGGTCGCCGCGCCCTGTTCGAAATCGGCTTCGAGCAACGAAGCAGGGAGCGGGGGGGCGGCATCGGCGTCGTGGAAAACGCCGGTGGCTGTAGGGAGCAGAAGGATCTTGCGGCCGGCGCGCTTCACCTGGGCGGCGATTTCGGCATCGGACCAGAGTTCGCCGTAGCGCTCATCCAGGAAGTTCATGCCTTTGAGAAAGGGCTTGCGGATGAGCAGGGCGAAGACGCCGGGGTAATCGACAGGGATGGGCTGATCGGGCGTAGCGGTCAGAGCAAAAGTGTCGGGCCGCAGATTTTCCGGATTTGGCAGCTTGCGCAGGACGCGGGCCGGTTTGCCATCGTCGGCGGTGAGCATCGCGGTGACGGCGGCGGCTTCACTTTCCTGAGAGACGACAGCGGCCAACTCGGCGACGGCGCCGGTAGCCAGTTCAACTCGGGGATCCAGAAATAGGATCGACTCGGCAAGCGAGGAGCGGAGGGCGATGTTGGCAGCCTTCGTCCAGCCGAAGTTCTTGGGCAGCTTGAGATAGGTAATCTTCTCGAAATCGTCCTGGATAACGTTGCTGCCGTCGCTGGAGGCGTTGTCGACGACGATGACTTCGATTTGGCCGATAATGGTCGAGCGGTGGAGGGCTTCCAGGCAACGGCGCAATGCCCGCGCCTGGTTGCGGGTGACGATGATGACCGTTACCCGAGGCGGATCGGGCTGTACTTGTGGGGCGAGTGTCTCTTCCATGTCGCGAAACCTAAAAAGGGCGCGGTACCTAATGAATCAGCCAGGGAATGGCTGTTAACTCGGAAACGCGCCCTTTTGAGTTGCGGGGTGGTAAATATCGATTAAGACTCGGCAGGCCCGCCGCCTTCGCGGCCTTCCTGCATTGCCTTGAGCTTTTCTTCGCGGCGCTTGGCGCGGTCGGCTGCCCGGCGGACCAGTTCGGAACCGACGAGTTCGAGAACCGCCGTTTCGGCGCCGTCGCCTTTACGGAAGCCGACGCGAACGACGCGGGTATAACCGCCGCTGCGGGTTGCGAACCGCGGGCCGATCTGATCGAACAGCTTCTGAACGCTGGCAGGGGTCAACAGGTACGACGCGGCCTGCCGGCGGGCATGCAACTGTTCGTCCTTGCTCTCGCGCTTCGCGAGCGTGATGATCTGATCGACAATTGGTTTGGCGGCCTTGGCTTTGGGGACCGTGGTGATCACGCGCTCTTCCAAAATGACGCTGGTAACCAGATTACGCAGCAGCGCGCGGCGGGCACTGACGTCCCGTTTAAGTTTAAAGCCTGCTTTATTGTGCCTCATGATGGCGTACTTCCGTTCCTGGGATCTTTGTTATTCGTCAACTTTTTTCAAGCTGACTACTCGTCATCACCGGCCGAAAGACCGGTCGTGCTGCTGGCGGGGCCTGGGATCAGGCGGCCCTGGGAGTCGATCTTCATGCCGAAGCCCAAGCCCATTCCCGAGAGGATTTCCTTAATTTCGTTAAGCGACTTGCGGCCGAAGTTCTTCGTGCGGAGCATTTCCGCTTCGGTCTTCTGGACCAGGTCGCCGATGGTGCCGATGTTGGCGTTCTTCAGGCAGTTGTAGCTGCGAACCGAAAGCTCCATTTCGTCCACCGAACGATTGAGAACCTCGTTCATCTGGTTCATGACGCGTTCGGCGGGCTCTTCGCTCACTTCGGGGGTTTCTTCGAAGTTGATGAAGATGCTCATGTGGTCTTTGACGAGCTTCGAGGCCTGACCGATCGAATCCTGCGGCGAGATCGCGCCGTTGGTCCAGACTTCGATGTTGAGCTTGTCGTAGTCGGTCATCTGGCCGAGTCGGGCGTTTTCGACCGAGTAGTTGACCTTGCGGACCGGGGAATGAACCGAGTCGATGGCGATGTAACCGATGGGCAGGTCTTCATCGAAGTTGCGGTCGGCCGAGACGTAACCACGGCCCTGCTTCAGACGCATTTCGATATTGAGCTTGCCGCCGTCGCCAACGGTGGCGATATGGACGTTGCGATCGAGGACTTCGATATCGGAGTTGGTTTCGATCTGGCCGGAGAGGACTTCACCGGGCTGATCCACGACCAGACGGACGGTGTGAACGGCGTCGGTCGACATCTTGAACGGAACCTGCTTGAGGTTCAGGATGATGTCGGTGGCGTCCTCGGTTACGCCCGGGATGGGGCTGAACTCGTGGGCAATTCCCTCGATACGGACGGCGGTGATGGCGGCGCCCTCGATAGAGCTCAGCAGCACGCGACGGAGGCTGTTGCCTATCGTCGTGCCGAATCCGCGCTCGAAGGGTTGGGCAGCAAAGCTGCCGTAGCGCTCATTCAACGTTTCGGTGTTAGCGACCAACCGCTTCGGTTTCTGAAAACCCTTAAACATAGCTCTCCTTGGGGGTTCTTACGTTGTTAGGTGGCGGTTTCGGGCGGCTGTTCCGGCATAGGCTTTCGATGGCCCAGCACGACGAACTACCCTTAGCCGCCCCCGAGGCCGCTTACTTCGAGTACAGTTCGACGATGAGCTGCTCGTTCATTTGAATCTGAACCAGCTCCTCACGTTTCGGCAGCGATGCGACCCGCGCCTTGAGGTTTTCGCGATCCACTTCCAGCCAGCTCGGCGAAGGCATGTGGGCGGTAGCTTCCCGCGCCGCCAAAATCGCCGAATTTTCCTTGCTCTTGTCTCGGACGCTTACTTCGTCACCGGGCTTAACGGTGAAGGAAGGGATGTTGACTTTTTTTCCGTTGACCTTGATGTGCCCATGGCGGACCAACTGACGGGCGAAGGCGCGGCTGGTGGCGAATCCGATGCGATAGACGGCGTTATCCAGGCGGCGCTCCAACAGTTGCAGCATCACATCGCCGGTGATGCCCTTGGCTGAGGCGGCCTTTTCGAACAGGTTCCGGAACTGGTTTTCGCCCAGACCGAAATAACGCTTGGTTTTTTGTTTCTCGCGGAGCTGCAGACCGTATCCGACGATCTTGGGCTTACGCGCCTGACCGTGCTGGCCGGGCGGAAAATTCCGCTTTTTCTCTTCGCTGACGGCGCACTTGGGGCCGTAACACCGCTCTCCTTTAAGGAAGAGCTTCATACCCTCGCGCCGGCACTGGCGGCACACGGGACCAATATAACGAGCCATTCGTTTAGATCGAACCTTTCCTAACTAACCAATCGGGTGACCGGAAGGTGCAGTTTACGGCGCGCCGAAGCGGCTTTCTTCCTGCTTATTTACGGTTTTGCCAGAGCGAACCGCTCCGGGCTAGCACATTGTGTGCGTATTACTACAGATTACAGTTTGCCACATCCGAAGAGTGAAACACAAATGAAGGGTTTTCGGTAAAGCAGCAGGAGGGTGGGGGTGGCCCGACAGAGGGCGGCTCCGTCGGGCCGATTGGCGCGCAGGGCGGGTGGGGGTCTGCGCGCCAAACTGAAGTCAAATTCAAAGTACGGCTATCAAGCCGCAACCTTTAGTATTGCACAAACGCCTGGCCCAGGTAAAGGGCGAAGCGCTAGCCTGGCTCGGGTGGCTCAGACTCGGCGCTTTTTGGGCGGGCGGCAGCCGTTGTGCGGAATCGGGGTGACGTCGCGGATGTTGCGAACTTCAATACCGGCGCCGGAAAGAGCGCGGATTGCCGATTCGCGGCCGGCGCCAGGACCCGAGACGCGCACTTCGACTGTGCGGAGACCGGAATCCTTCGCTTTATTGGCGGCCGTTAAAGAAGCCTGCTGGGCTGCGAACGGGGTGCCCTTGCGGGAACCGCGGAAGCCAAGCGAGCCGGAGCTCGACCACGCCAGCGTGTTCCCCATCGGATCGCTGAAAGTGATGATCGTGTTATTGAACGTCGCCTGGATATGGCAGACGCCAATCGGCACGTGCTTTTTTTCTTTTTTCTTGAAATTCTTCTTCTTCGAAGTCTTGGCTGGTGCTTTGGCCATATTGCGATCTCTTCCCGTCTATTTCTCTGCGGCGGCGCGACTACTTGACGCCCGGCTTCTTCTTGTTGGTCACCGTGCCCTTGCGCGGACCCTTGCGGGTGCGGGCGTTGGTGTGCGTGCGCTGGCCACGGGCCGGCAGTCCGCGGCGATGCCGCAGGCCACGGTAGGATCCCATTTCCATCAACCGCTTAATATTGAGCGAGACCTCTTTGCGGAGATCACCTTCCACCGATCCTTCGGTTTCGATCAACGTACGGATCTTGTTCACTTCTTCTTCCGTCAGGTCGGCAATTTTCTTGTCCGCATCCACGCCGGTGCGGTAGAGAATCGACTTCGCCCGGGTGCGGCCGATGCCGTAGATGTAGGTCAATCCAATTTCCGCGCGTTTGCGGGCGGGCAGATCAACACCGGAAATACGTGCCATTTACTAGTCCTCGTTCTGTTCTGAGTTTCTTTGAATTGCCGCGCGCGAGACTAGCCCTGACGCTGCTTGTGCTTAGGAACAACGCAAATCACCCGGACTACTCCCGAACGGTGGATGATCTTGCACTTGTCGCAAATTTTCTTGACCGATGCCCGTACTTTCATAACTTCCCTCTTCGCGTTGCTGAACTTTTGAAATCGTTGTTTACTACTATCGACCCGGATTCACGCTAACAATTCGTCCGCGCGTCGGATCCTGCTCGGAAACCGTTACCATCACCGGATCGCCCGGCCGTAATCGAACAAAATTTATTTCTTTCGCCCCGGCCGCGTGCGCCAGAATCTGCCGCTTGCTGCCGGCCAGTTCCAGCCGAATGAGCGCCTGGGGTAATAATTCCACCACCACAGCCTCGACCGGTTCCGCCATTCTGTTTTACTCTCCGGATCATGGCCGCGTTAACACCCATGGGCCGTCTTTTGTAACTGCCACACAATGCTCAAAGTGCGCGGATGCCGAACCATCCTGGCTGACCGCCGTCCATCGGTCCGACAATACTTTCGATGCCGCTTTGCCGAGGTTGACCATCGGTTCGATTGCCAGCACCATTCCTTCTTTCAATCTCGGATTTTCGTTGTTGCGGTCGACGTAGTTGGGAACTTGCGGCTCTTCATGCAGGGAAGTGCCGATCCCGTGTCCTACGAACTCGCGGACGATCGAAAACCCGTTTGTCTCCACGTAATTCTGAACCGTGGAGCAGATGTCAAACAGCCTGTTTCCCTCGCGGACCTTCTCGATCGCCATTTCGAGAGAATCCTTCGTGACGTCGAGCAGATGCTGGAGCGAAGCGGAAATCTCGCCCACCGGCACCGTAATAGCTGAATCGGCAAAGTAGCCGTCCAACTGAACCCCGGTATCGATCGAGATGACGTCGCCTTTTTTCAAGGCACCTTTGCTGGAAGGCATTCCGTGGACGATCTGGTCATTGACCGAAGTGCACAACACGTAGGGGTATCGGTTGCCAGCCGCCGCCGAGTAGTAACCCTTGAAGGCGGGCCGGGCGCCGGCATCGGCGATCATTTTCGCCGCCGCGTTCTCCAGCTCCATCGTTGTCACACCTTCAGTTACCATGTCTGCGAGCGTATTCAGAATTTTGTACACGAGTAGCCCGCTGCGTCTCATTTTTTCGAGTTCGGCCGGGCTCTTTCGGATAATCATTCTGCTTTTTTCGTCATTTTTGCGATCGAGCCGCCAATGCGATCCAACCGCCACACAATCCGGTCCGCTACGCCTTCCGGATCCATTTCCCCACATTCGATTGCTTCCACCAGCACGCCGTGTTTCCGGAGCGTTTCGGCCACCGGCCAGGTCTGCGACTGGTAAGTCTGCAACCGCTGTATCACCACCTCTTCCCGGTCATCGGCCCGGATCGTTAAAGCTTCGCCGTCGTTATCGCAAACTCCGGCTACCTTACTCGGATTCGATTCCAAATGGTAGATGGCGCCACAGGCAGGGCACGTCCGGCGGCCGGTAAGCCGCCTCAAAATTTCATTATACTCCACCCAAAGGTGTATCAGGACTGGGAAGAACGACCGGCCCTGAAACCACTGAGCCAGCCCGAGAGCTTGCGGAATGGTCCGGGGAAACCCGTCGAGGAGAAATCCGCCTTCACAGTCCGGCCATCCGAGACGGTCCCAAACCATTCGGCTGACGAGGTCATCCGGCGCCAACTGCCCGGCTGCCAGAATACTCTGCATTTCCAGACCTAGCGGCGTTTTCCGCGCAATCTGCTCCCGCAGCAGGTCGCCCGTGGCCAGATGCGGCCAGCCGGTCAGCTTGGTTAGCATCTTGCCCGTGGTTCCCTTGCCTGAACCCGGTGCGCCGAACAGCATCACCGCCAGGGGTCTCCGGGGAGCAGATTTGCTGGCGATATCGGCGGTATCGATTGTCAAAGAACTAACTTCCGAAAGGCATTATCAGGAACTGCGGCGGCCGCGAATCCGGCCAGCCCGAGGCGTGAAACCTTCGTAATGCCGCATGATCAACTGCGCTTCAATCTGGTTCACCGTATCCATGGCCACACCAACGACGATCAGAAGGCTGGTGCCGCCGAAGTAGAAGTTGACGCCCAACCCGTCCAGGATGAACCGGGGGAAGTGCGCGTCGATCCAGTTACCGAGCAGCGGCAAATGTTGCAGCTTGACGCCGCTGATCATCATTTCCGGCAGAAGGCTGAGGACAGCCAGATACAGGCCGCCGACCACGGTGATCTTGGTGAGCACTTTGTTCATGTAGTCGGACGTATTCTTGCCGGGGCGAATACCCGGAATGAACCCGCCGTACTTGCGCATGTTGTCAGCCGCTTCATTCGGGTTGAAGATAATGGACACGTAGAAGAAACAGAAGAAAATGATCAGCGCGATGAAAAGCAGGATGTAGAGCGGCTCTGCGTGCTGGATCGACCGGAGCATTGCCGAGAGATAGGCGTTGTCGCGGATGAAAGCAACTTGCGTCAGCGTCTGCGGGAACGTCAGCAACGAGCTTGCGAATATGACAGGAATCACGCCGCCGGCGTTGACTTTCATCGGCAGGTGAGTCGATTGTCCGCCCATCATCCGGCGTCCTACTACGCGTTTGGCATATTGTACCGGGATGCGGCGTTCGCCACGTTCGACCAGGACGATCAGCCCGATCACCGCGACCATCACCGCTGCGATGATCAGTACCTGAATGACGGACCATTCGCGAGTCAGGAAGGCCTTCTGGTAGATGCTATACATCGCTGAGGGCAGGCCGACCACGATACCGGTAAAAATGATCAACGACATGCCGTTCCCGATGCCGCGTTCGGTGATCTGTTCACCGAGCCACATGATGAACGCGGTGCCGGTAGTGAGCGAGATCATCGTCATGAAGATGAACCCAAAACCGGGGTTCACGACGAAATTCCCTTGCGACTGCAGGGCCGTGGCGATCGTAAATGACTGAATCAGCGCCAGAAGCACCGTCAGGTAACGGGTGTACTGGGTGATTTTCCGGCGGCCGAGCTCGCCTTCCTTCGAGAGTTTCTCCAGGGTCGGCACCACGATGGTCATCAACTGGAGGATGATCGAGCTCGTGATGTAGGGCATGATGCCCAGCGCGAAGATCGTTAGCCGGCGGAACATCCCGCCGCTGAACAGATCGAAGAATCCAAGGAGCGTACCCTGGTTCTGCCGGAAAAACTCCTCCAGACGTTCGGCGTCAATTCCCGGTGTGGGAATATGCCCGCCAAGACGATAAATCGCCAGCATTGCCAACGTAAAGAGAATACGGTTTCGCAAATCCGGAATTCGGAATGCGTTCGCCACTGCTTCCAGGAACTTCATGCCAATCCTTTTGTGCGGAGTTGCACAGTGCGTGAATCCTACTGTTCCTTCGGTTTACGCGTCACCGGGGGGATGACAACCGCGGTACCGCCGGCCTTTTCGATCTTCTCTTTCGCCGCGGCGGAGAAGTGATGCGCCGTAACGGTGATGGCGCGGGTGATGTCGCCGGTGGCGAGGACTTTCAAACCGTCTTCGAGCTTTTTGATCAGTCCGGCGGCTTGGAGCGACTGGACGTCAAAGTTATTTCCGTCGAGTTCGTTCAGGGTGGCCAGGTTCACGATCGCGTAGGTCTTCTTGAACATGGCGTTGGAAAAGCCACGCTTCGGCAAACGGCGGTGCAGCGGCATCTGGCCGCCTTCAAACCCGCGCATACGCGAATAACCGCTGATCGATTTGGCGCCTTTGGCGCCGCGCCCGGCGAATTTGCCGCGGCCGGTTCCCATGCCCTGGCCCAGGCGGCGTTTGTTTTTTACTTGCCCGGCAGGGGGCCTGATTTCACTGAGATTCATCGCGTTCTACCTGTTGGCGGTGCCTTATTCCACGATCCGCAGAAGATGCGGAACCTTTAATACCATACCGCGGAACCCGGGGGTGTCCGGCCGTTCCACGATCCGGTTGAGCTTTTTCAACCCTAACGACCGCACGATCTGCTTATGCGTTTCGGGCGTGCAGATAGTGCTGCGATACAACTGAATTTTGATCTTTTTGTCGGCCATGTCTTGCCTCATCTGCCCAAAGATTACATGCGCTCCGGCAAAATGCCGCGCATTTCGGCCACTTCGCTCTTGTCGCGCAACTGCTCGAGAGCGGCAATGGTGGCCTTCACTACGTTGTGCGGGTTGTGCGTACCCAGAGATTTGGTGAGCACATTCTGAATGCCCACGGCTTCGATCACCGCACGCACCGGGCCACCGGCGATAACGCCGGTACCTTGCGGAGCGGGCTTGAGCAACACCTGGCCGGCTCCAAACCGCCCCAGAACAGGGTGCGGAATGCTGGTGCCCAGCACGTGAATGCGCCGCAGATTCTTCTTTGCAGCTTCGATGCCCTTCTTGATCGCGGCTGGCACTTCCTTCGCCTTGCCGGTGCCGAAACCAACAATCTTATTGCCCGGATCCCCGATGACAACCAACGCGGAGAAGCTCAGGTTTTTGCCGCCCTTCACGACCTTCGTGACGCGGTTAATGGAAACAACCTGCTCCTTGAGTCCGGATGTCGGTTCCACGCGCTTGATAACAGTTGCTGGCATGAATGCGTAATCTCCCGATTAAAACTTCAGTCCGGATTCACGCGCGGCATCCGCCAGCGCCTTCACCCGGCCATGGTATAGGAAGCCGCCGCGGTCGAATACCACAGCACTGATCCCTTTTTCTTTGGCACGTTCGGCAACCAGTTTCCCGATTGCGGTCGCTCCGGCCACATTGCCACCGTTGGGCGCGCCCTTCTCCGCCGTGGAGGCGGAGGCCAGGGTAGTACCGGTCCGGTCGTCGATAATTTGTGCGTAAATGTGCTTGATGGAACGGAAGACGGCCAGACGGGGCCGTTCCGCCGTTCCCGACAGCTTTTTGCGGATCCGAGTGTGAATCCGGCGGCGGACTTCGTCGCGATTGACTTTTTTAACCATGCGTTTCGATCCCTTTTCCTTTCCGGATTACTTTCCTTTACCACCGGCGCCCGATTTGCCGGCCTTCTTGCGGAGCACTTCGCCCGTGTAACGGACACCCTTGTTCTTGTACGGGTCGGGCTTGCGGAGCGAACGCATGTTCGCCGCTACCTGCCCCAGAACCTGTTTGTCGTATCCGGTCAGGACCAAGTGGGTGTTCTTGTCGATCTTCGCTTCAACGCCCGGAGGCAGCAGGAATTCGATGTTGTGGGAGTATCCGAGGGTGAAGTGGATGGTATCCTTGCCCTTGACTTCGGCGCGGAAGCCAACGCCGACGATGTCCAGTTCCCGGGTAAAGCCGGCGCTGACGCCCTGAATGGCGTTAGCGGCCAGAGCCCGCGTGAGCCCATGAACCGCCGCGTAGGAGTCGTTCTCCCGCTTAACATCCAGGATGGCCCCATTGTGCTCGATCGAAATACCGCTCGGCACCGGGACGGTCAGCTTGCCCTTCGGGCCTTCGACGTGCATCGGCCCGGGCGTCGCATCGATCTTAATCTTGACCCCGGCAGGTACCGGGATCGGTTTTTTTCCAATTCTCGACATCGTTCTTTTTCCTTACGGTTCTTGCTACTCGGACTTGAGGGAGTCTCTTGCCCGGCTTCGCCGTTAATTCCAGCAGCAGAGCGCGGTCCGCGGCTTGGTGACTACCAAACCGAGCAGAGCAGCTCGCCGCCAACCCCTTGTTTACGCGCCGTCCGACCCGTCATCACACCACTCGGCGTGGTGAGGATGTTGATCCCCATGCCGCCGAGGACGCGCGGAATCTCCTTGGCGGCCACGTAGACGCGGCGGCCGGGCTTGGATTCCCGCTCCAGGTGAGAGATCACCGGCGTATTGTTTGCGTTGTACTTCAGGTAGATCTTGATGACCCGCTTGGAGCCCTCATCTCCCTGCTTGTAGTTCAGGACGTAGCCCTCTTCCTTGAGGATCCGTGCAATCTCGAGCTTCAACTTCGAGCCGGGCACATCCACTTTGGCGTGCCGCGCCTGCATCGCGTTCCGGATCCGCGTGAGCATATCTGCGATGGGATCGCTAACCATTCTCGATTCCCCTTCCTTCGTAATTCCCTAAGATTTCCAAGCTCGACACTACCAGCTAGCCTTGATAACGCCAGGGATCTCCCCGGCGAGGGCCAGCTTGCGGAAACAGATACGGCAAAGGCCGAACTTGCGGATGTATGCCCGCGGACGGCCGCAGCGGAAGCAGCGGTTGCGATGCCGGACCCCGGCCTTTTGGACGCCTTTTTCTTTTTGCGCCTTCAGCTTCAGGTCCTTGGCGATTTTGGCGGTTGTGGCCATGTGCGCTTCAAATCCTCTCTTCTCGTTACTTTGCCGCGAACGGCAGACCCATATGCTTCAACAACGCCATTCCCTCGGCATCCGTTTTGGCAGTGGTCGTGAAACAGATATTCATACCCTTGGTCTTCTCAACCTTGTTGTAGTCGATTTCGGGGAATATCAATTGATCCTTCAAGCCGAGCGTATAATTGCCGCGGCCATCAAACGCCTTGGTCGAGATTCCGTGGAAATCGCGCACGCGCGCCAGGGAAACGCTGACTAGACGGTCCAAAAATTCGTACATGCGATCGCCGCGGAGCGTGACCATGCAGCCGATCGGCATGTTCTCACGCAGCTTGAAGGCGGCGATGGACTTGGTGGCTTTGCAGACGACCGGCTTCTGTCCGGCGATCTGGCCCAATTCATTGACCGCGCCGTCCATCAGTTTCGGATTGCCCGTCGCTTCGCCGAGGCCGATGTTCAACGAGATTTTTTCAATCTTCGGAACGGCCATGATATTGCTGTAGCCGAACTCCTTCATTAGCGCTGGAAGGACGTTCTTTGTGTAATGTTCTCTGAGCCTGGCCATGGTTGCTTTCCGTTTACTGCCTGATTAGTTCTTCGACGCCAGCACTTCCCCGTTTTTGCGCGCGACGCGCACTTTCCGGGCTGAAGCGCCTTCGCCTTCCAGTTTGTAACCGACGCGCGTCGGCTTGCCATCGGAGGTAACGATCATAACGTTCGAAACGTGGAGCGTAGCTTCCTTCTCCGCGATACCGCCCTTGATCTGCTTGGCGGGGTTGGCTTTCGTATGCCGCTTCACCATCATCACGCCCTCCACCAGGACGCGCTCTTTTTCTTTCTGTACTTCGAGGACGCGGCCGGTCTTGCCCTTGTCGCGGCCGGCGATCACTTTGACCGTATCGCCCTTTCGAATTTTGATCGTTGCCATCGGAATTCCCTTTTCCTGCTAAACCGTTAAATTACTTCCGGCGCCAGCGAGACGATTTTCATGAATCGCTTATCGCGCAGTTCGCGCGCCACCGGTCCAAACACGCGGGTCCCGATCGGCTCGCCCAATTCATTGATCAACACGGCGGCGTTGGTGTCGAAACGGATGTAGGTTCCATCCTTGCGGCGGGTCTCCTTCCGCATGCGCACGATGACGCAGCGGACGACCTTCCCTTTCTTGACGGTGCCATCCGGCGCCGCTTCCTTCACTGCCGCGGTGATTACGTCACCGAGACCGGCCTTCAATCCGAGATCGCCGCCGCGAGGCGCGATGCACTGCAACTTGCGTGCGCCGCTGTTATCGGCTACCTCGAGGATTGTTCGCATCCCTATCATGACTGTCTCCTTAAATGCCCGCGGAATTCACTACTTTTTCGCCGCGCCAACCTGAACGGCGGCCCGCACGATGTCGGACAGCGCCCAGCGCTTCAGCTTCGATAGGGGGCGGTGCTCAACAATGCGCACCAGATCGCCAACCTTCGCCAGTCCCTGTTCGTCGTGGGCGTAAAACTTCTTCCGCTTCTTTACGATCCGGCGATAAAACGGGTGCGCCACTCGCCGCGATACTTCCACGACGATCGTCTTTTCCATTTTGGTCGAGACAACTTCCCCGATCTTTACCTGGCCCTTCTTGGCCTCGGCCGTCGCCTGCGGATTTGTATTTTCCGGCATGACTTACTTTGCCCTCTCGCGCAGAACCGTCAGGATCCGCGCCCGATCTTTTTTCGCTTCCCGATACTTCTTCAACCCATCGGTTTGCCCCAGGGACATTTGGAAGCGCAACCGGAACATGGACTCATCCATGTCCTTCATCTGTTTTTCGAGCTCAGCCGATTCCAGCCCGCGGATTTTTTCTGCTTTCATGACGAATCCTTGCCTAATCCTGATCAACCCTGCTGTTCGCGGGTGACCATCTTGGTTTTCAGCGAGATTTTCTGCGCCGCCAACCGCATTGCTTCCGCCGCGATCTCCTCGGAAACCCCTTCCATTTCGAAAAGGATCTTGCCGGGACGGACGACCGCTACCCAAAACTCCGGTGCGCCTTTGCCCTTACCCATACGGGTTTCAGCGGGCTTCTTGGAAACCGGCTTGTCCGGGAACACCCGGATCCAAACTTTACCGCCGCGCTTGATGTGGCGGGTCATGGCGATACGGGCCGCTTCGATCTGGCGGTTGGTCACCCAGCCGCAAACCATCGCCTTCAGCCCGAAGTCCCCGAAGCTCAAAGTGCTTCCGCGCCAGGCCAGCCCGGTCATGCGGCCGCGTTGCTGCTTGCGGTATTTGACTTTCTTCGGCATCAACATGGCTAATTACTCCTGACCTTCACTAGTAGGGGTGTCGACGGCAGGCGTCGCTTCGCTGGCCGGCGCAGCGGATTCCACAGTATCTGTCTTCCAGGACGGCTGCACGGGCTGTGCCATCGGAGGGGCGATCGGCCGCGGTGCGGCTCCTTCCGCTCCGGGCGGAGGCGCCTGCATCGGAGGACCTGATGGAGCGCCTTGCTGGCGATCTCCGTATCCGCGATCCTGCCCACCACCGTATCCACCGCCTTGCGGACCGCCGGCGGGACCGCGGCGCTCACGCCGTTCGCCGCCGCGTTCACGGTCGCCGCGCGGGGCGCGGCGCGGTTCGGGTTCATTGGAGATCTTGCGGAAGTCCCCAAGAATTTCGCCCTTATAGATCCACACTTTGACGCCGATTACGCCGTACGTGGTGTTGGATTCGCTGAAACCGTAGTCAATGTCGGCTCGCAGGGTGTGGAGCGGCAACTGGCCGTCCAGATACCACTCGCTGCGGGCAATTTCGGCGCCGTTCAACCGGCCGGAAACACGAACCTTGATACCTTTGCAGCCGAGTCGCTTGGCGGAGTCAACCGCCTTCCGCATGGCGCGGCGGAACGCAACGCGCTTTTCGAGCTGGAGGGCGATCGATTCGCTGACGAGCTGGGCGTCGACATCGGGCTTGGAAACTTCCTGAATGTCGATGAAAACTTCCCGCTTGGTGCGTTTGGCCAGTTCCGACTTCAGCTTTTCGATTTCCGCGCCTTTGCGGCCGATAATGATACCAGGACGGGAAGTGCGGATGGTGATGCGCAGCTTGTTGCCGGGACGGTCGACTTCAACCGAGCTGACGCCTGCGGCCTTCAGGCGCTTGCGGAGCTCGTCCTTCAGGTCGAGATCTTCTTCGAGCAGCTTGGAGTAGTCCTGCTTGGCGAACCAACGCGAACGCCACGTCTTCGTGACGCCGAGCCGGAAGCCGTATGGATGTGTTTTTTGACCCATTTAAATCCCTTGCGCCTCTTATTTTTCCGCCACAGCCACAACGATATGGCTGATCCGGCGCTGGTAGCGATAGGCCCGGCCCATCGGGGCGGGACGAATGCGCTTCATGCGCGGCCCCTCGTTGACGTAGGCTTCGCTTACCGTCAGTTGATCGACGTCCACGTTGCTCGACTTGCTTTCGGCGTTGGCGATCGCGGACCGCAACACCTTTTCGACGGTCGGAGCGATTCGCTTGTTGGTGGACCGCAGGATGTTAATCGCATCTCCCGCGCGTTGCCCGCGAATGAGATCGACAACCAACCGCGCCTTCTGCGGCGATACCCGGATATATCTTGCTTCGGCTCTTGCTTGCATAATCAGCCTGCCTTACCCGATTTTTCGGTTTTTGCCACGTGACCCTTGAACGTGCGGGTCGGCGAAAATTCGCCCAACTTGTGGCCAACCATGTTTTCGGTCACATAGACCGGAATGAACTTCTTGCCATTGTGCACAGCGAATGTGTGCCCGATGAACGTCGGCAGAATCGTGGAGCGCCGCGACCAGGTCTTGACGACCTTCTTGTCGTTGGCGGCGATCAACTTCTCCACCTTCACCAGCAGGTGGTCATCGGTGAACGGACCTTTTTTAAGAGAACGACCCATCGTGCAAGTCCCTTCCTAGCTCTTCTTGCCGCGGCGCGCGACAATCTGGTTGTCGGTGCGCTTGTTGTTTCGCGTCTTGAATCCACGTGTCGGCTGGCCCCAGGGCGTAACCGGGTGGCGGCCACCGGATGTCCGGCCCTCACCACCGCCATGCGGGTGGTCGACCGGGTTCATCGTCACACCGCGGTTGTGCGGTGTGCGGCCCTTCCAGCGGGTTCGTCCGGCCTTGCCGTACGTTTCGTTTTCGTGTTCCGGGTTGCCCACCTGGCCGATCGTCGCAATGCAGCGGAGATCGACGCGGCGAACTTCACCCGAGGGCAGCTTCAGCAGCGCGATGCCGCCTTCTTTGGAAACCAACTGCGCCTGTGCGCCGGCGCTGCGAGCCATCTGCGCACCCTTGCCGGGCTTCAGCTCGATAGCGTGAACGACGGTACCTGCCGGTATGTTCTTGAGCGGAAGGCTGTTACCGGTCAGGATGTCGGCCGCCGGGCCGGACGTCACGGTGGCGCCAACGGCGAGACCAACGGGGGCAATGATGTATCGCTTTTCGCCATCGGCGTAGTGCAGCAGCGCCAAACGGGCTGAACGGTTCGGATCGTATTCGATGGCCGCAACTCGCGCGGGCACACCCTCTTTTTCCCGTTTGAAATCGACGACACGCAATGTCTGCTTGTGGCCGCCCCCGATAAACCGCGAGGTTACCCGTCCGGTATTGTTACGGCCTCCGGACTTTTTCTTACCGACGGTGAGCGACTTTTCCGGCGTTTGCTTTGTGATGTCGTCGCGCATCAGCGTCGTCATGTAACGACGGCTGGGCGTGTACGGGCGGTATGTTTTGACTGGCATTTAGATCTCCGCGTACTCCGGCATCTTCTCGCCGGCCTTCAATCTGACGTAGGCCTTTTTCCAATCCGAGCGGTAGCCGGAGAAGCGGCCGCGGCGGCGGAGCTTCCCTTCGTTGTTCAGTACCCGGACATCGGCCACTTTGACCTGGAAAAGCTTCTCAACGGCCGCTTTAATAAGGATCTTGTTGGCGTCGTGGTGGACTTCAAAGCAGAGAGTATTTTCGCTCTCCTTCTTTGTGAGCCCTTTTTCGGTAACGATCGGGCGGCGGACAATTTCGTAGATGTTCATTACGCCAAGCCCTCCGAAAGTCGCTTCGCGGCGGATTCACTGATGAGAATCTGCTTTGCGTCTAAAAGATGATAAGGATTCACTTCGCGGCTGGCGAGCAGCACCAGGCCGGGAATGTTGCGGGCGCCAAGGGCCAGGTTCCGGTTATCGGAGTTGTCGATAACGAGTACTTTGTTTGGAGATTCCAAACGGTTCAGAGCGCCGGCGAAGGTTTTGGTCTTGTGGTCGGCCAAGGTGAATTCGCTGACCACTTTGATGTGGCCGTCGAGCAACTTCGCGGTCAGAGCGGAGCGTAACGCACCCACCAACATCTTCTTGGGGAGCTGGTAGCTGTAGTCGCGAGGCTGCGGTCCGTGGGTAGTGCCGCCGTGGCGCCACAGTGGGCTGCGGATGGAGCCCATACGAGCGCGGCCGGTACCCTTCTGCTTCCACAACTTCTTGCCGGAACCGGCGACTTCGTGCCGGGTCTTGGTCTTGGCCGTTCCGCGGCGCAGATTCGCCTGGTAGTTCCGAACGGCTTCATAAAGCAGGGCTTTGTTAACAGTGGCGCCGAAAACGGCGTCCGACAGCTCCAGCGAGCCTACCTTTGTATTATTGAGATCGATAACGTCGACTGTTGGCATCGTTCGGCTCCTTCTAGTACCCCGACTTCGCGCGGCGGATGACAACATAACCGCCGTTCGGTCCGGGCACCGCGCCCTTTACCATGATCAGGTTCTCTTCGGTGTTAACGCCGACGATCTCCAGATTCCTCACCGTCACCTGGGCATCGCCCGAGTGGCCGGCCATACGCATGCCGGGGAAAACCCGGCTGGGAAAGCTGGAAGCGCCGATCGAACCCGGCGCGCGACCGAACATCGAACCGTGGCCGCCCGGGCCGCCGCGGAAGTTGTGGCGCTTGATGATCGACGTGAATCCGCGTCCCTTGGAGGTGCCAATGACATCGACCTTCTGCTTAACCTGGAACTGTTCCGCAAGAACCCGGTCCCCGGTCTTCATATCGTCGTTGCCCGGACCCAGCTTCAGCTCCTTCAGGAACTGAATCCCATCCGCGTTGGCCTTTTTGAGGTGACCGGTTTCGGGCTTGTTGATCCGTGACGGCTTGACGTATTCCATCAGTCCGAGTTGCACGGCGTTGTAACCATCCGTGGCCGGCGTCTTGCGCTGCACGACAACACAAGGACCCGCCTTAACCAGGGTCACTGGGACCACCTGGCCTTCCGCGTTGAACACTTGCGTCATCCCGATTTTCTTGCCGAGAATTCCTGGGCTCATTGCACTTTCCTCGAACGGGGATTTCTACTTTCGTTTTGGCAACCGTCGCGGCGCCCGCGCCGCGCGTCCATTGCCTCTACGTTCCCCGGATTCTTAAATTCTTGTTTCTACTACTGGTTATGCCGATTTACGACGAAGATCGGAGCTACTTCTTACCGAAGGCCTTGATCTCGACGTCGACGCCGGCGGGCAGATCCAGCTTCATCAACGCATCCACGGTTTCCTGGGTGGGCGACAGGATGTCCAGCAAACGCTTGTGCGTCCGCATTTCAAACTGTTCGCGCGACTTCTTGTCGACGTGGGGAGAACGGTTGACCGTGTGCCGGTTAATTACTGTCGGCAACGGTATCGGACCCGCCACCTGCGCGCCACTCCGCTTGGCCGTCGCAACGATTTCCTGCGTGGACTGGTCCAGTACGCGGTGATCGTACGCTTTCAGCCGAATTCTGATGCTTTCTCTCAAGGACATGGATCCAATCTTTCGATTCGTTTGTTCGGGGCCGCCTCTTTGGGAGGCGGCCCCAGCTTTTCATTACTAGGAAACGATTTCCGCCACCGTGCCGGCGCCGACCGTACGGCCGCCTTCGCGAATGGCGAAGCGCAGACCCTTGTCCATGGCGACCGGGGTGATCAGTTCGATTTCCATCTGGATGTTGTCGCCCGGCATCACCATTTCGGTGCCGGCGGGCAGATGCGCCACACCCGTCACGTCGGTGGTCCGGAAGTAGAACTGCGGACGGTAACCGTTGAAGAACGGCG
>Ga0315912_10000493_pt1 | contig 73307 bp, 64 predicted proteins | sample VfabasoilMG_FD_204469 | JGI IMG/M metagenome (GOLD analysis project Ga0315912, IMG submission 204469) | Garden soil microbial communities collected in Santa Monica, California, United States - V. faba soil | ecosystem: Environmental > Terrestrial > Soil > Garden | place: USA: California... | reverse complement strand
GGTCGGCCATTTGGCCGGTGACGTTCGGCCTGGCGTGCTGCGCCATCGAGATGATGGCGATGAGCTGCGGGCGGTACGACATCGCCCGGTTTGGCGCCGAAGTGTTTCGCGGGTCGCCCCGGCAGTCGGATCTGATGATTGTGGCGGGCCGGCTCTCGCGCAAGATGGCGCCTGTGCTGCGCCGCATTTACGACCAGATGCCGGAGCCCAAGTGGGTGATTTCGATGGGCGCCTGCGCGAGCTGCGGCGGCGTGTTCGACAACTACGCCATCGTGCAGGGTGTGGACCAGGTGGTGCCGGTGGACGTGTTCGTCCCGGGATGCCCGCCGCGGCCCGAATCGCTGATTTACGGCATCGTGCAACTGCAGCGCAAGATTGATCAGCAGAGGATGAGCGCGTAACGCGCTGACGTTTCATGGATTCAACCGGCATCCTCGACCTGCTGCGCCGCGCCGTTCCTGGCGCGACGATTGGCGAACTCGAGTCGATCGACATGTCGACGATCACCGTCGATCGCGAGCACCTGATCGAGGTGGGCCTGGTGCTTCGCGACGACCCGTCGCTGCAATTTGCGCTGCTGGTCGATGTGACGGCGGTTGATCGGCTGCCGGCCGAGCCGCGTTTTGAAATCGTGTACCACATGGCCTGCGTGGGCGAGGCGTATCTCACGGCCGGCGCGAGCACCGCGGCCACGCCTCGTCGGCTGCGCCTGAAGGTGATGTTGTCCGCGGCTGACACGCGTGTGCCGAGCGTCGTGTCCGTGTGGCCAACCGCGGGTTGGCCGGAGCGCGAGGTGTTCGACCTGTTCGGCATTTCGTTCGACGGGCATCCCGATTTGCGGCGCATCCTGATGCCGGATGACTGGGACGGCTTCCCGCTTCGGCGTGACTATCCCGTGCAGATTCGCAAAGACGCGGCGTCATGGTCGCCGCTGCAGCTGACTGTCGAGGAGTTCGCGCGGAACATTCGCGCTGGCCACGACAAGGCCGTGAAGCAGGCGCGGCCCACGGGAACGAAAGCCGATTCCCGTGAATGATCTGAGTGATCTAGACGTGGTGCGCCGGGCGCTGGGCGACGCGGCCGATCTGCATCGACGCGTGTCCGACGGGCAAGCCGACGCGATTGTCCAGGCCGCGCAGGTGATGCGCCAGGCGATGGAGTCGGGCCACAAGGTACTGGTGTTCGGGAATGGCGGCAGCGCGACGGACGCGCAGCACTTCGCCGCGGAGCTGGTAGGGAAGTTTGGCCGGGAACGGCGCGGCCTGCCGGTCGTGGCGCTCACGGCGGACCAGGCGATTCTGACGTCGGTGGCGAACGATTACGGCTACGACCACGTGTTCGCACGTCAGGTGGAAGCGCTGGGGCAGGACGGCGATGTCGCGATGGGCATCACGACGAGTGGCACGTCGGCGAACGTGAATCGCGGCCTCGAAACGGCGCGGGTGCAGGGACTGACCACGGTGGGATTGACGGGCCGTGACGGCGGCGAGACCGGCACGCTGGTGGACGTGCACGTGAACGTGCCCGGCGTGACCAGCGCGCAGGTCCAGGAAGTGCAGCGGACCGTGTTGCATGTGATGTGCGAGTTGATCGAGAGAGTGCATGCCTGAACTGCGCAGCGAGACGATGACGGTCAACATGGGGCCGCAGCACCCCAGCACGCACGGCGTGCTGCGTCTGGTGCTCGAGCTCGACGGCGAGAACATCGTGTCCGCCGAGCCCACGATTGGCTTCCTGCACACCGGCATCGAAAAGACGGCGGAACAGAAGAAGTGGCAGCAGATCATCCCGCTCGTGGAGCGCATGGATTATCTGGGTCCGCAGTCGAACAGCCTGGCGTTTTGCCTGTCCGTCGAGAAACTCATCGGGCTGGAGATACCCGATCGCGTCATCTGGATTCGCGTCCTGATTGCCGAACTGCAGCGGCTGTCGAGCCACCTCGTGTGGCTGGGCACGCACGGCATGGAAATCGGCGCCGTCTCGGTGATGCTCTATTGCTTCCGCGAACGCGAGCAGCTGCTCAACCTCAACGAGATGCTCGCCGGCTTCCGGATGTTCCCGAGCTACATCCGCATCGGCGGCCTGCGCGAGGACCTGCCGCGTGGTTTCAAGGAAGCGGTCACCGAGTTCCTCGACAAGTTTCCGGCGAAGCTCGTCGAGTACGACAAGCTCCTCACGAAGAATCACGTGTGGCTCGGCCGCACCAAGGGTGTAGGCAAGCTGAGCCGCGAAGAGACCATGGCCATGGGGCTGGTCGGCCCGTTGGCGCGCGCGGTGGGCATCCCGTACGACGTCCGCAAGACGTTTCCGTACCTCAAGTACGACACGTTCGACTTCAAGGTGCCGACGGCGACCGAAGGCGACGTGTTTGCGCGGTACACCGTGAAGATGGAAGAGATGCGCCAGAGCCTCAGTCTCTGCAAGCAGGCGCTCGAACGCATTTCGCCGACCGGCGTGTTCGACTGCCGCGACTTCCGCTACGTGCCGCCTCCCAAGGATCGCGTCTACACCGAGATGGAAGCGTTGATTCAGCACTTCCTGCTGTATTCGCAGGGGTTCAACGTGCCGAAGGGCGAGGCCTACGTGCCGGTCGAAGGCGCGCGCGGCGAGCACGGCTTCTACGTCGTCTCGGATGGCGGCAACCGCCCGGTCCGCGTGAAGTCCCGCGCCCCGTCGTTCATCGCCTGCCAGGCACTGCCGAAGATGATCATCGGCGGCCTGATCGCGGACGTGATTGCGGTTATCGGATCGACCGATGTGGTTATGGGAGATGTGGACCGTTGATTTGCCCAACTAATAGAAGTCCGCGAAGCCCGCAGCGTAGCTGCGGCGCTGAGCGGGGCGAGCGGCGAAGAGCCGCGAGCAGCGAGCGGGGGTGGGGCCCCGCGAGCGAGTTAAATAAAGAGGACTAATGTCATTTCATCCCCAAATGGACTACGGCCGCGGACATCACAAGTCCGCGCGCGCGCTGCCTGAAGAAGGGCCGGCGTTTGCCTACACGGCCGAGAACCGCGCGCGGATGGAAGAGATCTGCACGCGCTATCCGCCGGAGCGCCGCAAATCGGCGATCCTCTACGCGCTGTTCGTCGCGCAACAGCAGCAGGGACACCTGACGCTGAACGCGATGCGGCACGTGGCCGAGTTCATCGGATGCACGCCGGCCGAAGTCGAGGACGTCGTCTCCTACTACGTGATGTTCTTTACGCGTCCCACCGGCAAGTACGTGCTGCAGGTGTGCCGCACGCTGTCGTGCGCGCTGATGGGCGCCGAGCGCGTGACCGAGGAACTCTCGAATGTGCTCGGCCTCAAGCCGGGCGAGACCGACGCGACGCGGGAATTCACGTTGCTCGAAGTCGAGTGTCTGGGCGCCTGCGACAAGGCGCCGGTCGTGGGCGTCAACGACGACTGGCACGAGTGCCAGCGGCCCGAGGATGCGCGCGCGTTGGTTGACGGCCTCCGAACGAAAGGCACGTCGGCCTTGTCAGGTTGCCACCTCAAAGTTACGTCATGACAGAGCCCATCCTCACCCGCTACATTCGGGAAGCCAACTGCCACACGTTGGCGTTCTACGAAAAGACCGGCGGCTACAAGGCGCTGAAGAAGGCCATCGGCATGACGCCGGATGCCGTGGTCGAGCAGGTCAAGGCCTCAGGATTGCGCGGTCGCGGCGGCGCCGGTTTTCCGACCGGCATGAAGTGGCAGTTCGTCGACAAGAAATCGCCGAAGCCGAAGTACATCTGCTGCAACGCGGACGAGAGCGAGCCCGGCACGTTCAAAGACCACGTGCTGATGGAGCGCAATCCGCACTTGCTGTTCGAGGGCTGCCTCATCGGCTGCCACGCGATCGGGGCGAAGGTCGCCTACATCTACATCCGCGGCGAGTTCTACCACGTGCAACTGGTGCTCGAAGCCGAGCTGGCGAAGGCGCGCGCCGCCGGCTACGTCGGCAAGAACATCATGGGCACCGGGTTCGACTGCGAGATTCACATTCACCGCGGCGCCGGCGCGTATGAAGCCGGCGAAGAAACCGCGCTGATTGAATCCCTGGAAGGGAAGCGGGCGCAACCGCGCATCAAACCGCCGTTCCCGGCCGTGGAGGGCCTCTGGGGTTGCCCCACGGCCGTCAATAACGTCGAGACGTTGTGCAACGTCCCGTTCATCATCGAGCACGGCGTCGAGTGGTTCACGAAGATTGGCCCCGAGAAGAACTCGGGGCCGAAGCTGTTCTGCATCAGCGGCCACGTCCAGAAGCCCGGCACGTACGAGGCGTCGATGGACGTGTCGTTCCGTGATCTCATTTACGACCCGAAGTACGCGGGCGGTATCCGTGGCGGTCACAAGCTGAAGGCGGTTATCCCCGGCGGATCGTCGGTGCCAGTGCTGCTGCCGGATCAGCTCGACATTCCCGCCAGTTTCGACGGCCTCGTCAAGGCTGGTTCGATGCTCGGGTCGGCCGGCGCCATCGTCATGGACGAGACGACGTGCATGGTGTGGGCGGCTGAGAACCTTTTGTACTTCTATAAACATGAATCGTGCGGCAAGTGCACGCCCTGCCGCGAAGGCGGCGACTGGTTGCACCGGCTGCTCGGCAAGATCGAGCGCGGCGAGGGCGAGATGCGCGATCTCGATCTGCTGCTGTCGGTCGCGAACAACATCATGGGCAAGACGCTGTGCGCGTTTGGTGACGCGGAAGCGACGCCCGTGCTGTCGACCATCTCCCGATTCCGCGATGAGTACGAAGCGCACATCCGCGAGGGCCGATGCACGGTCCCGGCTCCCTGGCGTGCGGGCACGCGCGCGATGGCGGCGCACTGAAGATGACACCCGAACTCATCGCGCAGCTCATCGTCATCGGGTTCACGTTCTTCATGCTGCTGAACTCGGCGGCCGTGCTCGTGTACATGGAGCGCAAGGTCGCCGCGGTCATTCAGCAGCGGTACGGCCCGTATCTGGTTGGTCCGAAGGGCGCGCTGCAGCCGCTCGCGGACATCATCAAGCTCATTTTTAAAGAGGAACTGCGGCCCAAGTCGGCCGATGCGTTTCTCTTCTATCTGGCGCCGATCGTGTCGGCCACGGCGGCGTTTGCGGCGTTCGCGGTCGTGCCGTGGGGCGCTGACACGGATTTTTCGACGCTGGCGCGTCTGCTGTTTCTCGACAGGATTTTCGGGTTCACCGGCCTCGAGCACCCGATTCGTCTGGCTGCGGCGGACGTGAACGTTGGGCTGCTCGTGATCTTCTCGATCACCGCGATGGGCGTGTACGGCATCGTGCTCGCCGGCTGGAGCTCGAACAGCAAGTATTCGTTGCTGGGCGCCTTGCGCGCGTCCGCGCAGATGATCAGCTACGAGATTTCGTACGGCCTCTCGTTCGCGGCCGTCATCATGCTGGCCGGGTCGCTGTCGCTCGCGACGATCGTGGACCAGCAGGCGGGTTACTGGTTCGGGTTCATTCCGAAGTGGTACATCTTCATTCAGCCCGTCGGGTTCTTCATCTTCCTCACGGCGGGCGTCGCGGAAACGAATCGCGCGCCGTTCGACTTCCCGGAAGCCGAACAGGAGCTCGTCGCCGGGTATCACACCGAATACAGCTCGATGAGTTTCGCCATGTTCTTCCTGGCGGAATACGTGAACATGGTCACCGTCTCGGCCGTGGCCACCGACCTGTTCCTCGGCGGCTGGCACGGTCCGTTCCCGCTGCCCGACGGATTTGGCTGGGTGTGGTTCCTCGCCAAGATCTTCGTGTTGCTCTTCTTCTACATCTGGATGCGCTGGACGCTGCCGCGCTATCGCTACGACCAGTTGATGGAGTTCGGCTGGAAGTGGTTGTTGCCGGCCGCGGTGTTGAACCTGTTGGTCAGCGCGTACATCGCGCTGCGGGTCGGCTGGTAGGGCCGGGTCACGACAATGGATGCCTTGCTGTTCTGGATTCTGGCGGCTGTGACGGTCGCGTCGGCGGTGCTGGTCATTGGCCAGCGCAATCCGATGCGAAGCGTGCTGCTGCTCATCGTGATGTTCATGGCGCTGGCGGGTTTGTATGTGACGCTCGGATCGCCGTTCGCGGCGGTCGTGCAGATCATCATTTATGCGGGCGCCATCATGGTGCTCTTCCTGTTTGTCGTCATGTTGCTCAACGTGCCGACGGAGGAAACGCCGATTGGCCGGCAGGCGCGGCTGTTGGGCGGTGTCGGCCCGCGGCGGTTCGGCGCGTTGCTGTCGGCGGCGCTGGCGCTGGAGCTGTTCTGGGCTTTGGGCCGTCTGGGTGCGGTGGCGATGCCGGCGGGTGATACACCCGAAACGACCGTCAAGGCGATCGGGCTTCGGCTGTTCCGCGATTATGCGTTCGCGTTCGAAGCCACGTCCGTCCTGATTCTCGTGGCGATGGTCGGCGCCGTCATCCTGGCCCGAAAGGAGCCGCAGCCCTAATGCTCCCCGAGCCGACGCTCAATTCCTATCTGATGCTCTCTGCCGTGCTGTTTGCGATTGGCACGGCCGGCGTCTTCCTGCGGCGCAACATCATCACGATTCTGCTGTCGGTCGAAGTGATGCTGAATGCCGTCAACCTGACGTTCATCGCCGTGGATCGGTTCCGCGGCCTGGTCGACGGCCAGATCATGGTGTTCTTCGTGATCACGGTGGCGGCCGCGGAGGCCGCCGTCGGCCTGGCCATCGTCATTGCGCTGTTCCGGCACAAGGAAACGTTGACGCCGGACGTGTTTACGTCGCTCAAGTGGTGATGGCGTGCTGTATCTGATTCCACTGCTCCCGTTCGTCGGTTTCCTGGTCAACGCGGCCATCGGGAAGCGTTTGTCCAAGACCATGTCCGGGCTGTTGGCCACGGGCGTGATGGCCGCGTCGTTCGGCATCGCCGCGATGTCAGTGTGGACGCTGGTGGGCCAGACGCCGGTCGATGGCGTTCGTGCGATCGAGCAGTCGTATTACACCTGGCTGTCGTCCGGCTCGCTGCATATTCCGCTCGCGTTCCGCCTCGACCCGCTGTCGTCGCTGATGGTGCTGGTCATCACGGGCATCGGCACGTTGATTCACCTGTACTCGACGGCCTACATGCACGACGAGACCGACGCGGAATACGCGCGGTACTTCTCGTACCTGAACCTGTTCGCGGCGTTCATGCTCGTGCTCGTCCTCGGCTCCAGCTTCCCGGTGATGTTCATCGGCTGGGAAGGCGTCGGCCTCTGCTCGTATCTGCTGATTGGGTTCTGGTTCAAGAAACCCTCGGCGTCCGAGGCCGGCAAGAAGGCTTTCATCGTCAATCGCGTCGGCGATTTCGGCTTCATTCTGGGCATGCTCGCGCTCTTCTGGGCGTTCGGGACGCTGGACTTCCAGGAACTGGCGTCGAAGGTTGCACTGCTGCCGAACGATCCCGCGATGTGGGCCGGATCGACCGTACTGACGGCCGCGACGTTACTGTTGTTCCTCGGCGCCACGGGCAAGTCCGCGCAGCTGCCGTTGTATGTGTGGTTGCCGGACGCCATGGAAGGCCCGACGCCGGTGTCCGCGCTCATCCATGCGGCCACGATGGTCACGGCCGGCGTGTACATGATTGGGCGCAACGCGGTGCTCTTCAGTCACGCGCCGTTCACGCTCGAAATCGTCGCGATCGTCGGCGTCGTTACGGCGCTCTTCGCCGGGACGATCGGTCTGGTTCAAAACGACATCAAACGGGTGCTCGCGTATTCGACTGTGTCGCAGCTCGGCTACATGTTCCTCGCGATGGGCGTCGGCGCGTTTGCCGGCGGCATCTTCCACCTCTATACGCACGCGTTCTTCAAGGCGCTCTTGTTCCTCGGATCTGGCGCGGTGATTCACGCGCTTCATGGCGAGCAGGACATCCGCAACATGGGCGGGCTTCGTAAGCACCTCCCGATCACGTTCTACACGTTCCTGATCGGCACGATCGCGATTGCCGGCATCCCGCCGCTCGCCGGGTTCTTCTCGAAGGACGAGATTCTCTGGAAGACGTATTCCTCGGACCACAAGGTGCTCTGGTTCGTCGCGGTCGTCGCCGCATTCCTCACGGCGACGTATATGTTCCGCCTCCTGTATTTGACGTTCTTCGGTGTGAGACGCAGCGCCGCACCCAGCACGGAGCACGCAGCACATAGCACCCAGCACCAAGCACCCAGCACGCATCACGGCGAAGCCCACTTGCATGACGCTCCTGGCCCGATGGCGATTGCGCTCATCGTGCTGGCGATTGGATCGGTTCTCGCGGGCTTCGTTGGTGTGCCGCACGTGCTCGGGGGCAACAATCAAATTGAGGCGTTCCTCGAACCGAGCTTCCGCGCCATCGGCGCCGTGGCTGAGGCCGCGCCGGCCGTTGAAGCCACCGCCGAAGCGACGGCCGAGCACGGCGGAGCTGGACTGGAGTTCGGTTTGATGGCGTTCTCGACCCTGGTCGCGCTGGCCGGCATCGGCCTCGCGACCGTCGTGTTCCTGCGCCGACCGCAGATTGCCGACCGGATGGCCGGACAGTTCGCCGGCGTGCACCGCCTGCTGCTGGGCAAGTACTACGTGGACGAGTTGTATGACGCCACGATCGTGCAGCCCATCAAGAGAGTGTCGTCCGGGTTGCTGTGGCGTGGCGTGGACGCCGGTGTGATCGATGGCACGGTGAATGGTGTCGGGCTGGTCGTGCGCGGCTGGAGCGCGGTGCTCCGCCGGCTGCAGACCGGTTCGGTGCGGGCTTACGCGATGTCGTTCTTCGTGGGCGTCGTGACGATTGTGGGTTACTACCTGTGGCGATGAGTTTGCCGATCCTGACCACCCTGGTGTTGCTGCCGCTCGCCGGCGCGGTGGCCGTGCTGTTCACCAGCCGCGAACGTGCCGCGCTGGCGCGGCAGGTGGCGCTGCTCGTGTCGCTGGCCACGTTCGCCGTGAGCATCCTGATGTGGGCGCAGTTTGATGCGCTGTCGCCGGAATATCAGTTTGTGGAACGGCGCACTTGGCTGCCGGAATTCGGCATCTCGTATCACCTGGGCGTGGATGGGATCAGCCTGTTGCTCGTGGTGCTCACCACGTTCCTCACGCCGATCGCGTTGCTCTGCAGCTGGGAGTCCATCAAGGACCGGGTCCGCGAATTCCTGTTCTTCATGCTCGCGCTCGAAGCCGCCATGATCGGCGTCTTCGTGTCGCTCGATCTGTTCGTGTTCTACATCTTCTGGGACTTCATGCTGATTCCGATGTATTTCCTCATCGGCATCTGGGGGTACGACCGCCGCATTTACGCGTCGATCAAGTTCATCCTCTACACGATGGCGGGCAGCGTGCTGATGCTCGTCGCGATCCTCTGGCTCGCGCACCAGCACCAGACGATGACGGGCGTGCCGAGTTTTGATTTGGTGGATTTGATTGCGCTCAATCTCCCCGCCGGACGCATCCAGAACTATCTCTTCCTGGCCTTTGCCGTGGCTTTCGCCATCAAAGTGCCGATGTTCCCGTTCCACACGTGGTTGCCTGACGCGCACGTCGAAGCGCCCACGGCCGGGTCAGTCATTCTGGCGGGCGTGCTGCTGAAGATGGGCGTATACGGCCTGCTGCGGTTTGCGTTCCCGCTGTTCCCGGAGGCCGCGCGCGAGTTCGCGCCGTACCTCGCGATGCTGGCCGTCATCGGCATCGTCTATGGCGCGCTGGTCGCCATGGTGCAGCCCGACCTGAAGAAGCTGGTGGCCTATTCGTCGGTCAGCCACATGGGCATCATCGTGCTGGGCATCTGCGCGCTCAACGTCAACGGCGTGCAGGGCGCGGTCTATCAGATGCTGGCGCACGGTGTTTCGACCGGCGGACTCTTCCTGATCGTCGGCATGCTGTCGGACCGCCGGCACACGCGACTCATCGCCGAGTTCGGTGGGCTCAAGGCTGTGGCGCCCAAGCTGGTCGCCGCATTTTTGCTCATCACACTCGCATCGGTCGCACTGCCCGGCACGAACGGGTTCGTCGGCGAGTTTCTGATCCTCGTGGGTTCGTTCAAGGGCCTGTTCAGTCCGAACGCCCAGTACTACACCGCGGTCGCGGCGACCGGCGTGATTCTGTCGGCCGTCTACATGCTCTGGATGTTCCAGCGCGTGAACTACGGCGAACTCACCAACCCCAAGAACCGTGGGCTGCGTGATTTGAGTCCGCGCGAGTGGGTCGTCATCGCGCCCATCTGCGCGATGGCCATCATCATGGGCGTGGCGCCGGGCTTGTTCCTGCGTCCGATGGAGTCATCGGTCCGCAAGACGGTGCAGACGATCGTCGGCACCAGCATCCCGATGAACACGCTCGCAGCGCCCGCGAATCTGAGTCCAGTGCCAGCGCCGACGAACGCGACCACCGGCGCGGTCGACGCAAAAATCGTGAGGAACCGCTAGATGGTGATCGGGCCCGACTTCGCCACGATCGTGCCGGTGCTGATCGTCACGCTAGCGGCATGTGCGACGCTGCTGGCCGAGTCCATTCGCCGCAAGGGCGATCGCGCGCCCGTGGGGCTGCTCGCCCTCATCGGCCTGGGCGGCGCCGCGGTGACGTCGATCCTGCAGTGGGGCCAGAACCGCGTCGGCTTCGGCGTGATTCTGGCGGATGATTTCGCGCTCTTCGTGAACATCCTGCTCTGCGGCGTGGGTATCCTGACGGTGCTCCTGTCCTGGGGCACGGCCGAACGGGATCGGCTGCCGGAAGGGGAGTATCACGCGCTGATGCTGTTCTCGATCGTCGGCATGATGCTGATGGGGTCGACGCGCGACTTGTTAATCGTGTTTGTCGCGCTCGAAATCATGTCGCTCGGCGTCTACGTGCTGACCGGGATCAAACGCAACAGCGAGGCCGGGGTCGAGGGCGCGTTCAAGTACTTCGTGCTGGGCGCATTCTCGAGTGCGTTCTTTCTCTACGGCATCGCGCTCACGTACGCCGCGACGGGTTCAACCAAGCTTGACGAGATCGGCCTCGCGGTCGCGTCATCGGTCTCGCAGCCGGACATCCTGCTGGTGCTCGCGATGTTGCTGCTGATGATTGGTCTCGCGTTCAAGGTCTCGGCGGTTCCGTTCCATATGTGGACGCCGGACGCCTACCAGGGCGCGCCGACGCTTGTCACCGCGTTCATGTCCACCGGCGTCAAGGCCGCGGCCTTCGCCGCCTTCGTCCGGATCTTTCTCTCGGCGTTCGAGCCGCTGCGCGCCGACTGGGTCCCCATTCTGTCGGCGATCGCCGGCCTGACGATGGTGCTGGGGACGGTCGTCGGCGTGGCGCAGTCCAACGTCAAACGCATGCTCGCGTATTCGAGCATCGCGCACGCCGGCTACCTGCTGGTCGGGCTCGTGGCGGCGAACGAGTCGGGCAAGGCTGCGATTCTGCTTTACCTGGCCGCGTACGCCGTGACCAACCTCGGGGCGTTCGGCGTGCTGGCGGCCCTGTCCTCGAACGATCGGCCGCATGACGAAGTGCGGGACTTCGCGGGTCTCTGGCGCGAACGGCCCGGCATGGCCGCGCTGCTCACCGTCTTCCTGTTGTCGCTCGGCGGGTTTCCCCCAACCGTCGGTTTCATCGCGAAGTGGTACATCTTCAATGCCGCCGTGCAGCAGGGCATGATTTCGCTGGCCGTGCTTGGCGTGCTGACGAGCGTCGTGTCCGTCTTCTTCTACCTGCGCATCGTGGTCATGATGTACATGACCGACGACAACGCGCCCGGCCAGCGCCCCGTGGCCCCGCCGATGGTGGTGGTCGGTCTCGTTCTCGCGCTCCTAGCCGTTTTCTACCTGGGCGTGCAGCCCGGCCAGATCATCACGCTGGCGAAGAGCTCGGTCGCGGCGATTTTTTAGAAGACGCTAACCGTCAGTTCACACGGAGTCACGGAAGGTCGCGGAGGCCACGGAGGATCTGTGCACTCGTACACGCCGTCACCCATCAAGAGTTGTTATTGACGCGCCGACAACCTTCCGGCGCTAATCCGGGGGCGTACTTTCGCCTGTGCTGGGCCCTGGGCTGGGGCGTCGCTGGACTTTTCATCGGAACGTCCAGTTTTCGAGCACCGAGCAATACCATGGTCGAAGTCAGCAGCGCTGGACCCGACCTTCCGGCCGCCCTGTCGGTGACCATCCTGCTTGTTGGCACGACGACGGCGATTGGCTTTGCCGTGTATGCATCGACGTCGAAGTTCGGACTGGCTTCGAGTGTTCGTGCCAGATTTGCCGCGATCTGGGGCATCCTTGCCTTCTTGGCCGTCGCGGCCAACGTCGGTCTTTCTTTTTATCCACCTGATTGGCTGTATCGCGTTGAGACGATTCAAACAGTCGGGCGGGTGTCCATGACATCTATCCACGCGTACAATCCACGGCTCGTGAATTTGGCGATCACGCTTCCACTGACTGGGTTTGTCGGAGGCGTTGGCTCGGCCATCCTACTGCGGGCGTCACGATCCAAAGCCTCTGGCGTGGTCGTCGGGTGGCTCGTCGCGTTCGGCGTCGCGACTCTCGTCTGGTGGTTCGGAGGGTATTTGATCAAAGGCGGGATGATCGATGCATTCGAAAGCATCGGCCTGAGTGCGCCTCTTGGGAAGCTGGCCGGCGTGTTTGCGACGGGGTTTCTAACTGGCTATGTAACGGCCGCGATAGGGCTCGTGGCAACTGCGAAAGTCCTTCAAGCCGAGCACTAGCGAGACGGACTAGCCGCAAACGTTCGAACGGTATCCACAATCTCACTGAACTCATCGTCCTGCACCGTGCGGACATCGATCACGACGAGGTCGTTTTCGATGCGCGCCACGACGGGTATTCGCGCATGCCGGAGCGCGGCATCGAGGGCGGACGCAGACAGGCCATCAACCGTAACCGTGACGAGCCGCGTGGGCAGGGCAGAGTCGGGCGCGCTGCCGCCGCCCGTCGTTGAGGCGCCATCGATGACGCTCGCATGTACGCCGGGCAGCGCGGCGAGCTGGGCCGATAGTTCGCGCGCACGCGCATCAATCTCCGTAATGGACATCGTCAGCATGCGAAACACCGGAATGTCCGCGCGCGAAGGCGTCTCACTCCACAGCGCCAGCGTGGCTTCGAGGACGGCGTAGGTCAGCTTGTCCACGCGCAGCGCGCGCATCAACGGATGCCTGCGCAGCTGATCGACGAACGTGGTGCGGCCGACGATGAGTCCGGCCTGCGGCCCGCCGAGCAACTTGTCGCCGGAGAACAGTACGAGGTCCGCGCCCGCTTCAACACTCGCTTGGACTGACGGCTCGTCAGCCAGGGTTGCAGCGTCCGCTACACCCAACCACCCGCTGCCAAGGTCCTCGATCAACGGCAGTTCGAATCGATGGGCGAGTGCGGTCAATTCGCCGAGGTCCGGCCGTTCGGTGAATCCCTCGATGCGGAAGTTCGATGGGTGCACGCGCAGGATCGCGGCCGTTCGATCGCTGATGCTGGCGGCGTAATCGGCGACACGCGTGCGATTGGTGGTGCCGACCTCACGGAGCGTTGCGCCGGACTGCGCGAGCACATCAGGCACGCGGAAGCCACCGCCGATTTCCACCAGCTCGCCGCGAGAGACGATGACCTCCCGGCCCGAGGCGAGCGAGGCCAGCGCGAGCAGCGCCGCCGCGGCAGTGTTGTTCACGACCACGGCGGACTCCGCGCCGGTGAGCGCGCACAGTAATCGCTCGGCATGCACGTGACGATGGCCGCGTCCGCCGCGATCCAGGTCATATTCGAGATTCGAGTAGCTCTCGGCCAGTCGCGCATTGACGAGCGCCGCCGGTGCGATAGGCGCGCGGCCGAGGTTCGTGTGAATGATGACGCCTGTCGCGTTGATGACGCGACGCAGCGACGGCTGCGCGTAGGCGGTGGCGATCGCGAGTGTGCGCTCGACCAGCCAATCAGCCGCCACGGGCTCGGTCATCGTATCGTCCGACTGACGGGTCAGGCGCGCCCGGAGCTCGTCAGCGGCCTGTCTCGCGGCGCGCGTGATCGCCTCGCGCCCGTGCCGGACCGAGGCGATCCGCAGCGGCTCGCGGTCCAGCAACTGTTCAATCGACGGAATCACGCGAAAGGTCGGCATGCTGGTTGCGGCGTGAAAGCAGGACAGGATACCATCTCGTTGGTTGCACGATGTCGTCGCAGAAATCCACCGATCGCGTGCTGCCCGATCATCCGGAAACCCGGCCGCTCGAGCGTTTCTGGCCGTACACCGACCTCAGCGAACAACCGTCCGACGATGAACTGGCGCGCGTGCAGCCGGAGTTGCGCGAAGCCGTCTTCGGCCCGCTGAATCTGCCGTTTTCCGTGTCGCTGGTGTTTCCCGACTTCGAGGGTGATCACGCCGACCGCGCGGTTCGTCTCGCCGAGGCCTCCGACGAATACTCAGTGACGGAGTCCGACGGAAAGCGCTGGCATCGCGCCAGGTTTTTTACAGGCGATCGGCCGATGCGGCTGCGCGATTTGTATCTCATCGTCGCCGGCGTGCCTGGCAACGACGTCCTGATCAATGATCGACGCGTGCCGTACGCGCGCGAGCTCTGGCTGCCGCTGGTGTGGTTGTTGATTCGATGACGGGCGAGCGAGGGGAGAGGACGACGCGGTTAGTTGAGGGACCGGAACCTGCGCTCCGGCCCCCCGTACAGTGGTTAGGATGGCTTGGTGACGTTGCCAGCCTGCGGTCCCTTCGGACCGTCAACGATTTCGAATTCGACTTGCTGGCCTTCTTCGAGCGTCCGGAAACCAGAACCCTGAATCGCCGAGAAGTGGACGAACACGTCGTTGCCGCCCTCGCGTTCAATGAATCCGTAGCCCTTAGCGTTGTTGAACCACTTAACTTTGCCGGTGATGCGCATACTACTTGCCTGCCTTACGAGAATCGCGACGATCTCCGCCGCATTGCCCCCTGTCGTGGCTTCCGTGGGCGCGACAAGGTACAAAAGTAAAGACCGCAACTTGCGGTCTCATCCAGAACGCCAGCCCACCCAACGTCAACCGGTGACTCTAGTCGGGACCCCTGGGGTTGTCAACTGGAATGGACGGAAATAAAGGACAATCCTGCAGCCATGCGAGCTCTACTGAGTGTTTCTGACAAAACAGGCCTGATTCCCTTCGCCGCGGCCCTTGCTGGCCGGGGGTGGGAGCTGGTCTCAACGGGGGGTACGGCTAAAGCCCTGACCGCTGCAGGTTTACCTGTGATCGGGATTTCGGATGTGACGGGCTTCCCCGAAATGATGGATGGCCGGGTGAAAACCCTGCATCCCAAAGTTCACGGCGGCATCCTCGCCCGGCGGCATCGCGCCGACGACGTCGCGGCGCTCAAGGCGCACGGGATTTCGATGATCGATCTGGTCGTCGTCAATCTGTATCCGTTTGCGAAGGCTGCCGCCCGTGCGGACATTCCGTTCGATCATTTGATTGAGGAGATCGACATCGGTGGGCCGAGCCTGGTGCGGGCGGCGGCCAAGAATTTTCGCGACGTCCTTGTGGTCGTCGAACCGGCGGACTATGACGCGGTACTGACCGCGATCGGGTCCGACTCCGGCCCCACGGCCGCGTTCCGGTTCGATTTGGCACGTCGCGCGATCGCGCATACCGCGGCCTATGATCAGACGATTGCGTCCACGTTGCTCGAATTCAACAGCGGGGATCAGGATGGATCGTTCGTGCGCGATGCGCGTGGATCCGGCCGCCTGCCCGATCGCTGGACGCCATCCCTGACGAAGGTGCGCGACCTGCGTTACGGCGAGAATCCGCATCAGGCCGGCGCGTGGTATCGCGAGGGCACGGGTGGATTTGGCGGCGCCGTGGTGCACCAGGGCAAGGAACTCTCGTTCACCAATCTGCTCGATCTCGACGCGGCGGCGCGCATTGCGCTCGAGTTCGCGGAACCCGTCGGCGTCGTGATCAAGCACACGAATCCGTGCGGCGTGGCCACCGGCGCGTCAGTGTCGGCGGCGTACATTGCCGCGCGTGACGCGGACGCGCTGTCGGCGTTCGGCGGCATTGTCGGGATCAATCGCCCGATCGACCTGGAGACGGCAAAGGCGCTGACCAGCACGTTCGTTGAGGCCGTGATTGCGCCCGCGATTGACGAGGATCCGGCCGTCCGCGCGGCGCTGGCGGCCAAGCCGAACATGCGCGTCGTGACCGCCGAATTCGGCGATCGCGCGCACGGATTGGACGTGCGCACGATTCTGGGCGGGTGGCTGGTGCAGGCATCGGATCAGGTGATCGAGGCCGGCGCGCCGTGGCCCGCCGGCGACGAGCCGCGCGTGGTGACGCGCCGGGCGCCGACGGCTGCTGAGTGGGAAGCGTTGCGATTCGCCTGGCGGGTCTGCGCGCATGTGAAATCCAACACGGTGATTTTCACGAACGCCCGGGCGACGATTGCGGTCGGTGCGGGGCAGATGAGCCGCGTGGATGCCGTGAAGGCCGCCGTGATGAAGGGCGGCGATCGCGTGCGCGGATCGGTGGTTGCCTCGGACGCGTTCTTTCCGTTCCGCGACGGCCTGGATGCCGTCGCCGCCGCGGGCGCCACGGCCATCGTGCAGCCGGGTGGATCGGTGCGCGACCAGGAAGTCATCGCCGCCGCCGACGAGCACGGCCTCGCCATGGTCTTCACCGGCCGCCGGCACTTTAGACATTAAATGGACATCAAGGACGGCGGACGCCGGATTTCGCTCCTCCTGCTCTTCGCCATCCCTGTGCTGTTTCTTGGTTTGGCGGCGAATTCCATTTGGGACGCGAATGAGGCGTTCTATGTGGAGACGCCGCGGCAGATGGTGGCGTCGGGCGACTATCTGAATCCGAGTTTCAACGGCCTGCCGCGGTTCAACAAACCGGTACTCAGTTACTGGGTGGTCGCCGGCTTCTACCACCTCTTTGGCGTCTCGGTGTTCGCCGAACGGCTGGCGATCGCGATCGGCGCGCTCGGCATTCTCGCCGGCGCGATCCTGATAGGCCGTGCGCTGCCGTCGGGCGCGACTGGGGCACTGGCGGCGCTGCTCCTCGTCACCGCGCCGCGCATCGTCTTTTTTGCGCGGCGCATTTTCATCGACGTGTACCTGGCGCTGTTCATGACGCTCGCGCTCGCGTTCTTTGTACTCGCAGAGCGCTATCCCGAACATCGCCGGCGCTGCCTGCTCCTGATGTACGTCGCGCTTGGTCTCGGCGTGCTGACCAAAGGTCCCATCGCCATCGCCATTCCGGCGCTCGCGTGCACGGTCTGGCTGGTGACCGAGGGCCGGCGTCGGGATATCAGTAAATTGATGTTGCCGACCGGCACGGCCATCGTGCTGGCGATCGTGCTGCCGTGGTACGCCGCCATCTATGCCCAGCACGGCTGGGAGTACATCCGGTTCTTCTTCATCGACGAGAATCTCGGCCGCTACGCGACCTCGTTCACGACCGAACGCAGCCCGGCCTTTTTTGTCCTTGCGTTACTCGGCGACGTCCTGCTGCCCTGGGCGCCACTGATTGCCATCGCGCTCCTCACGGCCTGGCGCCGGCCGGCCTCGGACGATCCCGGGGGCCCGATCCGTCGCTTGCTCTGGTGGTGGGTCGTCACCACCGTCGTCCTCTTCTCGATGTCCGCGAGTAAAGAGGACCTCTACATACTGCCGGCGATTCCAGCGGCCGCCGTCCTCGTCGCTGATCTGCTCGTACGCACCGGCTATGGCGCCGCGCATCGCGGCGTGCGGGTGGTCCTCGCGCTGCTGGCCTGCGTCGCTATCGGGATCGGCGTGTTGATCGCTGCGTACTTCACCAGCGGCCATTACAAGATTTCGAGCGCATATCTGGTGACCGGCATCCTGGTGGCCGGGGGACTGATCGCCCTCGTGCAGCTGGCGCGACAGCGTCATGCCGGCGCCTTCGCGGGACTCGCCGCGGGTTTCGTCCTGTTCAACTACGTGTTCGTGCTGGGAGCGCTGCCGGACCTCGAACGTTTGAAACCCGTGCCGCCGCTCGTGCGCGTCGTCACCGAGCGTGCGTCAGCGTCCGCGGCGGTGGCATCGTTCAACATCGATCTGCCGAGTTTCGTGTTCTACAGCGGCCGGGTTGTCGCGCGCATCGATGATGACGATCAGGCCGCGCGGTTTTTCGCGGAGCATCCGGACGCGTGGATGCTGGTCAGCGAAACCGAATGGCGGAGTCTCCAGCAACGCGTGTCGCCAGTGTGCGTGGCCGCGCGCCATTCCCAGTTTCTGGCGAAGGGGAGTGACATCATGCGCGGCCAGCCGCCGGCCGATGTCCTGTTGCTGACCAATCGTTGCGGCAGCGCGCCTGTCACCGTGCGCTAAGCGCGCCGTCGGACGATTCCGGCCGCGTCGCGGCGTACGGCAACGTGATGAGACCGAGGAACAGCATCAGGAACTCCGAGTCCCCGAAGTTGTACTCGAGCATCCCGGCGGCGACCATGGCGATCAAGGCCGCCAACCCTGCGCCTGCGACGGCCGGCGCCACGCGCGCGCGCATCTGGCGCCACAGATCACGTGCGGCGACGACGACGAACCACAGCCAGGCCGCAAGGGCCGGCAATCCGCGTTCGGCGGCAATCTGAATCGGCACATTGTGCAGGTGCGGATTCGACGCGTTCACCGCGTCGGGATAGTTCTGCCGGTAGCTGGCGTAGACGCCCTCATGCCGCAGTGGGCCGGTCCGATCCGTGCGATCGGCGATCATCTCAGGCCCCACGCCGACCACCGGGTGGTCCTTGATGATGTCCGCGCCGATCTTCCACATCACCCTGCGGTCGCGGTTCCCGAGGTCCGACGGATTGAGGATCGAGTTCGCGCGCCGCTGTATTTCGCCCGGCGCCACGAGGAAGGCGAGGCCGGCAAGAATCGGCGCGATCACAACCAGCTTCCAGTTGCGAATGGCGAGCAGCGCCGAGACCGCCAGGAACGCGCCAATCCACGCGTTGCGCGTGTTGGTCACGACCAGCGCGACCAGCAGGGCCGGCACGGCCACCAGCGGCCAGGCATTGCGCGACGGCGTGAAGATCAGCCGCGCCACCGCCGCGCACGTGACGAGCATCAGCACGCCCGAGTACGTCATCCAGTGGCCGAGCATCCCCATGGGACGGTGATCGAGATCGTTGCGCCCGAGCATCGCAAACTGCACGATGCCGACCAACGCTCCGGCGGCGCCGATGGCGATGATGACGTCGATCGCCTGGGTCGCCCGGCGGCCCGTCGCAAAGCGCGCGACGATCGGCACCATGAGGAACATGAGCAACTGCTTCGAGTCGACGAAACTCGCGAGCGGATTGGAAGAGAACGCCGCGCTCACGAGCGTCAGCGCGGCATAGACCAGAAGCGGCAGAAAGAACGCGGGTGTCTGCGGCCGTCGCCCGTCGCGGACGGCGACGACGAGCCAGACGATGGCGGCGGCCGAGAAGAGCACGCCCTGCGCGGCGAGCAGATTGATCTGCACGACCCCCAGGCACAGGGCGATGAGGATGAATCCCGCCAGTTCCAACGTCCGCGTCGTCATCACGATGCCTCCAGCAACCGCTCGGCGGCAGCCACGACCATCTCGGGTCCGATCCGCGTCATGCACCGGAAATCGCCCGGCTCGCACACGCGCTGATCGCATGGGCGGCAGGGCAGCGGCCCCGCCTCGATCGCCGCAAACGGCAGTCGCGCCGGACGCCAGGGCGCCCACGTCACCGGCATCGTCGGCCCGAACAAGGCCGCGATCGGGACGTCGGTCGTGGCGGCAATATGCATCGGCCCGCTGTCTCCGCCGACGAACAGCGTGGCGCGGTCCATCAGTGCGCGCACTTCTTCCAACGGCCAGCCCACAGCCGGCACGATTCGATCGACGCGGTCCGGGCCGGCGGCTGGTGCCGTTTTCGTCACGTCGGCCACGACATCCGCATCCGTCTGGCTACCGAGCACGATGATCCACCGATTGGTGTGCGCGTTGGCAAGCGCTCGCGCGACGGCCGCAAACTTGTCCGGCGCCCAGCGTCTGAACGCGTTGCCGGCTCCCACATGCAGGACGACGACCTGCGCGGATGCCGGCACGCCGATTGATTGCAGGCGTGACGAGGTTGCGGCGCGCGCGCGATCGGACACGGGCATTTCCACACGATCGCGATCCGGATCCGGCGGGTCCGCGAACGCCGCGTCGACCGGCCCCAGCAGGTCCCATTGGTTGCGCACCGAGTGACGCGGGGCGTAGCCACGCGGCTTCGGCGCTACATGTGTGTACATCCATCGACGGCCCGACACATCGTAGCCCACTCGCATGCGCGCGCGGGTGGCCCAGGTCAGCCATGAGCTCCGCGGTCCGCCATGCAGATCGATGGCGACATCAATGTGCCTGGCACGCAGCCGGGCCGCCAGGCGCACGTCTTCCCAGATGCGCCGCCAGCCGCGCCGATGCCGAATCACGATCACGTCCGACACGGCCGGGTTGGTCATCACGACGGGCGCAGCGAGCGCTTCGACCAGATAGAGCAGTTGGGCGTCGGGAAAACGGCGGCGCAGCGCCCGAATCAGGGGGGTCGTGAGAATGACGTCGCCAATCAGGCGCGGACGGACGAGCAGGATCGTCAATGCGTCAGGCTTCGACCGTGGCCTCATCGATCAGCATCACGGGGATGTCGTCCTTGATCGGATAGACGCGGCGGCACGTGTCGCAACGCAAACCGGCGCCCTGATTCACGAGCTTGACTGGGGTCTTGCACGAGGGACAGACGAGAATCGCGAGGAGCGCCGGATCCACAGCCATGAGGGGAATATATGCCAGAATCGCGACAGATGTTCCGGCGCGTGTTGATCGGCGCGTTGATGTGCGGCGCGGCAGCGAACTGCACGCGCGGGTTGTTCGTGGCGCCTGCCGGCCCGGGCACGCCGGCGCCTGAGGCCGCGAGCGCGTGGGACCAGGCGTCCCGCGGCTGCCGCGATGCCCGATCGTTTACGGCGGCGCTGCAGGCCTCCGGACGCGTGGCCGGCACCCGGCTCTGGCCGATCGCCATCCAGGCCGCCGTCACGAAGGATCAATCGATCTATCTCAGCGCCAGCGCGTCGGGCACGTCGTTGTTCGTGCTGGCCGGTACGGGTAATCGGGCCACGCTGTGGTTGCGCCGTGAACAGCGTGTGGTCACCGCGGCTCCCGGGGAGATCATGGCGGCGATTATTGGCGTCGCGCTGACGCCCGATCAGTTGTTGGCGGCGCTGACCGGATGCGGCACGCGATCGACGGACATGACTCGCGCAACGCGACACGGGCAGCTGCTGTCGATCGAAACGCCCGATGCGCGTGTGCATCTGGAATCGAAGGCTTCGGTGTGGCAAACGAGAGCGGCCGACACCGGCGCGTTCATCGTCGAGTTCGGGTGGGCGAGTGGTCCGTCGCCGGCCGACTTGTGGATCTGGTCCGCGCCGAACCAGCAACCTGCGGCGTCGCTGCACCTGGCGGTGAGCGATGGCGAGATTAACGGCACGATTCCCGCCGGCGTGTTTCAGGTGCCGGCCGCGGCGTCGACGGCGACCCCGATTACCCTGGACGAGTTGCGCAACGGAATTTTCTGGAAGGATCGCGTGCCCGATTCCGAAAGGCCTCGATGACCCGCGCGTTGACGCTTCGTCCTTCCGCCAAGATCAATCTGACGCTGCATGTCGGCCCGGCAAACGAGACCGGTTACCACGATGTGCGGACGATCCTGCAGTCGATCGCGTTGCACGACACGCTGAAACTGACGCCGACGCGCGGGTCATTCGCGTTGTCAATTCGTCACTCAGAGGTGCCCGCGGATCGAACGAACCTCGTCTGGCGTGCGGCCGACGCGTTGTGGAACGCGTCGGGGCGCGATGGCGATCCGCGCGACGTCAGCGTCGTGCTTGACAAGGTGATTCCCGCCGCCGCCGGTCTCGGCGGAGGAAGTGCCGACGCGGCTGCCGCGCTCATCGGATTGAATGCGATCTGGAAGCTGCGGCTCTCGCACGCTGATCTGCGACGAATCGGCGCGAGTCTCGGCGCCGACGTCCCGTTCTTTCTCGTGGGCGGCACCGCCATGGGGCTTGGCAGGGGAGATGAGTTGTTTCCCCTTCAGGAATTGCCGCGGCTGGGGATCGTGATCATCAAGCCGGCGATCGGCGTGAACACGGCCGATGCCTATCGCTGGTTGGACTCCGACCGCGCGAGCGGACTGGGTGCCACCGCCGGCCCGCCCCGGGAACTCGCGGCCGCGTGGGCGACCGGACCGGTGGTCCTCGTGAATGACCTCGAGGCCCCCGCCTGCCGCCGCCACCCGGTCATCGGCGAGGCAATCGAGGCCTGCCTGGCCGCCGGCGCCCGGGCCGCGGCCATGACGGGTAGTGGATCGGCGGTATTTGGCGTGTTTTCCGAAGCGGCCGCCCTCAAAGCGGCTCGTCGTCTCCGCCGGCCTGGCTGGCTTGTGACCGCGACCCGCACGCTGTCTCGCCGTGAATCCGGCCGCCGTTTGGGCCTGTGATAAACTCCCGTGTTTGCGCCCACCATGTCGGGCCCGCTTGAGTTGACGTGGTAGGGGTTACGTGCCGGAAGGCGCGTCACCACGGCAAGTCAAGCGGGTCCGGTGGAATTGATGGGGCGTGGCCAAGCGGTAAGGCGCGGGACTTTGGATCCCGTATTCGAAGGTTCGAATCCTTCCGCCCCAACCATACAGAACCGGTGAACGATCGAGAACGGGTGAACGATCGGGAACTGGGGAACGACGACGGCGGGTGAACGGTCGAACTGCCGTTACGTTGATTTAAGGATCGCGCGAGCGAGGCGAAGCGCCCGCGCGAACGGAGTGGGGCCACGGGGTCCCCGCGAGTGAGCGCGTGAGGGGGGTTCGGCGGGGACAAAGTCCCCCCGACTAATCGATGATCCACGGCCAACTGAAATTGTTTACGGGAAGCGCGCATCCCGCGCTGGCGCAAGAGATTGCCGAGCACCTCGGCATCCCTCTCGGCGTGGCTCGTCTGCACCGGTTTCCGGACAGCGAAGTCTCGTTCCAGATTGACGAGAACATCCGCGGCACGGACGTCTTCATCGTGCAGCCCACCTGTTCGCCGGTGGACATGCACATCATGGAACTGTGCGTGATGATCGATGCGTTCCGCCGATCGTCCGCGTCGCGCATCACGGCCGTGATTCCGTACTACGGCTACGCGCGTCAGGATCGCAAGGACAAGCCGCGCGTGCCGATCTCGGCCAAGCTGGTCGCCAACCTGCTGGGTGCGGCCGGCACGAATCGCGTGCTGACGATGGACCTGCACAAGGCGCAGATCCAGGGCTTCTTCGACATCCCGGTGGACCATCTGTTCGCGGCGCCGGTCATCATTGAATATCTGGCGCGGCAGAACTATGAGGGCCTGACGATTGTCTCGCCCGACGCCGGCGGCGCCGAGCGCGCCCGCGCCTACGCGAAGCGATTGGACGCCGAGCTGGCGATCATCGACAAGCGCCGCAGCGAGGACGGCACGGCCGAAGTCATGAACGTCATCGGCGACGTCAAAGGCCGCGTCTGCGTCATCGCCGACGACATCATCGACACGGCGGGCACGATTCAGAAGGCCGCGCAGGCGCTCATGGAAAACGGCGCGACGCGCGTGCTGGCCAGCGCGGTGCACGGCGTGTTGTCGGGTCCCGCAATTTCGCGCATCGAAAACTCGCCGGTCGACAAGCTGGTCGTGACGAACACGATCCCGCTCAATGGATCGACGCCGAGTGACAAAGTCGTGGTGCTGTCGGTCGCCCGCCTTCTGGCGCAGGCCATCCGCAGCATCCATGAAGAAACGTCCGTTTCAAAGTTGTTCGTGTAGGAATCAGTCATGGAAAACACACTCGAAGCAGTCCGTCGTGAACGTTTCGGCAAGAATGAATCCGGCCGGCTGCGCCGTGAGGGCCGCCTCCCGGCGACGCTCTATGGCGTCGGACGCAAGACCGAATCCATTACGGTCGATCCGAAGTCACTCCTGCGCATTCTGCGATCGGAGTCCGGCGTCAACACGCTGATCTCCCTGTCGCTCGACGGCGCGTCCACGCGCGTCCTGGTGAAGGAATACCAGTACCACCCGGTCGCCCACGAACTGTTGCACGCGGACTTCTACATGGTCGCGATGGACAAGGTCCTGCGCGTGACGGTGCCCGTGCACCTCACCGGCGAGGCCAAGGGCGTCAAGGCCGAAGGCGGCGTCGTCGACTTCGTGCATCGCGAAGTCGTCCTCGAGTGTCTGCCGGCGGACATTCCGCAGCACATCACGGTGGATGTGACCGAACTCGGTCTCCACGACGGCGTCCGCGTGCGCGATCTGGACACCGGCGGCAAGTGGAAGGCCGTGAGCGAAGCGGACATGCTCATCGTGCACGTCGTGGCGCCGAAGGTCGAAGCGGAACCGGCGCCGGCCGATGCGGCAGCGGCGGCCGCCGCGCCGACGGCTCCGGCCGAGCCCGAAGTCATCAAGAAGGGCAAGATCGAGAAGCCGGACGCCGAGAAGGACTAACTTGAAGCTGGTCGCGGGCCTCGGCAACCCTGGCGGCAAGTACCGGGGGACGCGGCACAACGTGGGATTCGATCTCATCGATGTGCTGGCCGGTCGTCAGGGGTTGGCGTTCGAGGCGGCACCCGCCGACGCGCTGCAAGCGAAGTGGCGCCGAAGCGACGACGTGGTGCTGTTGGTCAAGCCGCTCACGTTCATGAATGTGAGCGGGCAGGCGGTGGGCGCGTTGAGCCACTTCTACAAGGTGTCGATCGCCGACATCCTGATCGTCTGCGACGATGTCAATCTCCCGCTGGGGCGGTTGCGGACCCGGGGGACCGGCACGGACGGCGGCCATAACGGACTGAAGTCGATTGCCGCCGTGATGGGTACGATCGACTATGCGCGGCTCCGCATCGGCGTGGGCCGCGGTGATACACGGCGCGACCTGGCCGACCACGTGTTGGCGAGATTCGAGCCTGACGAAGTTCCCGGGATTGAAGCGGCGGTTGCCCGGGCCGCCGACGCCGTCGAGACATGGGTCAGCGACGGGTTGGCGAAAACGATGAATGCGTTCAACCGCAGCGACGACAACGAATGAACGCTCCTTGCCGATTCCAAACAGGGAATCGGCCTGATGTCCAGAAGGAGGCACATGAGCACGGTCCGACAGTACGAACTCGTCTATATCGTTCCCCCGGAAACCACCGAGGAGGCTATCGCCGAACTGCACACGCAGATCGCGGCGGTGGTCGAGCGCTTCGGCGGCACATTTGAGAAAACCGAAAACTGGGGCCGGCGGAAGCTGGCGTATGAAATCGCCGGTCATCGCGAGGGCGTGTACGTCCTCGAGGTCATCAACGGTCCCGGTGCGCTGACGGCGGAACTCGATCGCCGCCTGCGCGTGTTCGATCTCGTCATTCGCCACATGGTGGTGCGCGTGGACGAGGAACTCGCAGTGGCCGAGCGCGCGCGGACGCGCCGCAAGGCCTCGATGGCGAGCCGGCGTATTCGGCGCGGCTTGCCGCCCGAACCGACCGAGCAGGAACGCAACCGTCGACTGGAAGATTCTGACGATCTGGACGGCCCGGAGATGGGCTTTCGAGGAGGCGACCGATGAGCGAATTCGAGAGCAGGGGCAGGGGCGGTCGCGACCGGGACAAGGATAAGGACAAGGACGACAAGAAGGGCAAGCGCACGTTCTTCCGTCGCCGGCGTCTGTGCAAGTTCTGTGTCGAGAAGATCGATTACATCGGCTATCGCGACGTGAAGTTGCTGGCGCCGTTCATTCCGGAGCGCGGCAAGATTCAGCCGCGTCGCATCTCCGGCGTGTGCGCGACGCATCAGCGGGCGTTGCAGGTGGCGATCAAGCGCGCGCGGCAAATCGCGATTGTGCCGTACGTCACGGACTAGGGGGACGACATGGCCATTGAAGTGATTCTCAAGGAACACGTCGAACACCTGGGCCGCCGCGGCGAGGTCGTCAAGGTCGCCAGCGGCTACGCGCGCAACTTCCTGTTTCCACGGAAGCTCGCGCTGGCCGTCAGCGCCGAGAACAAGAAGCAGATCGAGCGCGAGCGCGCCAAGGCCGAGGCCCGCGAGGCCGAGGAACTCAAGGCCGCGCAGGCGCTCGCCGCCAGCATCGAAGCGATCGAGCTGTCGATTGGCCGCCGCGTGGGTGAGAAGGACGCGCTGTACGGGTCGGTGACGACCTCGGACATCGCCGACGCACTCGCCGCACGGGGCGTGACGATCGATCGCCGCAAGCTGCAGCTGGGCGATCCGCTGAAGAGCCTGGGCGACCACGTCGTGCCGGTCAAGCTGTACCTGGGCGTCGTGGCTCAGCTCAAGGTCAAGATCGTTCCGGCAAGCTAGTCGCGTCGAGATTTGAAACCGTGAAGCAGTGAAGACGACGTTTTTGGGGAAAACCCCAAAGACCTTCACTACTTCACGGTGTTTTTTTCTTCATATGATTGACACGCTTGTTGCAGCGTGACACCTTTCTCTTCCCATGGCCGACCGCACCGCGCCGCACAACCTCGAAGCCGAGAAGTGTGTGCTCGGAGCGATTCTGATCGACAACCCGTCCTTCAACCAGGCCTCTGAAGTCATCGACGCGGGCGATTTTTTCCGCGACGCGCATCGCCGCATCTTCGAAAAGATGGTCGGCCTGTCCGAGCGGAATCAGGCGATCGATCCCGTCACGCTCAAGGACGAACTCAGCCGGAGCGGCGAGCTCGAAGAAGTCGGCGGGCCTGCGTACATCGCCTCGCTCAGCGACGGCGTGCCGCGATCGGCCAACGTCGAGTTCTACGCGAAGATCGTCAAGGAAAAATCCACGCTGCGCCGGCTGATCCAGTCGGCGACGGACGTCCTCACGCGCGCCTACGACGCCGAAGAGGACCCGGACATCCTGCTCGACGAGGCCGAACGATCGATCTTCCAGATCGCCGAGCACCGGATGCGGTCGGGCTTCGTGCCGCTCAGCCAGCTGGTGAACACCGGCTACGAGCTGATCGAGAAGCTGCAGGAGCACAAAGGTCTTGTTACCGGCGTGCCGAGCGGATTCGTCGATCTGGACGAGATGACCTCCGGCTTTCAGAAATCCGACCTGGTCATCGTGGCCGCCCGCCCGTCGATGGGGAAGACCAGCCTTGTGCTCAACATGGCGATGCACTGCGCGGCCGAGGCCGGGAAGACGGTCGGCATTTTCAGCTTGGAAATGTCGAAGGAGCAGCTGTTCCTGCGCATGCTGACGTCCGAAGCCCGCGTGGATGCGCATCGGTTCCGCGGCGGCTTCCTGGGTGAGCAGGACTACGACCGCCTGGTCGCCGCGTTCGCGCGTCTCCATGACGCGAAGGTGTTCATCGACGACACGCCCTCGGCCGGCCTCCTCGAGATGCGCGCCAAGGCGCGGCGCCTCAAGATGGAACACGGCCTCGACATGCTCGTCATCGACTACTTGCAGTTGATGCAGGGCCGCGGCCGCTTCGAGAACCGGCAGCAGGAACTGGCGTCGATCTCGCGGTCGCTCAAAGTCCTGGCGAAGGAACTGCAGATTCCGATTCTCGCGCTCAGCCAGTTGAGCCGCGCGACTGAGAGCCGCACGGATCACCGCCCGCAGCTGTCAGACCTGCGCGAGTCAGGCGCGCTCGAACAGGACGCGGACGTCGTCATCTTCATCTTCCGGGAGGACATGTATGCCGCCGATGGCGAGCACCCGCCGGAGTCCGACGGCACGGCTGAACTGATCATCGGCAAGCAGCGCAACGGGCCGATCGGATCGGTGCGCGTCGCGTTCCTCAAGCAATACACACGATTTGAAAACCTGGCGTCCGGGTTCCGCGGCTCGCCACCGGGGTAGTCATGGCGAACACGTATCGTCGGCCGACGGTAGCCACCGTGAGCCTGGCGGCGATCGGCGCGAACCTGCGCGCCATTCGCGCGCTCGTCGGTCGCGATCCTGCGCCTCACGAAACCACGCCCGGCATCATCGCCGTCGTCAAAGCGAACGCGTACGGGCATGGCGCCGGCGCGATTGGCCTGGCGCTTGAAGCGGCGGGTGCCGGCATGCTGGCGTGCGCCGACATTGAAGAGGGCGTCGCGCTGCGCGACGCGGGCGTGACGATTCCAATCCTGGTGTTCGGCGCGCAGTCGGTGAGCGATCTTGACGGTGTGTTCACGCACCGACTGACGCCGACGGTCTCGACGCCAGGCGCGGCCACGGCCCTGGCGGACGCCGCCGCGGCCCGGAGCGTTCGCCTCAACTGTCATTTGAAGATCGATACCGGCATGAACCGGCTGGGGTTCCGCCATGACAATCTCCGCCGCACGTTGCCGGCCGTGCTCGCCAGTCCGCACCTCGCGTTCGACGCCGTCTATACGCACTTTGCGACCGCCGATTTGCCCGAATCGCCGTTCATGGAAGAGCAACGATCGCGATTCGATATCGCGACGGCGGCGCTCGGCGCGATGGGACTGCGCGGCATCCGGCGGCACGCCGCAAACTCGGCGGCGCTCCTGCGGGACACACGGACCTGGTACGACTGGGTGCGGCCAGGCCTCCTGATCTACGGCATCGTGCCGCCGCCGCTCGCGGCGATGGATCTGGACCTCTGTCCTGCCCTGTCACTCACCTCGCGTATCGTCGCGGTGAAGGGCATGCGGGCCGGCGAGGGCGCCGGCTACGGCCTGCGATGGGCCGCCGATGGACCGAAGACGATCGCGATCGTGCCGGCCGGCTACGCCGACGGCCTGGACACCCGCGCCGCCGGCCGCACGAGCGTGCTCATCCGCGGCAAACGCGCGCCGATTGTCGGCTCGGTGTGCATGGACATGATCAGCGTCGACGTGACCGGCCGCGACGTCTCGCCAGGCGACGAGGTCGTGCTGATCGGCAAGCAGGACGCGGAAGAAATCACCGCCCGCGAAATCGCCGCCGCGATCGGGTCGATTCCGTGGGAAGTCCTGTGCCGGCTGGGTAGCCGAGTGGAGCGGGTCTACGGGTAGGGCACTTCGATACCCCGTTTGTCAGTTCACACGGAGCCACAGAGGGCCGCGGAGACACGGAGGCCTCCGTGTTCTTCCGTGCCTCCGTGTGAGCCGACGAGTCAGGTAATGGTGGTCCCGATGTTGCAAATCGTCGCCCTCGAGGTTGCCCGTCCATGAAGGCACCGAAGATCGTCTTCGCCTGCCAGACCTGCGGTGCGCAGTCGCCCAAGTGGCTGGGACGCTGTCCGGATTGCGGCGCCTGGAATTCGCTGGTTGAAGAGCAGACGGCCGTTCCAGTGGCCGCGCGAGGTGCGGCGCCTGCGTGGGGCGGTGGCGGGTCGCACCTCTATCAGGACGTTGAGGCCGATGCGTCCGTGCGGATCGGTTCGGGCATCAGCGAATTCGATCGTGTGCTGGGTGGCGGCATCGTGCCGGGATCACTCGTGCTGCTGGGCGGCGAGCCTGGAATTGGCAAGTCCACCTTGCTGCTGCAGGCCGCGGCGTATTTCGCCGCCAATGTCGGACCCGTTCTCTATTGCTCGGGTGAAGAGTCCGAACACCAGATCAAGATGCGCGGCGAGCGGCTCGGCGTCACTAATTCGCCGCTCTACCTCCTGGCCGAAACCTGCGTCGAACGGCTGATTGAGGAAGTCGATCGCGTCAAACCCGCGCTCCTCATCGTCGATTCCATCCAGACCGTGTTCTCCCTGAAGATGCAGTCGGCGCCGGGGAGCGTCGCCCAAGTGCGTCAGGCGGCGACCGATCTGCTGTTCACGGCGAAGAGCCGGAATCTGCCGACGATTCTCGTGGGCCATGTCACCAAGGACGGCAGTCTCGCCGGGCCGAAGGTACTCGAGCACGTCGTCGACACCGTCCTGTACTTTGAGGGCCACCAGCATCAGTCGCATCGTGTCGTGCGGGCTGTGAAGAACCGTTTTGGCGCGGTCAGTGAACTGGGCGTGTTCGAAATGACGGCGTCCGGATTGCGGCCGGTGCCGAATCCGTCCGCGCTGTTTCTGGCGGAGCGTCCGACCAATGTGCCTGGATCGGCGGTGTTGTGCACCATGGAAGGATCGCGGCCGCTCCTTGTCGAAGTGCAGGCCCTGGTCAGTGCGTCCACATTCGGCAATCCGCGACGTACCGCGAGCGGACTCGATCCGAATCGGTTGTCGTTACTGCTCGCCGTCCTCGATAAACGTGCCGGTCTCAATCTCGCGACCGACGATGTGTTCGTGAACGTGGCCGGCGGGATGACGCTGGACGAACCGGCGGCCGACCTGGCCATCCTGGCTGCCGTAGCGTCCAGTCTCCGCAATCGTCCGATCGCCTCTGACATTGTTGTCTTCGGCGAGATCGGACTCGCTGGTGAGGTTCGCGCGACCACGCAGGCGGGTTTGCGCGCCCGCGAGGCCAGTCAGTTGGGTTTTCGCCGCTGCCTGATGCCCGATCGCAGTCTCGCTCCGGCCGATGCGCCCGCGGGCCTCGAGATCATCGGCGTCCGAACGGTAGGAGAAGCACTCGACGCCTTGTTGTAGTATTCCTGAACCATGACGGGTTTCGTTCTCGCGCGAGGCCTTTTCGTCGCCACGGTCACGTACGTGGCCTCGGTGATCGTACCGGTCAGCAATCAGCCGCTCTTGAGCGCGGCGCTTGGCCTGGCCGTGGCGCTCGTGCTCGTTGCTGCCGAGACGCGGCTCAAAGACGCGGCGGTCACCAGTTTGCTCGGCGGCCTGCTCGGATTTGCCGTCGGACTCTCACTCGCCAAGACCATCGTCGGCTCGCTGACCTGGTCGAATACGAGCAATACCCAGGTCCAGTTTCTGCACGGTCTCATCGTCGTCGTCCTCCCATTCATGGGGATGATGCTCGGGGCACGGCGCGGTGAATGGCTGGAGCCGGCCAAGCTGGTGTCCCTGTTCAAGGACGCGCGGCCGACGCAGCGCTACAAGATTCTCGATACGAGCGTGATCATCGACGGCCGCGTCGCGGAGATCGTCGAGGTCGGCTTCCTCGATGGCACCCTGGTCGTGCCGCAGTTCGTGCTGAAGGAACTACAGTTCGTGGCGGACTCCTCGGATCCGCTGAAGCGCAATCGTGGCCGCCGGGGCCTGGACATTCTGCAGCGCATCCAGAAGATGGCCGGTGTGGAAGTCATCATTACCGACGTCGATTTCCCGCAAGTCAAGGAAGTCGATCTCAAGTTGATCGAGCTGGCCCGATCGATGCTGGGCAAGATCGTCACGAACGATTTCAATCTGAACAAAGTGGCGCAGTTGCGTGGCGTGGAAGTGCTCAACATCAACGAGTTGGCGAACGTGTTGAAACCCGTGGTCCTGCCTGGCGAGACGATGACGGTGTTCATCCTCAAGGAAGGCAAGGAGTTCACGCAGGGCGTGGCCTATCTGGATGACGGCACGATGGTCGTTGTGGACAACGCCCGCCAGCGAATCGGCAAGACCGTGGATCTCGTCGTGACCAGCGTCCTCCAGACCACGGCCGGGCGCATGATTTTCGGCAAGTGCGTGGAGAACGGCGCTCACGGATCGCCCGAGGCTGCCTCGAAGTCGGCTGACCGCGACGACGCCGGCCGGCGGCCGCGCTCGGCTGCGCAAGCGTGAAGATCCCACCGTTTCGCTGGTGGTGGACGGCGTTCGTCCTCGTGCCATCCATCGCCGTCTACACAATCGTGTTGGGCACGGCGTCGCTGATCGGCGGCCTGTTCGATGGCAGCGGCCGCTGGGCCCATCGCTGCGCGCAGTGGTGGGGACGATCGATCCTGTGGACCAGCGGCGTGCGCATCGATCGGCGGGGAAGCCTGCCGCCCGAAGGCGAGAGCTGCGTGTTCGTCGCTAATCACTCGAGCATTTATGACGTGCCGATTCTGTTCACGGCGCTGCCGCGCCAGTTGCGCATCATGGCGAAGGCGGCGCTCGTCTACGTGCCGTTCATTGGATGGCATCTCTACCGCAGCGGGCACGTGCTCGTGAACCGGAAGAATCCGGGCGCCGGCATTTTCAAGCGCATGCAGCGCATGGCGCGTTCGGGTGCGTCGTTGATCGTGTTTCCCGAGGCGTCGCGCACGATCGACGGCACGGTCAAGCGATTCAAGGGTGGGATTTTTCTACTGGCCATCGAGAACGGACTGCCGATTGTGCCCGTGAGCGTGTCCGGCAGCCGCATCGTGATGCCGAAGGGGCGGTTCATGGTGTGCTCCGCGACGGTGCAGGTCACGGTGCACGACGCAATTCCCACGAAAGGCCTTTCACGCGAGGATGCGCGAGCGCTGGCCGAACGAGTGCGCGCTATTGTGGCCAGTGCGGTGCCGAGTGGGTTGGATCATGCTGACACTGCATCCTGAGCTGGCTGGCATCGTTCGCCCCGCCTGGTTCGTGGCCGAACCCCTGCGGGTGGTCGATCAGGACGACGCGCTCGAAGCCCAACGCCGCGTGACGACGGCGCGCATGCGGACCGCGCTAGAGCCGACGGACACCATCGCGGCGGTGCGGACGATGTACAAGCGCGTCGGCATCGATCCGACGAAAACGCGCCCTTCGTCGGAAGCACTGCTGCGGCGCGTGCGCAAGGGCGACGAGCTGCCGCGCATCAACAGTCTGGTGGACATCATCAACTGGTGCTCGCTCGAAACGCAGTTGCCGTACGGTCTCTATGATCTCGATCAGATTCGCGGTGCCGTGACGCTGCGACTGGGGCTTGCGGGTGAAGAGTACGAGGGCATTCGCAAGGCGACGGTGCACGTCGCCGAACGCCTCACGCTGGCCGACGAACTCGGCCCGTTCGGCAATCCGACATCGGACTCAGCGCGCACGATGGTGACGACGAAGACGACCCGGGTCCTGGTCGTGATCTTCGCGCCGCATGCTGTGGCGGAGACCGAAGTCGGTCGGGCCGTGGAGCTCACGCAGGGCAGGATTTCGGCGTAGACGCGGAAGGCCGTGGTCTCCGACTAGAATCGTAGCGTGTCAGTCGGTGTGATCATTGTCGCAGCGGGGCGAGGGGACCGCATGGGCGCGCCCGCGCCCAAGCAGTTTCTCGATCTGAACGGCCGCTCGATTCTTCAGTGCAGTGTCGCCGCGTTCGATGCGCATCCGTCTATCAACCACATCGTCGTCGTGCTCGCGCCCGAGATGGTCGCGTCGGGCAAAGAGCTGATTGGGGCGACCAGCCGGACCTGCGCGAGCGTCGCGGGTGGCGCGCGAAGGCAGGACTCGGTCGCGGCGGGTATGCGCGCGTTGCCGGCCGACGTTGACGTCGTCCTGATTCACGATGCGGCGCGGCCGTTCGCAGATGCGGCGCTGATTGACCGCGTGCTCGCGGGTGTCGCAGAAGCGGGTGCGGCTGTGCCCGGCACGCGGGTTCGAGACACAGTGAAACGCGTACCGGCCGGTGGCGATCGAATCGCGGCAACGGTTCCGCGCGAAGACCTTTGGCTCGCGCAAACGCCGCAGGGATTTCGGCGACAGATTCTGGAAGCGGCAATGGCGCGCGCGAACGATGGCGTTGGGGCCACGGACGATGGAATGGTCGTCGAGATGGCGGGACATCCAGTGAAGATTATTCAGGGAGATGAGCGCAACGTGAAGATCACGACTCCGGAAGATCTGGCTGCTGCCCGCGTGGCAACGTCGCCTGGACCGCGCGTCGGTACCGGCTACGACTTGCATCGCCTGGCCCCTGGCCGTCTCCTCGTGCTGGCCGGCGTGGTGATCCCATTCGACAAAGGCCCGGATGGACATTCCGACGGTGACGTCGTGTGCCACGCGCTCATTGACGCGATGTTGGGCGCCGCCGGCGCTGGCGACATTGGCCGGCACTTTCCGAACAACGATCCGGCGTGGAAGGACGCGGCCGGTCTCGACCTGCTGGCCCGTGCCGTCGCGATCGTGTCCGCTGCCGGCTGGTCAGTCTCAAACGCCGACATTACCGTCATCCTCGAGCGGCCGAAGCTCGCGCCGCACATCCACGAAATCTGTCTGAGACTCGCGGCAACACTTGGTGTCTCTGCCGATCGCGTGAGCGTGAAAGGCAAAACGAACGAGGGTGTGGACGCCGTCGGGCGCGGTGAGGCGATTGCGTCTCACGCCGTGGCGATGCTCACACCGGCAGCGGGGAAGGCGCGATGACGATGCGCGTGAGGTTTGCGCCGAGTCCGACTGGACATCTGCATGTGGGCAATGCGCGGACGGCGTTGTTCAACTGGCTGCTCGCACGCGGCCAGGGTGGCACGTTCGTGCTGCGTGTTGAGGACACCGATCTGGAGCGCTCCACGCGTGAATCCGAGGCGAGCATTCTCGCGGACTTGCGGTGGCTGGGTCTCGATTGGGATGAGGGGCCGGATGCGGGCGGAGCGTTCGGGCCTTACCGCCAGTCCGAGCGGCTCGATCTCTATCGGACGATCGCTGACGAATTTCTCGCGAGTGGCCGTGCCTATCGCTGTTTCTGTTCGCCCGATCAGCTCGAGGCGGAGCGCAAAGCGGCGATGGCGGCCGGGAGTCCGCCGAAGTACAGCGGCCGGTGCCGCGACCTGGCTCCGGATGTAGTCGCGTCGCGACTCGCGGCCGGCGAGCCGGCGGCCATCAGATTCCGGGTGCCCGAATCGCGCGATGTGACGTTTCACGATCTCGTCCGCGGCGACGTGACCTTCAGCACGGATGTAATTGGCGATCCGGTCATCGTCCGATCGGAAGGCCGGCCAGCCTACAACTTCGCGGTCGTGATTGACGACGTCCGCATGGCGATCACGCACGTGATTCGCGGCGAGGATCACATTTCGAACACGCCGCGGCAGGTGCTGATCTATGAGGCGATGGGCGCCGCGGTGCCGATGTTCGCGCATCTCTCGCTCGTGCTCGGGCCCGACCACGCGCCGTTGTCGAAGCGGCACGGCGCGACGAGCGTGCAGGAGTTTCGCGAACGCGGCTATTTGCCGGAGTCGCTCGTGAATTATCTGGCGTTGCTCGGCTGGTCGCCGGGCGAGAACCAGGAAATCATGTCGGCCGCCGACATGGCGCCGCGATTCGATCTGACGACCGTGAGCCATAGCGCCGCCGTCTTCGACACCGGCAAACTCGCCTGGATGAACCGGCACTACATGAAGGAAGCCTCGCCCGATCGGCTCGCCCGAGGCGTGATGCCGTACTTCCTCCGCACGGGGTACATCACGACTGAGACCGTCGTATCATTGGAGTTTGTGCGTAGCCTGCTGCCGATGGCTGTGGGTTCCGTCGACCGGCTGGAAGAAGTGCCGGACCGCGTGGCGACGATTTTCGACTGGGATGGCGCCCGCGCCGCGGAGTTGGTGCGTGCCGAACCGGACGGTGCGAAGGTCGTGAAAGCCTTTGGCGACGCGATCGCTGGCGCGGGGCCGTTGGACAAAGAGGCGTTTCGCGCCGCGGCGACCCGGGCGCGCGAGCAGACGGGTCTCAAGGGCAAGGCGCTGTTTCATCCGATTCGCGTCGCCCTGACGGCGGCCGATTCCGGTCCGGAGCTGGATTTGGCCGTGCCGGCCATCGACCGCGCGGCCGGCTTTGATTCGACCAGCGGCGTACGCCGCGTGATCTCGTGCGCCGAACGAGCGGCCGACGTCGCCAGGCGATTGTCGACCTAGCGTCCCTGTCGTACCCGTCGTACCTGTCGTACCTGAGTTGTTTATGCCTGTAATTTACGGCGTCCACGCCGTCGCCGAATCTCTGAAAGCGCGGCGGGTCTCGCGCCTGATGCACGAGCGTGGCGCGGGTCCGCGCGTCGATGCCATCGTGGCGCGGGCGTCGGAACTGCGGATTCCCATCGAGACCCTGGACCGTCGGGCGCTCGACAAGATGACCCGCGGCGGCGTCCACCAGGGTGTGGCGGCCGAACTCGAGGCGCTGCCGGCCTACACCGTTGAGGAGCTGGTAGAGGGATCGGAGGGCGCGGCGTTGCTGGTCATCCTGGACGGCGTCGAAGATCCCCAGAATGTCGGCGCGATCTTGCGGTCGGCCGACGCGGCCGGCGCGACCGGCGTGATTCGGCAAGCTCGCCATTCGGCGCCGCTCGATGGCGCGACGGCCAAGGCCTCGGCCGGGGCTGTGCACCACGTCCGCATTGCGACGGTGGTCAATATCTCGCGGACGATCGAAGAATTGAAGGAATTGGGCGTCTGGACCATTGGGTTCGATGCCGAGGCGACGGAACTCTATGACGCCGTGGACTACACCCTGCCGACCGCGCTGGTGGTCGGGGCGGAGGGGACGGGCCTTCGGCGGCTGGTTCGGGACACCTGCGAGCGGCTGGTCAGCATCCCGATGGCTGGGCAAGTGGCCAGTCTGAACGTTTCGGTGACGGCAGGGGTCGGTCTGTTCGAGGCGGCCCGCCAGCGCCGGGTCGCCGGAGGCGGTTTTGGGCAGTCGAAGGCCTAGAAAAGGGCCAGCCGGACGCCTGGCTGGACCCGGTCCGGATTTTGCCGGGTTGCCGGTGCGGCTGAGGGCGTGCTACCATTCTCGTTTTGTCCGGGCTGGCGTAGCTCAGTCAGGTAGAGCAGCTGATTTGTAATCAGCTGGTCGGGGGTTCAAATCCCTTCGCCAGCTCCAATTCTGAGTGACGCTTCGTAGAAACACAGCAGAGACGAACAGTTTTTTGGCGAGGTAGCGAAGCGGTCAAACGCAACAGACTGTAAATCTGTCGCCCCAGCGGCTTCGAAGGTTCGAATCCTTCCCTCGCCACCATCCTTCGCCAAGCGCGCGCTTCGCGCGCGGCTTCGGATGGCAAGCCAAGGAAGGGCGGTTGAAGAAAGATCGAGTGCGCGCCTAAGGCGCGCGCCTCGCGAACGTAGCGCGATTTGGCCAGCGAAGTGAGAAGCCGAATCGCGCGAGCGAGCGAGTGAGGGAGTCCGAGGGACGAAGTCCCTCGGAGTAAAGAAGGCGGGAGTAACTCAGTGGTAGAGTCACAGCCTTCCAAGCTGTTGGTCGCGGGTTCGATCCCCGTCTCCCGCTCCATGATTTGATCCGGGGACTTCGTCCCCGGACCCCTCGCGCCGTCGCTCGCGGGGGCCCCGGGGCCCCGCAGCGCTCGACGCGCGACGCTCTCCGAGAATCTCGGTAGAGCGCGAGATTTGGCGGGCTGAGTTCGCGAGTGAGCGGCAGCGAGCGAGCCGCGCGAACGGAGTGGGGATCGAGGGGCCCCACGAGTGAGCGCGTCGGGGGGTCTGGCGGGGCGAAGCCCCCCAGTTAAAGCCGATGTAGCTCAGTTGGCAGAGCACGTCCTTGGTAAGGACGAGGTCACCGGTTCGATCCCGGTCATCGGCTCCAGTGTGTGTGGTGTACGTAGCAGGGAATTCGGACCTCGAAGTTCGAAACTAATCAAACGGGAGACTCAGAGCAATGGCGAAGGAGAAATTTGACCGGTCCAAACCGCACGTGAACGTGGGCACGATTGGCCACATCGATCACGGCAAGACGACGCTCACTGCGGCACTCACAAAAGTTTCCGCGGACAAGGGTTGGGCCAAGTTCGTTCCGTACGACGAGGTTGCCAAGGCGTCTGAGTCGCAGGGCCGTCGCGACGAAACCAAGATTCTGACCATCGCGACGAGCCACGTTGAGTACGGCACGGCGAACCGGCACTACGCCCACGTCGACTGTCCGGGTCACGCCGACTACATCAAGAACATGATCACGGGCGCCGCGCAGATGGACGGCGCGATCCTGGTCGTGAGCGCGGTGGACGGCCCGATGCCGCAGACCCGTGAGCACGTGCTGCTCGCCAAGCAGGTCAACGTCCCGTACATCGTCGTGGCGCTGAACAAGGTCGACGCAGTCGACGATCCCGAATTGCTCGACCTCGTCGAACTCGAAGTGCGCGACCTGCTGAAGTCGTACGGCTTCCCCGGCGACGATCTGCCGGTGGTGCGCGTGTCGGCGCTCGGCGCGCTCAAGGGCGAACCGGCCGGCGTCGAGTCGGTGCTGAAGCTCATGGAAGCGCTCGACACCTACATCCCGATGCCGCAGCGTGAAGTGGACAAGCCCTTCATGATGCCGATCGAAGACGTGTTCTCGATCTCGGGCCGCGGCACCGTCGTGACGGGCCGTGTCGAACGCGGCAAGGTCAAGGTCGGCGAGGAAATCGAAATCGTCGGCTACAAGGCGACCGAGAAGAAGGTCGTCACGGGCGTCGAAATGTTCCGCAAGCTGCTCGATGAGGGCATCGCTGGCGACAACATCGGCGTGCTGCTCCGCGGCGTGGAAAAGGAAGACGTCGAGCGCGGCCAGGTGCTGGCCAAGCCCGGTTCCATCAAGCCGCACACGAAGTTCAAGGCTGAGGTGTACATCCTCTCGAAGGAAGAGGGTGGCCGCCACACGCCGTTCTTCAACGGCTATCGTCCCCAGTTCTACATCCGGACGACGGACGTGACGGGCACGCTCCATCTGCCGGAAGGCGTGGAGATGGTGATGCCCGGCGACAACACGCCGATCAGCGGCGAGTTGTTGACGCCAGTCGCCCTCGAAAAGGGTGCGCGGTTCGCGATTCGTGAAGGCGGCCGTACGGTCGGCGCCGGCACGATTTCGGAAATCATCGAATAGGAGCACGCGATGCGGGAAATCGTCACGCTGGCGTGCACGGATTGCAAACGCCGGAATTACAGCACGACCAAGAACCGGCGCAAGACGACGGAACGGCTGGAGTACAGCAAGTTCTGTCGGTCGTGCCGCAAGCACACGGCTCATAAAGAGTCGAAGTAGGCCGAACGCCGGGCGAGCCTGACGCCGCGAACGAGCGGCAGCGAGCGAGCGTGCAGGGGGTCCGGGGGCAAAGCCCCGGATTAACTAAGTGTTAGGCCAGTAGTTCAATTGGTAGAGCACCGGTCTCCAAAACCGGGAGTTGGGGGTTCGAGTCCCTCCTGGCCTGCCAGAGTGAAAGAAGACGGATCGAAGACGACGGATCGATAGGGCGGAGTTGGGGTGAAGGGGTCCCCAACGATATGGCGAAGACGGCGATGGTGGATAACCTGAAGGAATCGGGCGAGCAGGTCGGCGGGTGGTTCACCCGCGGCCGGCGCTTCCTGTCGGAAGTGCGCAGCGAGCTCGGCCGTGTCACGTGGCCGACGCGCCGCGAGGTCTGGGCGACCACGGTCGTCGTGATTCTGACGTCGATGCTGTTCGGGATTTACCTGTATCTGGTGGACATCAGCTTGTCGAAGTTCGTGGGCTGGGCGTTCAAGACGCTTGGTGGCTAAGGCTGAGACTGACGCGCAGGGGCAACGCGCCGTGGGGACCATGACCGACGACAAGACGAAGCAGTGGTACATCATCCACACCTACTCGGGTTTCGAGAACAAGGTGAAGGAATCGCTCGAGCAGCGCGTGCAGGCGTACGGGCTGCCGGATGACATCGGCGAGATTCTCATCCCGACCGAGGACATTGTCGAGAAGCGCGGCGGCAAGGAAGTGAAGAGCTCGCGCCGCTTCTTCCCGGGCTACATCCTCGTCGAGATGCACATGTCGGACAACGCCTGGCATGTGGTGAAGAACACGCCGAAGGTGACCGGGTTCGTGGGCGCCGGCAGCAAACCGTCGCCGCTCTCGCGCGAAGAAGTTGACCAGATCCTGCATCAGGTGACGGTCGCCGCCGAGAAGCCGAAGCCGAAGTATTCGTTTGGACGAGGCGACCAGGTCCGCATCAACGAAGGACCGTTCGCCAGTTTCAATGGCGTCGTGGACGAAGTGAACACGGACCGGAACACGCTGAAGGTCATGGTGACGATCTTCGGGCGCGCGACACCGGTCGAATTGGATTTCCTGCAGGTCGAGAAACTTTAATATGGCTAAGAAGGTTCAGGCACAAGTCAAATTGCAGATCGCGGCGGGCAAAGCCACGCCCGCGCCGCCGGTGGGAACCGCGCTCGGTCCCCACGGGCTGAACATCATGGACTTCTGCAAGAACTTCAACGCGAAGACCGCGAAAGACGATGGCCTGATCATTCCGGTCGTCGTGACGATCTATTCGGATCGGTCCTACACGTTCATCACCAAGACTCCGCCGGCCGCCGTGCTGCTCAAGCGCGCGGCGAACATCGCGAAGGGGTCGGGCGTGCCGAACAAGGACAAGGTCGGCACGGTGACGGCGAAGCAGGTTCAGGAAATCGCCAAGCTGAAGCTGCCGGACCTGAATACGGAGTCGATCGATTCGGCCATGCGCTCGGTGCGCGGCACGGCGCGGTCGATGGGACTGGACGTCATCGATTAAGTTCGAAGTTCAAAGTCAGAAGTTCGAAGTTCGGACGGGACGAGCGCGCGAGCAAGCGAAGCGCGCCGAGCGAACGGAGTGGGGAGTAGGGGCCCCACGAGTGAGCTCGTAGGGGAGGTGCGGCAGGGGCGAAGCCCCTCCGCCTAAAAACGTGGCAGGTCCTCGCGGACCGTTATGACCACAAGGAGCAAGTGACATGCGTGCGCGTGGCAAGAAATACACGGCGGCCCGGCAACAGGTGCCGGCCAAGCCTCACTCGATTGAGGAGGCGGTGCCGCTCATCCAGAAGGTCAAGTACACGAAATTCGACGAGACGGTCGAGATGGCCGTTCGGCTCGGCGTCGATCCGAAGCATTCGGATCAGATGGTGCGCGGCACCGTCGTGTTGCCGCACGGACTCGGCACGACCAAGAAGGTCCTCGTCATCGCGAACGCCGACAAGCAGCGTGAGGCGCGCGAAGCCGGCGCCGACGAAGTGGGCGGCGACGATGTCGTCGAACGGATTCTCGGCGGTTGGACGGACTTCGACGCGGTCGTCGCCACGCCCGACATGATGCGGTCGGTCGGCAAGTTGGGCAAGGTGCTCGGCCCCAAGGGTCTGATGCCGAATCCGAAGACCGGAACGGTCACGCCGGATGTCGCCAAGGCCGTGCAGGAAATCAAAGCCGGCAAGGTCGAGTTCCGCGTCGATAAGGCCGGCGTCGTGCACGCGCCGATCGGGAAGATCTCGTTCGCGTCCGACCGTCTCATCGCCAACGCGCACGCGCTGATGGAGAACATCGTCAAGGCGCGTCCCGCGGCGGCGAAAGGCCGGTATCTGAAGAACGTCACGATGTCGTCGACGATGGGCCCGGGCGTCCTCATCGACACGTCGCACGTGGATGAGTTGATTAAACATTAAGACCGCGAAGCCCGCGACGTAGGAGCGGCGCTGAGCGGGCGAGCGACTAAAAGAAGTCGGAGCAGTTTGCATCATGGCAGTCAGTAGAGCGGAGAAAGTCACGGAACAGGGCGAGCTCGAAGCGGTATTCCGCGGAGCCAGCACGGCCGTGCTCGTGGACTACAAGGGCGTGACGGTGCCCCAGGTGACGGAACTGCGCCGGCAGATCCGGGCCGTGGGCGCCAACTATCGTGTGGTCAAGAACACCCTCGCGCGCCGTGCGGCGGCGGGAACGTCACTGGAACCGGTGCTCCCGCATTTGAAGGGGGCGACCGCGGTCGTCTCGACCGGGACCGATCCGGTCGCGCTCGCCAAGACCTTGACGACGTTCATCAAGGCGACGCCGAGCATGAGCATCAAGGCGGCGGTGGTGCAGGGCAAGATGGTGGCGCCGGCCGCCGTGAACGACCTGGCGAGCCTGCCGGGCCGCGACGAACTGCTCGGCAAGCTGCTGTTCGTGCTGCAGGCGCCGATGCAGCAGCTGGTGACCGTGTTGTCCGCAGTGCCGCGCGATCTCGTGAACGTGCTGGCAGCCGCGGAAAAGAAGAAGTCCGAAGAGAATTAACGTCGACGTTCGAACGTCGACGTTCAAAGGTTTGACGCGTTGTTTATTAAGGGAGCAGAGCAATGGCCGACGTGACGCAGCAGCAGGTGGTGGAATACATCAAGGGAATTACGGTCCTCGAGCTTTCGCAGCTCGTCAAGACGCTCGAAGCCGAGCTGGGCGTGTCGGCGGCGGCAGCGATGCCGATGGCGATGCCGGCGGGCGGCGGGGGCGGCGGCGCGGCCGCGGCCGAAGAGAAGACCGAATTCACGGTGACGCTGACCGACATCGGCGGCAACAAGATCAACGTGATCAAGGTCGTCCGCGAAGTCACCAGCCTCGGGTTGAAGGAAGCAAAGGACCTCGTGGAATCGGCGCCCAAGCCGATCAAGGAAGGCGTGAGCAAGGACGAGGCCGCGACCATCAAGAAGAAGTTCGAAGAGGCTGGCGCGAAGGTCGAGATCAAGTAGGTTCCGAGGTTTCGGAGTTCCGCCCTTCGACTGGCTCAGGGCGCCCCGAGCCTTGTCGAGGGGCGGGTTCTGGGGCTCATCGAGCCCCGGAACCCGCGTCTATTCGTCTGATCGCCTCGGGGGTCACTGAGAATGTATAGCCTTCCCAAGAACGTCTATCGCGAGCGCATCGATTTCTCGAAGATCAACACCACGGTTCCGATCCCGAATCTGATCGAGATTCAGAAGAAATCGTACGAACGGTTTCTTCAGATGAACCGGCTCGCGGCCGAACGTGAAGACGTCGGCCTGCAGTCCGTGTTCAAGTCGGTGTTCCCGATCAGCGATTTCCGCGAGAACTCCTCGCTGGAGTTCATCGAGTATTCGATCGGCAACTGGGAGTGCAAGTGCGGCCGGCTCACCGGCCTCGAGCACCTGCGTTCGAAGTGCGAAGGCTGCGGCCACGTGCTGATCGCCGATCCGTACGGCGAAGGCGCGGTCATCTGCCCGTCCTGCGGCAAGGCGAACGACGCCCGCGGCGACGTGTGCGATCTGTGCGGTACCACCGTGCAGATGAAGCTCAAGTACGACGTCGAGGAGTGCCAGGAGCGGGGCATGACGTTCGCCGTGCCGCTCAAGGTCACCATCCGGCTCGTCGTGTGGAACAAGGACCCGGAGACCGGCGTCAAGACGATCCGCGACATCAAGGAACAGGAAGTCTATTTCGGCGACATTCCGCTGATGGGCGACCACGGTACGTTCATCATCAACGGCACCGAGCGCGTCATCGTCAGCCAGTTGCACCGGTCGCCGGGCGCGTTTTTCCACACCGAAGACAAGAATCTGTACGTCGCCCAGATCATTCCGTATCGCGGATCCTGGGTGGAGTTCGAGTACGACGCGAAGAACCTGCTGTACGTCCGCATCGACCGGAAGCGGAAGTTCCTGGCCACGGTGTTTCTGCGCGCGCTCGGGCTGCGGGGCGCGCACGAAATCCTGCGCCAGTTCTACACGGTGGACGAGCTCGTGCTGAAGAGCGGCCGCATCCTGTGGAAGGTGGCCGACTCGCTGGTCGGGCGCCGGTCCGCGCAGGAGCTGCCGATCCCCGGCAGCGAGCTGGCGCTCCATCCCGGCAAGAAGATCCGCAAGGATCAGATCGAGGCCCTGAAGAAGGCCGGCGTCGAGGCGATTGAACTCGCCGAGACCGAACGCGAGGGCGCGTTCGCCGCGTCGGACATCATCGATCCGGGCACGGGCGAGGTCATTCTCGAAGCGAACGAGGAACTCTCCGAGCGCGTCATCGCGATGGCGCAGGAGAAGAACGTCGAGCGGCTCGAGATGTTCTTCCCGGAGAAGGACGAGATCGGCCCCGTGCTGTCGGCCACGCTGAAGAAGGATCCGATCTCCAAGCACGAAGAGGCGCTGATCGAGATCTACCGCCGTCTGCGTCCGGGCGATCCGCCCACGCTCGACAGCTCGCGCAACCTGTTCGAGAACATGTTCTTCAACGCGCAGAAGTATGACTTCTCGCGCGTCGGCCGGCTCAAGCTGAACACGAAGCTGAAGCTGAACACGCCGCTCGACGAGAAGGTGCTGCATCCGGCGGACTTCTACGAAGTCATCCGGTACCTGCTCAAGCTGCGCAAGAATCCCGCGCTCATCGACGACATCGATCACCTCGGCAACCGCCGCGTGCGGTCGGTCGGCGAGTTGCTCGAGAACCAGTTCCGCATCGGTCTCGTCCGGATGGAACGCGCCATCAAGGAAAAGATGTCGGTGTATCAGGAAATGGCGACGGCGATGCCGCACGACCTGATCAACGCGAAGCCGGTCATGGCCGCGATTCGCGAGTTCTTCGGGTCGTCGCAGCTCTCGCAGTTCATGGACCAGACCAATCCGCTGTCCGAGGTCACGCACAAACGTCGTCTCTCGGCGCTCGGACCCGGCGGCCTGTCGCGCGAACGCGCCGGCTTCGAGGTGCGCGACGTGCACCCGACGCACTACGGCCGTATCTGCCCGATTGAAACGCCGGAAGGTCCGAACATCGGCCTGATCTCGTCGCTCTCGTCCTACGCGCGTATCAACGACTTCGGCTTCATCGAGTCGCCGTACCGCAAGGTCAAGGACGGCCGCGTGCTCGACTTCGTCCAGGTGACGAACGCGGGCGGCAACCCGAAGTACAAGGTCGGCGACGTCGTGGAAGCCCACGAACTCGTGGGCGTCAGCGGTCAGTCGAAGAAGAAGGGCGTGGAGTTCGAGCCCTTCTGCTTCTACCTGTCGGCGTGGGAAGAGGATCAGTACATCGTCGCCCAGGCCAACGTGAAGCTGGACGAGGACAACCGGATCGTGGACGACCGTGTGAACGCCCGCCAGGCGGGTGACTTCATTCTGGCGCCGCGCGAAAAGATCGACTACATCGACGTCTCGCCGAAGCAGCTCGTCTCCGTCGCCGCCTCGCTCATCCCGTTCCTCGAGAACGACGACGCGAACCGTGCGCTGATGGGATCGAACATGCAGCGGCAGGCGGTGCCGCTGCTCCAGGCCCGGTCGCCCTTCGTCGGCACCGGCATGGAATACATCACGGCGCGCGATTCCGGCGCCGTCGTGGTGGCGCGCCGGTCGGGCGTCGTCGACTACGTGGACAGCAAGCGCATCGTCGTGCGCGTCGAGGGCAGCGAGACGGAGGGCCTGTCGCGCGAGATGGGCGCCGACATCTACAACCTCACGAAGTTCAAGCGCTCCAACCAGAACACCTGCATCAACCAGGACCCGATCGTCCGGGTGGCGCAGCGCGTCGTCAAGGGCCAGGTGCTGGCCGACGGACCGTGCACGGAGATGGGGGAGCTGGCGCTCGGCCGGAACGTGCTCGTCGCGTTCATGCCATGGCGCGGCTACAACTTCGAAGACGCGATTCTCGTCTCCGAACGCATGGTGAAGGACGACTACTACACGTCCATTCACATCGAGGAGTTCGAAATCGAGGCGCGGGACACGAAGCTGGGCCCGGAAGAAATCACGCGGGACATTCCGAACGTGTCGGAAACCTACCTGCGCGATCTCGACGAGAGCGGCATCATCCGCATCGGCGCCTATGTGAAGCCGGGCGACATCCTGGTGGGCAAGGTCACGCCGAAGGGCGAGACGCAGCTCACGCCGGAAGAAAAACTGCTCCGCGCGATCTTCGGTGAAAAGGCCGGCGACGTGAAGGACGCGTCGTTGACCTGCCCGCCCGGGATCGAGGGCATCGTCGTCGGCGTCCGGATCTTCTCGCGCAAGGGCATCGAAAAGGATGACCGCGCGAAGCAGATCGAACAGGACGAGCTCGACCTGATGGAGAAGAACCTCCAGGACGAGATCCGCATCCTGCACGAAGAGACGAAGAAGCGGCTGGTCGGGCTGCTGACGGGCCGCACGCTGCGCACGGATCTCTTCGACGCGGACGGCCGCGAACGCGTGCTGCGCAAGGGTTCGGTACTGGCGGCCGAGGCGATGGCCGACGTGCCGTTCAATACGCTCGTGCGCGCGCGCATCGAAACGGACGACCTCGGGTTCGAAGACGAACTGCGCCACATGGAAGACCGCACGGCGCAGCGCGTGGACGTCATCCAGCGCGAGTTCGAGGACAAGAAGGACAAGATTCGCCGCGGCGACGAACTGCCGCCCGGCGTGATCAAGCTCGTCAAGGTCTACGTCGCGATGAAGCGCAAGCTGTCGGTCGGCGACAAGATGGCCGGACGGCACGGTAACAAGGGCGTCATCGCGCGCATCCTGCCGGAAGAGGACATGCCGTATCTGCCGGACGGCACGCCGGTCGAGATCGTGCTGAATCCGCTCGGCGTTCCGTCGCGTATGAACGTCGGCCAGATTCTGGAAACCCACCTCGGGTGGGCCGCGCACGCGCTGGGTCTCTACTTCGCCACGCCCGTCTTCGACGGCGCGAACGAAACCGAGATCAAGAAGTGGCTGGAAGAGGCTGGGTTGCCGAAGAGCGGCAAGACGCCGCTCTACGACGGCATCAACGGTCTGGTGTTCGAGCAGGACGTGACGGTCGGCTACATCTACATGCTGAAACTGTCGCATCTGGTGGACGACAAGATCCACGCACGGTCGATCGGGCCGTACTCGCTCATCACGCAGCAGCCGCTCGGCGGCAAGGCGCAGTTCGGCGGACAGCGGTTCGGCGAAATGGAAGTGTGGGCGCTCGAAGCGTATGGCGCCGCGCACATCCTCCAGGAACTGCTCACGGCGAAGTCCGACGACGTCACGGGCCGCGCGAAGATTTACGAGGCCATCGTCAAGGGTGACGCGTCGTTCCAGCCCGGGCTGCCGGAATCATTCAATGTGCTCATCCGCGAGCTCCAGGCGCTCTGTCTGGATGTCGAGCTGATGAAGACCAAACCGCGGGCCATCGAAGCGCCCGCCGCAGGCGAGGGCGAACCCACGCCGGAAACCCCGGTGGGAGCGTAATTGATGAGACCAAACATTCACGATAAGGGTCAGCTCACCGCAGACTTCGACGCAATTCGCATCAGTCTGGCGTCGCCGGAACGCATTCTGCAGTGGTCACACGGCGAAGTGACCAAGCCCGAGACGATCAACTACCGCACGTTCAAGCCCGAGCGCGACGGCTTGTTCTGCGCGAAGATCTTCGGACCGGTCACGGACTGGGAATGCCTCTGCGGCAAGTACAAGCGCATGAAGCACCGCGGGGTGATCTGCGACAAGTGCGGCGTCGAAGTGACGCAGGCCAAGGTCCGGCGCGAGCGGCTGGGCCACATCCAGCTGGCCACGCCGGTCAGTCACGTGTGGTTCTTCAAGGGCCTGCCGAGCCGCATCGGGCACCTGCTCGACATCACGCTGCGCGATCTCGAACGCATTCTCTACTTCGAGGCCTACGTCGTCATCGATTCGGGCGACACGGATCTCAAGGACAAGCAGCTGTTGAACGAAGACCAGTACCGCCAGGAGCGGGAGCGCTGGGGCTTCAAGTTCAAGGCGCAGATGGGCGCGGAAGCGATCAAGGAGATGCTGCGCCGCATCAACGTCGAACGGCTCGCCGAGGAAATGCGCGAGAAGATGCGCGGCGAAACGTCGGCGCAGAAGAAGCTGAAGTACGCCAAGCGTCTGAAGGTCGTGGACGCGTTCCGCCGGTCCAACAACAAGCCGGAGTGGATGATTCTGGACGTCGTTCCGGTCATTCCGCCGGAACTGCGCCCGCTCGTGCCGCTCGACGGCGGCCGGTTCGCGACGTCTGACCTGAACGATCTCTATCGCCGCGTCATCAACCGCAACAACCGGTTGAAGAAGCTGATGGAGCTGAAGGCGCCGGACGTCATCATCCGCAACGAAAAGCGCATGCTGCAGGAAGCGGTGGACGCGCTGTTCGACAACGGCCGCCGCGGCCGCGTGCTGCGTGGCGCGAACAACCGCCCGCTCAAGTCGCTGTCCGACACGCTCAAGGGCAAGCAGGGCCGGTTCCGTCAGAACCTGCTCGGCAAGCGCGTGGACTACTCCGGCCGGTCCGTCATCGTCGTCGGACCCGAGCTGAAGCTGCACCAGTGCGGGCTGCCGAAGAAAATGGCGCTCGAACTGTTCAAGCCGTTCATCTACAACAAGCTCGAAGAGCGCGGCCTGGTCTCGACGATCAAGCAGGCGAAGGAAATGGTCGAGCAGCAGAAGGGCGAGGTGTGGGACATCCTCGAGGAAGTCATCCGCGAGCATCCCGTCCTGCTGAACCGCGCGCCGACGCTGCATCGCCTGGGCATCCAGGCGTTTGAGCCGGTGCTGGTCGAAGGCAAGGCCATCCGTATTCACCCGCTCGTCTGCACCGCGTTCAACGCGGACTTCGACGGCGACCAGATGGCGGTGCACATTCCGCTGTCGCCCGAGGCGCAGATCGAAGCGTCCGTGCTGATGATGTCCTCGAACAACATCCTGTCGCCGGCCTCGGGCCAGCCGATTGCGGTGCCGTCGCAGGACATCGTGCTCGGGTGCTACTACCTGACCAAGTCCAAGGCGAACGCCAAGGGCGAAGGCCGCGCGTTCTCGTCGCTGGACGATGCGCTGCTCGCGCTCGAAGCGGGCGAAGTGGAAACGCTCACGCCGATCCGGCTGCGCTACACGGGCCGGCTGGTGGACCTGACGGTCGCACGCGACTCCCAGGATCTGCTGGACGCCGCGGAGCAGCAGGTGGACCACCGCATCATCAACACGACGGTCGGACGCGTCATCTTCAACGAAGCGCTGCCGAAGGAGATGCCGTTCATCAACGGTCTTCTCAAGAAGAAGGGCCTGCAGCAGGCCGTGCGGTATTGCTACCTGAAGTACGGGCTCGAGAAGACCGTCGAGATGCTCGACAGCCTGAAGAACCTCGGGTTCACGTATGCGACGCGGTCGGGCCTCTCGATCGGCATCGACGACCTGATCATTCCCGCCAAGAAGGCCGAGTTCGTGCAGGGCGCACGTGACGAAGTCATCAAGGTTGAAGGGCAGTATCAGGACGGCGCCATCACCAACGGCGAGCGCTACAACAAGGTCATCGCGATCTGGTCGGAGGTCACCGAAAAGGTGGCCGACGAAATGTTCGGCGAAATGGAAGGCCTCGATCGGAGCGGGCGGAACTTCAACCCGGTCTACATCATGGCCGACTCCGGCGCGCGCGGCAGCAAGCAGCAGATCCGGCAGCTGGCCGGTATGCGCGGCTTGATGGCCAAGCCATCCGGCGAAATCATCGAGACGCCGATCACGTCGAACTTCCGTGAAGGCCTCACGGTGCTGCAGTACTTCATCTCGACGCACGGCGCCCGTAAGGGTCTGGCGGATACGGCATTGAAAACGGCCGACTCCGGCTATCTGACGCGACGTCTCGTGGACGTGGCGCAGGACGTGATCATCTCGGAAACGGACTGCGGCACGCTCGACGGCATCGAAGCGCGCGCCATTGTCGATTCCGGCGGCGAAATCGTCGAGCGTCTGAGCGACCGCGTCATCGGACGCGTGGCTCTGGACGACATTGTGGACCCGTCGTCCGGCCAGGTGATTGTGCCGGCGGCCGGCGAGTTCGACGAAGCGCTGGCGGATGCGGTGGAAGACGCGGGCATTGAACGCGTCAAGATCCGGTCCGTGCTGACGTGCGCCTCACGGCGCGGCGTCTGCGCCAAGTGCTACGGCCGCGACCTGGCCACCGGGCGTCTGGTGGAAATGGGTCTGGCGGTCGGCGTCATCGCGGCGCAGTCCATCGGCGAGCCCGGCACCCAGCTCACGATGCGCACGTTCCACATCGGCGGCACCGCGTCGCGCGTGTCGGAACAGTCCACACTCGAGACGCGCCACAAGGGCACGGTCCGCTACGACGGCCTGATGGCGGTCGAAGGCCGCGAAGGCAAGGCCGTGGATGGCGTCGCGGGCGCCCGCCACATGATCGTGATGAACCGCAGCGGGTCCATCAACATCCTGGACGACAAGGGCGTCGTGCGCGAACGCTACTCGGTCGTTTACGGCGCGCGCCTCAAGGTGAAGGACGGCGAAAAGGTCGAGAAGGGGCAGATTCTCGTCGAGTGGGATCCGTACACGTTCTCGATTCTGACGGAAGCCACGGGTCAGGTCCGCTTCAAGGACATCATCGACAAGGTGACGGTCCACGAAGAAGTGGACGAGATCACGGGCCTGTCGCGCCTCATCATCGTCGAGTCGCCGGACGAGAAGAAGCAGCCGGCGATCGAAATCGTCGCGGCCGACGGCAAGGTGCTGCACAAGTACCACATGCCGTCGAACGCGCACTTGATGGTCGGCAACGGCGAGCAGGCGCAGGCCGGCGACGTGCTGGCCAAGATTCCGCGCGAAACCACGAAGACCAAGGACATCACGGGCGGTCTGCCGCGAGTTGTCGAACTCTTCGAGGCGCGGAAGCCGCGTGAAACGGCCGTCATCTCGGAAGTCGACGGCGCCGTGCGTCACGGCGGCATCGTCAAGGGCATGCGCAAGATTCTCGTGGTGCCCGACGACGGAGCCGATGTGCGCGAGTACTCGCTGCCGCGCGGCGTGCACGTGAACGTTCAGGAAGGCGACCGCGTCCGCGCGGGCGAGCCGCTCATGGACGGGCCGCGCAACCCGCACGACATTCTCGCCGTGCTCGGCGAGAAGGAACTGCAGGGCTACCTGGTCAACGAGATCCAGGAGGTCTATCGTCTTCAGGGCGTCGGCATCAACGACAAGCACATCGAGGTCATCGTGCGTCAGATGATGCGATGGGTGAAGGTCGAGGAAGTGGGCGACACCGAGTTCCTGATCGAGGAGCAGGTGGACAAGTTCCGCTTCCAGGAAGAGAACGAGCGCGTGCTGGCGGCGGCCGGCGGGCCGGCGAAGGGCCGTCCGCTGCTGCTCGGCATCACGAAGGCGTCGCTCTCGACCGACTCGTTCATCTCGGCGGCGTCGTTCCAGGAAACGACGCGCGTGCTCACCGAAGCGTCGATTTCAGGCAAGGTCGATTACCTGCGCGGCCTGAAGGAAAACGTGACGATGGGCCGGCTGATTCCGGCAGGCACGGGCTTCGACATCTATCGTCGCCTGCAGATCGAGCACGACGAGCCGCCGCCGCCACCGCCGCCGTCGCCTGAGGAACTGGAAGCGCAGCGTGAGATGGACGATCTCACGGACGCGGACTACATGTTCAAGGATGATGGGGAATAGGAACTGACGCAGCCAAGGACGTGAAGGCTGTGAAGGAAGTGAAGGGCGTGAAGCTGCCAAGGCTTCACGCCCTTTTCGTCTGTACGCTATTTCGGCGGCACGCGAGCCCAGACTGTTGTTCAAGGGGAGCCGCCCGATCGCTTGACCGGCCACTTCGGCCGCGTTGCGACCCGGCTTCATGTTGAAGTTGATGATGACCGCATCGAAAATTCCGTACTCGTACGGATTGACTCATCGGCGCAGCGTCACCTAGGGTTAGAACCACCGCCACCGCCACCGCCACCGCCACCGCCACCGCCACCGCCACCGCCACCGCCACTTCTCTGTGGCGATTGTGTTGAGGACGAGGCGCCATGGAGGACGTGATGAGTTATGAGAGGTCCGCCTTGGCGCGACTGGCCATGGCTCGGCTGCGACAGAAGCCGACGGTCCGACTTGGAACGTTGGCGTCGGAACTTCGCGTTGACCGCCACACTCTCAATCGGGCATTTCGGATGGTGTACGGGACCACTTTCGCGAAACTGAAAGGCCAGCTGCGTGCAGACGCTATCAACGATGCCCTCGAGGACCCTCGGCCGAAGTCACTCAAGGAGACGGCTGAAGAAGTTGGACTTGGCTCGGGTGCAGAACTTGCCAGAGTGACTCGTCGCCTCTTCGGCGCGACCCCAACCGTCATTCGCAAACGCCGGTCGAGGGGCTGATGCTCCCGATTGCCAAATGTTGCTCCCGATTGCATCGGAATGGCCATTGTCATCGCGTCCGCTCGGAAGGACCATCTTCACGCGCGGATGGGTCGGGACGAGTGGAGGCTTCCGATGGGTGAGATGAGTAATCGAATTCGCTTCGGGATCGACGCAGCTGGGGCTTTGGCCGCGGTCTTCATCGCCGTGCTCGTGGGCTGGCGGGCAATCCAGGGCGTGCAGCCGCCCATTGTGCCCCCCGATACGAAACCGGTCTCGTCCGTCCCAACGGAACTGATCACTCTGGACGACGCGTTCTCGATGGGCAATCCATCGGCGCCGGTGACGATTGTGGAATATGGCGACATGGAATGCCCGGCCTGCCTCGCCTTTGCGAACGACACGTTCAAGGCTCTGGTGGCCAGGCACGTTGACACCGGGCAGGTGCGCTTCATGTTCAAGCACTATCCGCTCACCCAACACCGAATGGCCAAACCGGCTGCTGTGGCTGCGCAGTGTGCGGGTCAGCAAGGGCTGTTCTGGCCGTTCTACGAATCCGTCTACGCGCCCGGTTCAAAGCTCTCGCAGGATTCGCTGCAATCTGCGGCCAAGAGCTTGAGGCTGAATCTGCCGCAATGGCAGGACTGTCAGAAGGCCACAGCCACAGCCGCCATCGTCGAGAGCCAGTTCAACGAAGCCAGGAGACTCAAGTTGCGTGCCACTCCGGCCTTTTTGGTTGGCAAGAGTCTGAACGGGACCAAGCTAAAGGCGAGCTCGGCATTGTACGGGGCGCGTGATTTGGCGACGTTTGCCGATGCGATTTCGAAGGCGATGAAGGATTCGTTGGAACCGGAGCGGTAGGAGGCGTGAACTAATACGGCGGGTTAGTTGTTTCCAGGATCTTCATTCACTTCATAGAGATGTGGAGGACAGCGTCAGAGCGATTTGATCTATCGCGCTCGTGGTGGTACCGGCGGTCGTCCTTTTCGGTGATGGGGGCAAAGGGTCTGCAGCGACGAACATGCCCACGTAATACCTTGAGCCATCTCGTTTCAAGGCGACATCGGTCCTGCACGGGGTGCGAAGTCTCCCCGTTTCTTTAGGCGCTATGGCACTAGCCACTCAGGCAGCGAAATAGGTCATGGCGCGTTTCGGCAAGAACATGAAGCACTGACAACTGAAGACAACAAGCTAGGGAGGAAACCATGAAGGCTATCAGGAACGTGGCATTTCTAATCACTCTGGTGGGTCTGCTCCTCGGTCGCGAGGGTGCCTTGGGGGCTGCGCTGCTCACTGACTATTCGTTCTACACGTTCTACAGCTGTGATGATGGTTGCACGTGCACTCCAAGTGAAAACGGCAACAATGTCACAATTGATTGTCCGGAGGTGGCACCATCAGAGGAGTGTTCATCTGCATGGGCAGCCGCAGACGAGTATTGCACGTTGGATCTTGAGTGGCAAAAAGTGCAATACTATGCCCTCTATTATAACCAATGCGTATTTGTTACGGGCTGCACGTTGATCGAAAACAGCTTCGACGGCTGCACGCCCGAAAGCCTTGAACCGCCGACCAACATCGGGTTTAGTTGCGGTGGTTGCTACATCGTAGAGTGTTGAGGCTGCCCTTCGGGCCAGCCATTACGCGCGTCCGAGTGTGCCCTGTCTAGGCCGTAAGTGCCGACGTTGTCATCCGCAGTGCACAGACGAAACTGGAAACGGGTGCGCCTTGCCGCACCCGTCCCGCAATCGGTGGCGTTAATTGGCATCTTGCCGAGAATTATGGCCGAGTTTGTGTCGGCCTTTACTTCTTGGGGAGAAAACATGGATCTCGTCGATGTACCATGCGCGGCCGCTCCTCTTTTTCCATCGGCCATGGTTATTCAGGACTTCGGTTGGTGAGCCATGGATTCGAGTTCGCCGGTGCGCTTCGACTCTCCAAGGTCGGAGATGGCGTCGTCCATCCGTGACTGACTCGCTCGCTCGGGGGGCAGCGATCCTGGGGCTGGGTCTCCTCAGCGGTTGGCTCGTCGCATGCCCTGAGATTGTGCGCGCCCAGCAAAACCAACAAGCACCGGTCTTCAAGAGCCGGCTCGACATCATCCGAACTGAGGTCGGAGTTATCGATGTCAAGACCGGCAAGGCTGTCACCGGCCTGACTGACCGCGACTTCACGGTCTCCGAAAACGGGGCTCGTCAGACCATCGCGACGTTCGTCGATGAGTCCCGGCCCGACACAGATTCCCCCGCGTCCTCCGTATCGACCGCGGCCATTGAACAGAGGCGCCGGGTCTTCCTGTTTGATATCGCCGTCACCCAGTTCGGAGACGGGCCGTACAAGTCGTTCGACGCAGTCGCCCGATTCATTCGCGAACGTCTGAGACCCCAGGATCTGGTTGGCGTGATGGTCCTGAATCGGGTCAGCCCTTTGACTACCGATCACGAACGCATTGCCAACATTGTCGATCGGCAGAAGGTCCTGCCTAAGGAATACCGCGATGCCGCCCGGTCCGACCACCGAGTCACGGGCGATTACCATCCAAATGCCGACCGGATTCTTGACGCGTGGCTCGATCCATCCGGCACTCCAGGTTTCTTTCAAAGCGCGGCCGCGTATCTACTGGGCAGTCAGGAGTACCACCAGAACGACCGCGCCGGAACTATCTACGACTGGAATTTCAGGCTGAACATCACGGCCGTTCTCCGGGCTGTAGCGGCCATCGAGTATCTACGCCACGTCAAGGGCGATAAACATTATGTCCTGATCACCGGTGCTGGATTCAATCCGCCCGTCACCTTCGCGAACGAAGGGATCGGATTGCATTATCACGATGCGAGTGACGATCGTCGACTCGCTGCACGGGCCAATGATGCCGGTGTGGCCCTCGACATCGTTTCGACGTCGGGAGCGGGGTCGCCGGCCTCCACCGTGATGTCGATGATGAACGTGGCGGAAGACTCGGGTGGTCAATACAGCAGCCTGCGGCGCACTGACCAGCAGTTGAGCCGCATCGATGATGCGACGCAGCGCGGCTATATTCTTGGCTACGTTCCGAGCAATCCTGATCTCGACGGGAAGTATCGCGACATCAAGGTAACCGTCAATCGGCCTGGCGTTGCGGTTGTCTATCGACATGGGTACACGGCCGTGGCCGAACCGGAGCGCCTGGATGCCAAGGAAGAGTTCACTCGTTCACGACTGCGTGACGCAGCGGTTGGGAATACGAACTTCAACGACATCGGTGTCGAGGCGAAAGCTTCGGCGGTCGGGGGCGCCGGCGGCGGCCGTCAAGTGCGTGTCGATCTTCTGATCGACATATCGAAGTTGCCGCTGAAGGAAACAAGCGGGCGGTGGGAGGGCGACATCGATCTCCTGATTCTCTGTGGCGACAAAAAGCAGAACGTTGTCGGTAAGCTCGATCAACGAATGCGGCTCGGCATGAATGTAGCGCAGTACGAGTCGGCCAAAGCTGGTCGAGTACCCTATTCTGCCGTTCTCGACGTCACCGGAGATGCCACGCTGCTGAAGGTCATCGCTTATCACTCCGACAGTGACCGGCTCGGCACAGCGGTCGGGGCCATTCGGTAATTTCACTGGACCGCCGGCGCAGACTTCTATCGTCGCGGACTAAATGTTCAACGACGACGGGGGATAGTACTAACGCTGACAAGGGCGTGGAGGGCGAATGAGCGGAGCGGGGCGTCGGCGCCCCGCGAGCGAGTGAGCCTGGCGGAGTGCAGGGGTCCCCGCCATCCAAGAAATGAAGGGCGTGAAGCCGTCAAAGGCTTCACGCCCTTTGTCGTTTCGGGCAGAAGCTCCCTCGCAGTTTGCCCGTTTACTTGCTGAGGTAGGCCTGAAACGCCTCGTCGCTGAAGCGGCTCACGCAGATCCAGTCGCCGTCCACGCGGCCGCACGCAGCTGAGGCCTTCTGGAAGAACGGGAGAAAGTCGGGTGCGACCACGTAGATCGTCTCCTGGTCGAGAAAACCGTTCTTGATGTCGCTGGCGAACCGATCGCACACGTTGGTCGTGATCGGCGCGGATAGGCGCGAGAAGACGCCGCTGTTGTACGTGAGCCGCATCCGGTATGCGTGCAGCATGTACCGGTAGACGAAGTTTTCCGCGTAGGGCGTGCAGACGCCGCGAATCTGCATCGGCGCGAGTGCCAGGTGCTTGTACTTGCCGGCGGCCAGTCCGAAAGCCTGCACCGGCACTTGCTTGAAATCCTTGGGGGCCCACAACGAGTCCATTCTGAAATCCGTGGCCTGAAGGGCGACGACCACCGCGAGAACCGTGACGCCGGCCGCCACGTTGGCCGCTTTGAAAATGCGCGTCGCGCCCCAGATGCCAAACAGCAGCACCAGATAGTGCAACGGCCACACGAATCGGCCTGAGGCCCGGAAGGCCGTGCTGACCGCGGTCAGGTGGTCGTAGATTGGATGCGCGCTCAGGACGGAATGGCCGGCGAACTTTATGTCTGAGGACAGCGCGAAGATGGCCATCGCTATGCACGCCGCCGCTACCGCCCATGTGCCCGCACGCAGGGCTGGCCGGCGGCGCAGGAAAACAACCGTCGCGATAGCGACGGCGATGATCCCGCCGAGCCCCAGGAAACCGAGCCCTTCCCATTGCTCGCTCGGAATCCGAAACCGCGTCAAGACGCGCGAAAACTGATCGGGATTGACGAGCGTCAACAGGTCCGCGGAGTACTGGCCGAAGCCGCTGGCGCCGGTCCTCGTGTCGCCAAAGTAGCCGATCGCGCCAAACACCGCGATCACGCCCACGGTGGTCGCCACGGCGGCCACGGTTGCGGCCCGAAGCGACACGAGCCGCGCCCGCCAGAGGCGTACGAAGCCGGCCTGCGACAGAACCCAGCACATGCCGGCGAGATACGGATGAATCGTCGCCGCCAGCAGCGTGAATCCAACGCCCATCCACAGGCCCCGTCGCGCGCTCCTGCCGTCGGCGTATTCGCGAAGGCCGACATACAGCAACCCGAGCAGCAGAAACTGCGCGCACAGTGTGTCGTGCGCGATGCGCGCGACCAGCACCGGACTCAGCACGAAGAGATAGCCGCCCAGCAACTGCTGCCGCGCATCCTTCGTCACCGTGCTCGTTAACGCCGCGCCCAGGTAGCCCTGCATCGCAAAGCAGAACGCGAGCCACAGGCCGATGAACTGGAATTCCGTCGGCAAGACGCCCGAAAACGGCTTCAGCAGGATCGCGACGAGGGGATTCGAGTCCGTGTAGCCGACGTTCGAGCCAACGGGGTACGGAAGGCCGCTGATCGTACCCAGCGGGAACGTCCACGGCTCACGTCTGAACATCAACCACCCGAACCAGTGCTGCATCCAGTCGCCGGACATAATCAGTTCGGCATGCCACGGATTCAGCGTCGGGCCACCACCGATTTGGAGAAACCACGTGAAGCCCAGCAGCGCCGCGACGTAGCGCGGCCAGCGCGGGCTGGTCACAGTAGTGTGCGTCGTCCCGATCACAGGCGCAGTCTAACCCGTGCCGCGTCCGTTCAAAGGCACCGGGCCAGGTCGCCGAAGGGCTTGGATGGGCAGGGCCGCCCGCGATAGGCTTCCCACCTTGAACCCTCCGGCCGACGCGTCTTCGGAAGCCCGACCGGTCTGGCGCGCGCGCGCCTGGTGGATCGTGCCCGCCCTCTGCGTGGTCTGGCTCCTGTCGGCCGTCTGGCAGTTTCACGATCCTCAAACTGGTTTTTCGAATCTCATTGTCTTCGGCGAGCGGAATAAGACCCGGCTCGTGCCGGCCATCCGCGAACTCCCGCTGTTCTTTCACCCGGGTGGCGGCTACGACGGCCAGTTCTACGTGCAGATCGCGACCGATCCGTTGCTGCGTGATCCGGAACTCGATCGGTCACTGGATCTTGCCCCGCATCGCGTGCGTCGCATCCTGTTTTCGTGGACGGCCTGGGCCGCCGGATTCGGGAAACCGGCCCGGATTGTCGCCGTCTACGCGCTGCAGAACGTCGTCTGCTGGCTGATTCTCGCCTGGCTGTCGTGTCGCTGGTTTCCTCCGAACAACGCCCGTAATGCGGCCCGCTGGGTGGGCACCATGTTCGCCGGCGGACTCCTGTGGTCGGTGCGGGACGCGCTGCTCGACGGCCCGAGTCTGCTGCTCATGGCGATCGGCGTGCTCGCGCTCGAACGCGGGCGCTCGTGGGTGTCCGCGATCATTTTCGGGATCAGCGGATTGGGCCGCGAAACCAACGTCCTCTCGGTGGCGGCGCAGTGGCAATTCGTCTGGACATGGAAGGGGATCGTCAGGCAGCTTCTTCAGATCGCGCTGATCGCCATACCCCTGCTGATCTGGTTCGACTATCTGTACTCGCTGTACCGCAGTTCGCTGTTCACGGCCGGGCACGTGATGGCTGGACCGCTCGAGTGGTTTCTCTGGCGCTGGCGTCAGGTGCTGCCGGACGTCATCGCCGAGGGCTGGCACGCGTCGTCTCGTTTCAGTCTGCTGATCCTGGTCTCCATGTCGGTGCAGGCGCTCTTCCTGTTCGCTCGCCCCCGCTGGAAAGATCCGTGGTGGCGGCTTGGGTTCGCCTACGCCGTGCTGATGGTCTTCTTCGGCCGACCGCTTTGGGAAGCCGATCCGGGCGGGCTGCGTGTGGTGCTGCCAATGACGATGGCGTTTAACGTGATGATTGGGCAGGTCGAGCGCCCAGGATTGTTCTGGCCGCTTGTGGTCCTGGGGAATCTGTCCGTGTTGTTCGGGCTGCACCTGATGCAGTTCCCGGGAACGGCCGCGTGGCTGTGATGTCCAGATGCGTGTAGCCGCCAACGCCCTCTCGGCTGTGTTCGTGTTGATCGGCGCGGTGGCGATTTGTTCCTGCGGAGGCGCGGGCAACCGGACGCTGACGCCGGTGGTTGATCTTCTCGACACGCTGGATCAGGCCGAACGGCGGCCGTTCGGCGCCGCGTTCGACGTGGCGCCCGTGACGCTTCGCGGCGAGACCCATCGCGCCGTCGCCCCACCGGGGGCGAGTCGCATCACCTGGGACCTTCACTTACCCGATCGGGCCGTGTTCCAGGTGCTGGTGGCGCTGAAGGAAGACGCGTGGACGACAGAAGGCGACGGGGTGTACTTCCGCATCAGCATCGCCGAGGGCCGCACGCAGGAGGATCTGCTGGCGCGCGTGGTGAATCCCTACGGGCAGCCCGACGATCGCCGCTGGATTCCACTGACGGTCGATCTGGGTGCGCACAGCGGATTCAAGTGGAGCCTCTTCTACCACCCGCGCCGGTTACTGTGGCGCATCGGGCTCCACACGAACGCGGGTGTTCCCGGAAGCGTCGACGCGCGCGGCGACATGCCGCTGTGGGCTGAGCCGCGTATCCTGCGGTGACAGATGCGTCCTGCTAAACTTACCGCGTGCGGCTGACACCAGCGCCTGAACGAGTGCCGCGATGGGCGGTGGCGGCCGTCGTCGGCATCGTGCTGGTGGCCGCGGCCGCGCGGCTGTGGAACATCGGCGCCGGCATTCCGAACGGCGTCGGCCAGGACGAACCGCACATCATGGACCGTGTCGTCCGCATGATGAAGACGGGCGACTTCAATCCGCACTTCTTCGACTGGCCGAGCCTCACGTTCTATCTGAATCTGATCGTCACGGTCGGCGCATTCGTGCTCGGATCCATGCGCGGCGCGTGGAGTCATCTGGATCAGGTGAGCGCCGATCAGTTTTACCTGGCGGGCCGCCAATTCACCGCCCTGATTGGGACCGCCACCGTCGCCGTGACGTTCGCGGCGGGCCGGCGCTGGAGCCTCGGCGTCGCGGTGTTCGCCGCGGCGTTCATGGCCGTGATGCCGAATTCCGTGCGCGAATCGCACTATGTGCTCACGGACACGCCGACCGCGTTCTTTACGACGCTCGCGCTCCTGCTGTCGTTACGCGCCGGCGAGCGCGGCACCCGCGCGTCCGTGCTTGGAGCCGCGCTCACGGCGGGCCTGGCCGCGTCGTGCAAGTACAACGGCGCGATGGCGATTGTCTTTCCGATCATTGCCGTGATTCGGATGGGCGGAGGCTGGTCGTTCATCAGCGGCCGTCTCGGTCTGGTGGCCGCGGCGGCCGCGGCCGGGTTCATCGTCGGCACGCCGTACGCGGTGCTCGACCTTCCGGCGTTCCTGAACGACTACGCGCGGCTCGCCGCCGTCTTCGCCCGCGAGCGGCACGGCGATCCCGGATGGTCGATCTACCTCAAACATTTTTCCAACAGCGTGTCGCTGGTCTCCGCGCTGGTGGTCGGATTCGGGTTGGTCGCGGTGCTCGTGCGTGGCGTGGTCCGTCAGGTGGAGCGCGGGCCGGCCCTCATGCTGCTCGCGTTCGTCGCCCTCTACTTCACGGTGATGGCGGGCAGTTATCAGATCTACGCCCGCTACCTGCTCCCGCTGCTGCCGCCGCTCGCGATTGCCGGCGGCGTCGGCGTCATGTCGATCGTCGGCTGGGTGCGGCCGCGTGTGGCCAGCCGCTGGGCGCCGATTCTGACCGGCGGCGTCCTGTCGGCGATCGTACTCACGTCGTCCGTCATGAGTGTCGTAGCGCTCGGCCGGGGCGGCTCGAAACCCTCGACGATCGCGCAGGCCTACGAGTGGATCTTGAAGAACGTGCCGGCCGGATCAAAAGTCGCGATCGAGTACGGAGCCACGCGACTGCCGGATCGCTATCCTGTGGTTGCCGCCCGGCTCTTTGTGACTCGGACTATCGAGGACTACCGGCAGCAGGGCGTTCAGTACTTCCTCGCGGCGGCCCCGGAGTACCAGGGCACACTGACCAATCCTGGCGCCGATCCCGGGCTCACCGAGCGCTATCGCGTGTTCTTCGCGGGCACGCGCCTGGTGGCGTCGTTCGACCCGACGGATCGCGTGGGCGGCCCCCCGGTGCGCATTTTCCAGATCATCGACGCCAAGCAATGACGCCGAGGCTAGCGGCGTGATGGCTCCGGCGCCTTGATGGCCTTCGCCTTTCGCTCTGCGATCAGCTTATCCAGCTCCGCCGGCTCCAGGTAGGTCACGTCCACCCACGCGTGCGCCATTTCGTCGACCGTGCGGTCGCCCCAGCCGACCCACTGGCGCGGGTCGGGGTTGTTGGGATTGGCGGCGGTGTTGTCATGCCAGGCGGTCAGCACGAGCGTCGTGCCCTTCGGCAGCAGCGGCGCCGAGTCGTCGGCGTAGATGTAATTCACGTGCCAGCGCCACTGGAAATTGTTCACGTTACTCAGCAGTTCGCGTTTGCCGTCGGGATAAATGGCCTCGATCGACATCGCCTTGCCGCGCATGTGCATGTGCGGCTGGAAGTTCTCGATGCGCGCCGGCGCCTGAAGCACGTAGAAGTTCTGCGTCATCGCCGTGGAGTTCGGCGGAATGTCCAGCTCTGACCCGCGGCTGACGTCGAACATGCGCAGCACCGTCCGGTGCGGCGGCACCTGGCCCTTCGGATAGAAATAGACCGCCAGTTCGATCTGGTTGTCTTTGACCTCCTGGCCAATCGCATACATGTGAATCTCCCAGTGAATCTTTGATCCCGGGAGCATCAGCTTGCCGGCGTCCGGATTGAAGAGTTCGCCGGTCTTGCCGACGGCCCACTCCATGAAGAGGCCCGCCGTCATCTGCATGTTGTGCGCGCTCTCAGCCAGATTGGTGACGCCCATTTCCTGCTGCTCGAGCGTGGTGAGTACGTGATGCACGATCTTGCGGCCGATCGTCGAGGCCGGACGGATTTCGATCGCGCGGACCCAGCGCGCTTCCGTGATCCCCGTGTCGGTCACCGGACGGAACCATTTGTCCTGCGTCCGCGCCGCCAGCGTGTAGGGCGGCGACTTCAGGACCAGGTCCGGCGCGCCATACAGCTTCGCAAACTCCCAGCCCTCCGGCGTGGCGGGCGCGGCCGACGCGGGTGGCAGATCCTTCGGATCGCCCATCGGCGCGCCGGCATCAGCCCAGCGCGCGAGCGTCGCGATTTCCGCATCGGTCAGGCTGCGGTCGTTCTTGAAATGCTGGATGCCGACCGTCTTGTCGATGTACCACGGCGGCATCAAGCGCGCCGACGTGCGGACCTTGATCGCCGCCGCGTACGGTTTCGCGTCCTCATACGTGATGAGCGACATCGGCGCGATCGAGTTGGGTTGGTGGCAGACCTGGCATTTCTGCTGCAGGATCGGCGCGACGTGTTTCGCGAACGTCACGGGCGTCGATTGATCTCCAACGGCCCTCGCAGAAACAGACATGGCGCCGGCCACAGCCGCGGCGACGACGCCGATCGCAGCGATGAATCTGATCCTCATCATTTCACCGTCACTTTCACAAAACCGTTGGTCCAGCAACACTGCGCATGTCCCGCGCCCGCCACGCCCGACGCGTCGTTGGCGCGGACACGCACCACGTAGGCTCCCGCTTCGCTGAATGTCATGGTCGTGGTGGAGGTGCCGCCGGCGGATGGCACGCGCGCCGTCGGCGTGCCGAAGACAACCGCCGCCGGCCCCTGATGCAGGAACCAGGTGAGGGTGACCGGCAGCGCTTCGCGGCCCGCATTCGACACGCTGCCGGAAGCCTTGCCGTCATCCTTGGCCCAGACCGTGACCGAGAGCGGCGTGCCGACAGTGGCGGTCAACGGACCGGCGGTGATGCCGAACGGACCGTTGCCCTCTGGACCGCTCGCGCTGAACTTCAGAACCGGCGGCGTGTTGCCGGAACCCGCCTCGCCTTCGAGCGCGTCAATCTGCCAGTTCGGATGGAGATAGCCGGGAATCGCAAACGTCTGGCCACGCACCTTCAGTGTCCAGACCACTTCTTTTGAGAAGTCCGCAGGCACCTTGACCGCGAACACACCCCAGTGCCGCTTCGGCTCGAAATGCGTGGGCTGGCCCTGATTGGCAATGCCGGGTTCGATCAGATTGTTAGCGCCAATCGGGACGTCGAGCGATTCCTCGGAATTCCTGTTGAAGTAGCCGAACGAAATGCTCTTGGTGCCGTCCGGGTTCGGATACCAGCCTTCGAAGACTGGAGTGACAGGGCCTCCCGACCTCGGCGCCGGCGCCATCTGGCCCTGTTGGGTACGGACGCCCACAGTCAGCACGACGAGCACGAACACGATCGCGATCCCGACGAACCGTCGTCTTCGCATCGAGTCTCCCTAAAGGTGGTGCGCGAAGAATAGCATGGGACCTTGACGATGTTCGAGAGACGGACGCGGAGGCGCTTGCTGTCGCAGCGCTAGAGCAGCTGCCGACTGAGCTTCCGCCGCAAGTCGCGCACGTCGTCGCCGCGGACGTCGCGCAGGGCGTACGTGACCAGCGGCCGGATCATCTTCTTGCGCCAGATCAACTCGTAGTCCGTGTTGTCCATCGGCTTACCGATCGGAAACGCGGCGTCGGCGGCCTGTGCGATCCGATCGTCGGTCAGCGTCTGGCCGCGCAGCAAAGCTTCGGCGGTCGCAATGCCAAGCGGCCGCGATGCCACGGCGCCGAGGACGAGCCGGATGTCCTCGACCATTCCATCCGGCGCGATCTTGGCGGCGACACCAACCGATGCGACAGGAAAATCGAACGACCCACGGCGCCGCAGCTTCCAGTACGCGCTGCGCCAGCCCGTCTGGTCCGGCACCGTGACGTCGGCAAGGATTTCATCCGGCTGACGCGTCAGGTACTGCATGCCGTCGTTGTTGAAGAGGTCCGCGATGTCGAGGACTCGTTCGCCGCGCGCTGAAACGAGCCGCACGCGGGCGCCAAGTGCCTGGAGCATCGGCGCGGTGTCCGTGGACGACACGGCCAGGCATTTCGGGCTGGAGGTGGCGACCCAGCACGTGTCGCCGTCTTTCTTCATGCAGAAGTTGATCGCCTGCCGCCATTCGTAACTCTGGTCGTAGTAGGTACAGCGCGTATCCAGGCACAAGTTGCCGCCAAGGGTCGCCATGTTTCGCAGATGCGGAGTCGCGACTTGCGCCGCGGCCTGCCACAACCCGGCGCATTCAGCGCGCAGGCGGTCATCGCGCACCAGGTCCGTCAAAGTCGTCATGGCGCCAATCGTGAGGGTGTGATTCCGCCGCACCTGGTGCAATTCGGCAACGCCGCGCAGGCCGACGACATGCCGCGGCACTTGCTGGCGGCGCTTCATGTTCGGCAGCAGATCGGTGCCGCCGGCGAGCAGCATCGTCTGCGCCGGATCGCCGGCGAGACGCGCGGCGGCTTCCGCGATCGTCGTCGGCGCCGTGTACGTGAAGTTGGGGAGTCGGATCATGACTTCATCGCCTTCAAGCCGGCCTTGGCTTCCACGCCCGCGTCCACTCGGCGTCCGGTCGGCGCTGTGCCGGGATTGGACGCGCGCCCGTCGCCGCCTTCCCACGGCGGCGTCACTTTCAACGCCTCGGGCCACGCGATGTCCGGGAAGGCGTCTGGACCGACCCGCGCGGGTTTGCCCGCGGCTTTGGCGGCGAGCGCGCGCAGAATCTTGTCCGGTGTGATGGGAACTTCGTCGATGCGGACGCCAATGGCGTCGAAGACCGCGTTGGCGACGGCCGGCATGATGGGCAGCAGCGGTCCCTGTCCGACTTCCTTCGCCCCGAACGGTCCGGCCGGATCCGGGTGCTCGATGAGGTCCGTGAAGATCTCCGGCATGTCAAGACTGGTCGGGCTCTTGTATTCGAGAATCGACGGAAACTTGTGCACGAGCGCGTTCGACAGGCGCGCCGGCAACCGGCGAAACGCCTGCTCTTCCATCAACGCCTCGCCGATGCCCATGTACACGCCGCCTTCAACCTGGCCGCGTGCGAGTGTTGGATTGAGTGCGCGACCAATGTCGTGGCCAATCCACACGCGCGGCACGGCAATCCAGCCCGTTTCCGGATCCACGTCCACTTCAACGATCGCCGCAGTGTAGGAGTAGGTCGGTGACGGACCCACGCCGCCGCCCTTGAATCGTGCGGCGGATTTGGGCGGCGTGTACGAGCCCGTCGTGCCGATGAGGCCGAACTTGGCCTCGGCGACGCAGACGGCTTCCTGAAACGTCATCCCCTTTGATGGGTCCGCGGCGTCGAAGACGCGGCGGTCGGCAAACGTCACCTGATCTTTTGGAATCTGCAGTCGCTCACCGACGGCGGTGGCGATCAGTTCGCGCGCGCGTTCGGCGGCCTGAATCGCGGCGTTGCCCATCATCAGGGTGACGCGGCTCGAATACGAGCCGAGATCGACTGGCGTCAGATCCGTGTCGCCCGTGACGGCCCGGATGTCGTACGGCGTGATGCCCAGCACTTCGGCCACACAACCGACAAGCACATCGTCCGATCCCTGGCCGATTTCCGTCGCACCACAAAACGCCGTCACGCCCCCGCTGCGGTCCAGCTTCAACTGCACGGCCGAGTGCGGCAGGTCGTTCCAATTGATCGGCAAGCCCGCGCCGGACAGATACGACGAGCAGGCGATGCCGAAGCCGCGGCCGTAGGGCAGCTTGCCGTGCGACTCACGCCAGCCGGATCGCTCGACGACGCGTGTGATGCATTCCGCCAGTCCGATGGTGCCGACGCGCAGATAGTTGGCAGTCAGCGAGTCCGCCGGCGCGATCATGTTGAGCCGAAGGTCCGCCGGATCGATCGCGAGCGCGTGCGCGATCTTGTCGAGCTGCACTTCCTGGCCGAATCGGGCCTGCGGTGTACCGTGGCCCCGCTTGGGACCGCACGGCGGTTTGTTCGTGAACACGCGGCAGCCGCGGAACCGGTAGCGCGGAATGTCGTACGTCACCGTCTGCAACGCGCCCGTGTAGAACGTGCTGGCCACGCCGTACGAGCCGTACGAGCCGCCGTCAAGCAGCGTGCGCAGATCCATCCCCGTGATCCGGCCGTCCTTCGTCACGCCCGTGCGGAAGCGCATCAGCACGGGATGCCGGCCGCGGTGGCAATAGAAGACCTCTTCGCGGGTGAGGCAGAACTTGACCGGCCGATCGAGCATCAGCGCCGCTTTGGCCGCGACGATCTCGTGGTTGAACGGATCACTCTTGCCGCCGAATCCGCCGCCGTTGGGCGTCGCAATCACGCGGATGTGCGCGGCGGGCATCGCCAGGGCTTTCGCCAGCGCGCGATGCACGTAGTGCGGCGTCTGCGTGGCCGAGTAAAGCACGAGTTTGCCGTCGGGATCCTTCAAAGCCACCGCGGCGTGCTGCTCGAGCGGCAGGTGCGTGTTGCCTTCGAAGAAAAACACGTCGTCGAATACGCGGTCGGCACCAGCCAGGGCGGCGTCCACGTCGCCAAACTCCAGTGATACCAGCTTGTGGATGTTGCCGTCATCGCCGTAGTCGTGAATACGCGGTTCCGGAAAGGCGAGGCTGTCCTCGGGCGACGCGAACGTGCGCAACGGCTCGTAGTCGACGCGAATGGACTCGAGCGCGTTGGCGGCGGTCGCCTCGTCGCACGCGATGACGGCCGCGACCGGATCGCCGACGAAGCGCACGACATCCGGGCAGAGCGCGTGCTCGTCGTGGCTGACCGGCAGAATGCCGTAAGGAATGGGCAGGGCCGCTCCGGTGAGGACCAGGTGGACGCCCGGCAGCATTTCGGCGGCCGACGTGTCGATGCGCGTAATGCGCGCGTGCGGATGCGGTGACCGCAGTAACTTGCCGTGCAGCATTCGCGGAAACGTCAGGTCGTCGGCGAACTTCGTCTGGCCGGTGACCTTGGCGCGGCCGTCCACGCGGCGCCGCGGCCTGCCGATGGTGCGGAATGTCATGAATCGTGCCGGCTTTCTTTAGTTCGGTTGGGGCCCCACCCCCAACCGCGGCCATCTTTTCTTAGTTCGGCCGGGGCCCCACCCCCGGCCGCTTGTCCGGGTCGCTCAGCGCTCTCGCTACGCTCGAGGCTTCGCGGCGTCACTGGGGCCCCACTGCCGACTCGCTCGTCTTCGCAGGCTCACCGCCCTCGCTACGCTCGGGGGTTCGCTGTGTCAGTGCAGCAGCTTCGACTGCCTCGATAATCTGGTGATACCCCGTGCATCGGCAGAGATTGCCGGCCAGTGCCTCCCGGATGCGATCGCGCGTTGGGTGCGGTTCGCGATCGAGCAGCGCCTTGGCGGTGACGAGGATGCCGGGCGTGCAGTAGCCGCACTGCGCCGCGCCCCGATCGGCGAATTCTTCCTGCAGCGGATGCAGGTGGCCGTTTTCGACGAGACCTTCGACCGTCGTCACGCGCCGGCCGCCGCTCTCAGCCGCCAGCGTCAGGCAGGACAGCACGGGTTCGCCGTCGAGGAGCACCGCGCAGGCGCCGCACTCGCCGAGTTCGCACCCGTGTTTGGTGCCGGGCAGCTGAAGGTCTTCACGCAGCACCTCCAGCAGTGTCTTGTAACTGTCCACGAGCACCTCGACGGGCTCGCCGTTCACGATGATCGACAGTCGAAGTTTCGGGAACGCGGCAGGATCGCTCATGACTGACTCCGGACTCCGCGAACGAGAAAACTGGCGATGTCGTCGCCGACAGCCGCGGCGGTGCGCGGGCCGTTCGGGTTGAACCAGGTCACGGTCCAGTTGAGCGCGCCCAGCATCGCGCGGGCGGCCAGCGCCGGATCCGGCGCGATACATTCCTTGCGCGCAACCCCGGACGCAATCAACGCGCGCAGTGCGTGCTCGTAGCGATCGCGTTTGCGGACGATGCGCGCGCGCAGGGCCGGCGACAGGGCGTCGGTCTGCAGGTGCGCCGTGGCGCCTTCGACTTCGTCGAGCATGACGCGCACGTGCGAAGCCAGGACCAGGCGAAGCCGATCGGGCACGGGAATCGGCCGGCGCCGCACAGAGGCGATGCCGGCCAGCATGCGATCGAGCGCACGGTCCTGGCAGTAGAAGAGGATTTCGTCCTTGCCGCGGAAGTAGTGGTAGAGGTTAGCCGGGGAGAGGCCGGCCTGATCCGCGATTTCGCGCATGCCGGCACCGGCGAACCCGCGCGTCCGGAAAATGGTGGCCGCGGCCTTGAGGATGCCGTCGCGCCGGGCGTCGCGGCGCCGGGCCATCCGGGGCGGTGCCGCCGCCTCAGTATCAGTAATCGAACGGTTGTTCGATTTTCGAACCACGGTTCGAAGGATAGCACCGACGGAGCGATCTTCCGCTAGGCCAAATCTTCCAGGCCCGCCACGCGGAGCAGCCGGATATAGCGGCGGTCTGTTGCCAGACCGGCCCGGTCGAACGGCATGTCCATGATCACGCGGCGCAAGCGCCCCGGTCGCTGTGTGTAGGCGCGCTCGATCCAGGTGACGGCGCTGGCCCATTCGCCGAGATCGGAGTAGGCCAGCGCGATGCGATCACCCACCGACCGCGCCGCCGGATGTGCGTCAAACGGATCGCCGTTGCCGGCCTCACTGAGCAAGTGATCCAGCTCGCGGCGAAGGTCGAGGCGCCGCGCTTCAGCGGGACCCACGCGATCGATGTCGTCGGTGAATTGCTCCGCTCGCGTCGACTCGCCGACGGTACGGAGTCGCGACAGGCGGAAATCCGCGGCGCCTTCAAAATCGCCGGCTTCGGCCAGTTCGTGTTCCATGCGCTCGACCGATGGGCCGTACGACGGCTGCAGCGCGATGGCGCGCCGAAGGACGCTCACGGCCTCCGCGTGACGGCCGGCAGCGCGCAGTGCGTCACCCAGCGCGTTGAGGACGGATGGCAGTTTGGGTTCGAGCGCCACCGCGGCCTCCGCCGCTTCAACCGCTGCCTCAGGCCGGCCGAGGATCTTGAGAATGATGCTGTGCGTGCGCAGGACTTCCGGATCGCCCGGATCGAGCGCGATGGCTCTTGCCGCGTGGCGCTCGGCCGTATGGCAGTCATCATCGTAGTACAGCGCCATCTTTGCGAGCGAGGCGTGCACCTCAGCCACCTGATCATCGGCGGCCAGGGCAGCCATGATCAGATCCCGGCCTCGCGCGTCCGCCTCGTTTCCGGGGAGGTACCCGAGCCGGCTCATCACGTAGTGCCAATTGCCGTACAAGCAGAGCGCGTGCGCGTGCTTGGGCTCGATGGCCAGCACGCGCTTGAGATAAACCTCCGCCTGATCGAGATGCGCGCGAGCCGACGCACCGCCGGCTCCACCTAATCGGAGCGCTCGCGTGCCCTCGGCCACCAGACGATCGGTCTCGGGCGACGTTGCTGCCGGCGTCGGTGAGACGCCGCCCTGAGCCGCCTGGCGCAGACGTTTGGCGACGTCACCCGCATCGAGCGGCCGCTCAGCCGGATCCTTCGCGAGCAGACTCTTCATCAATTGCTCGAGCGCGGGGGACACGCGAACGCCGGTGCGCACCAGCGGCGGCGGCGACGAAGACAGGTGTTGGCGTAGCAGCTCAGCCGCCGAACCCAGGAACGGCGGCGTCCCCGTCAGCAGTTCATACAACACGCATCCCAGACTGTAGAGATCGGAACGGCCGTCGATCGCCGCGGCGCCGGCCACCTGTTCGGGGCTCATATAGGCGCATGTTCCGACGATCACCCCCGCCGTCGTCAGAGACTCAAGACCGGCGCTCGTCTTCGCGTCGGCTTCGGACGCCGCGGCCGTCACGCTGGCGATACCAAAGTCGGCGAGCACGGCCCGGCCGCCAACGATAAAGATGTTCTCGGGCTTGACGTCACGATGGACGATGCCGCCGGCATGCGCGAAGGAGAGCGCTTCCGCGATATCCGCGCAGTCGGCGCAGGCCTCTTCCATCGTCAGGCGGCGCTCGCGCTGCAGGCGCGTGCGCAGCGTCTCGCCGGGTACAAAGGGCATGACGTAGTACAGACGGCCTTCGGCGACGCCGGAATCGAACAGGGACACGATGCCGGGATGGACGAGCTTGGCCGTCACGGCAATCTCGCGCTCGAAGCGCTCGACGCCAATGACCGTCGACGCGGCGTGAGACAACACCTTGATGGCGACGAACCGATCGAGTTGGCTGTCGTGAGCCCGGTAGACCACCGCCATGCCGCCGCGACCAATTTCCTGGTCGACGCGGAATCGAGTGGGCAGTCCGGCGAGGTCCGACACGGGCCTAAGGATACCGTTTCCACACCTTCGACTTCCGGTGATCGAACCGGAGGCTGAGTTTGTTGTAACGTGATCGCCATGAATCGAGCGCCGCGTCTACTCCTGTTTTCGGCGGCCGTGCTGTGTCTGACGCTGCTGCCGCGTGGCGAGGCGATCGTCCGCGCGAGGCCCCAGGCCGCTGCGGCGGCGTGGCCCGCGGCGATCGACCCCCAGGTCATTCGCGATCAGGACGACATGACGTGGGACGACTACGCGCCGATCCCAGGCACCACGTGGAACGATCCGACGCGCGTCGCCACGGTCAAAACGATCAAACTGGCGATCGTCTGTGCGGACTTTCCTGACTATCCGTTCGTGATGACGCGGCCGAAGCATTCAGATCTCTACGGCAATCCGCTCATCGATCCCGTGAAGCGCGAGGACATCCCGAAGTTCTACCTGGACTTCTGGACCAAGCCTCAAGCGATCAACAAGGGGCACACGATTCACGAGTATTGGATGGAGCAGTCGCGCGGCAAGATTGGCGTGGCGGTGACGGCCTTCGGACCTTACCAGATGCCCGCCAAGTCCTATCAGTACGGCTTCGCCGGCGGCATGAACGGCGACGCGACGGTCTCGATGCCGGAGGGCGAGGCGGCGAATCCGCGCATGACCCAGGACCTGGACACGATGTGGGCGGCCGACGCCGGCGCGGACATCAAGACGGAGTTTGATCTCGTGCTGCGTCTGTACGCCGGCTACGACGAGTCCGCCGTGTGGCAGGAATTCGGCGAGATGAAGTTTCAGACCAAGGATGATATTCCCGCTGAATGGGGCAATCCGGATCCGACCAAGCCGCGCTGGGCCAAGACGCGCTACGTGCCGTGGACGAGCTGGAACGCCGCGTCGTGGCTCTGGAGCAACTCGGCGATCATCACCGGCGAGGGATCGGGCGCGATTCGTCACGAGGTCTCGCATGCGGCGTTCCGCATCGGCGACAACTACAACAACCCGTACGCCGAGCCGTACCGCCGCGTGGCGTCGGGGCCGTGGGATCTGATGGACCGCGGATCGTTTAACGGGCCTGGCGGCCCGCACAAGCGCTACACGGTACCGAAGCTCGAGGGTGACGCGATGTCTGCCGGGCTGATGCTTCGCCAGCGCGTCGCGTGGAACTTCGTGACGCCCGAGCAGGTCTTGAGTGTGACGCGCAGTGAACTCGCCCGATCCGGTGTGGTCGTCGCGGTCGTGACGGCGCGTGCGATCGATCCGCAGCCCGGCTTCTTGTCCGGCATCGTGGTGCGGCTCGATGGCGAAGCGCCGCACGATCGCACGCCGGTGGAAGACCCTGTGCAGAACCCGTTGTCGTCCGGAGTGCCGAACTACAACTTCTACACGATGGAGGTCGTCCAGCGGATGGGCTACGACTCGTACGAGCCGGACAACGGCGTTCTTCTCGCCAAGAACAAGGATCAGGCGAGCAGCGTTGGTGGGCCGAACGGATTTTCCGTTTTCAACTGGGTGATTGACGCGCATCCCGAGGACATCAAAATGCTCGACTTCAAACGGCCTGACGGGACGCCGGTCATGCGCACGATTGCCGACTATCGTCAGTTGAACGACGCGCTGTTCCATGCCGGTACGAATTCCGGCAGCGCCTACGAATGGACGGATGAACCGAATCGTCTGCACTTCTACGTGGTCAACATGCAACGCGATCCGCGCGGTGTGTTGTCGTACACGCTGGCCGCACGCTCACTCGAAGGCGCCGGACCCCAAATGCGAGGCGCCGCGTTCAGCGGGCCGGCATCGGGGCAGGTCGCGGCGGATGCCAGCGCGTCGGCCGTGTTTCTGCTCAAGAACACCGGCACCGCGCCGGTCGTGGCGCCGGATGCCGATGCCAACGTCGCGCGACTCAGTACGTTTGCGGGATCAGACGTATACCGTTTGTCTGTGACGATCGAGGGCAACGGCTGGTCCGCCGCGCTTCAGAATGCGCTGGCCGCGATCAAGGCCGGATCGACCCAACCGGTCCCAGTCTTCATCCGTCGCGCGGCCACGAGCGCCGCGTCTGCCACGCTCACGCTCAAAGCCGTCTCGGAAAGCGATCCGACCAAGGTGGCGACGATTATCTATAAGGTGCGGTGAGCGCTCCCGAGAACGTACACGCGGCCTGCCAACCGGCGTCGGTCAGCGGCACAATTCGAAACGATTCGCGGCCGCTCGCGATGCGGTATTCGAGAAACGCGTCGATGCCGCCACTCATCCCACTAATGGTGATGCGCGCGAGAAAGCCCCATCCGCCCCGGCTCTGACAGACGGTGCCGTCCGGACCGGCCGGCGGATCCGGCAGGCGTTCGCCTTCCCGGATTGCCGTCGTACGGAAGAAGATCCGCGATTCGCACAGGTCGGCCCCACTCGTGCTCAGCACCATGCGCAGGTGGCCGCCCGGCAGGGTCATGACGTCCAACGCGTCCCAGTTGCGAAGCTCGCGGACCAGCGCCGGCGCCTCGCCGAATTCCGCGCGAAACCGCTTTTCGAATTGGATGCGCGCATCCGCCGCCGGATTCCGTTCGAGACTGACGTTCTTGCCGTCGGTGCCGGGCACCGCGAGTTGGATCGCCGGAGAGGGGCCGGCCGTCAGCGCCGCGAAGGCGCCGCCGGCTTCGGCGGAACTGTCCACATGCGAACGGACTCTTGTCGAGAGCGCGTCGCAGATCGTCGTCGCATGGCCCTGTGTCGCGGCGCCCGCGGAAATACCGGAGGTTGCGGCCAATATGGCCAGCGCTACCGTCCGTCGAATCATGCTGCGCACCGGACCACTGTGTTCGATAATCTACCATCGGCATGACCCGCATCGGCGCGCTCGTGGTTCACGGGATGGGTCGTCAAGAGGCCCATTTTTCGGAAGGTCTGCGAACGGCGGTCCTCAGTCAATTGGGCGCGGACGCGGGCCGACTCGAGTGGGCTGAGGTGTTGTGGGCGCCCGTGCTCGAGCCGCGCGAAACCGCGGTGTGGGATGCGATGAACGCGGCCGTCAGTCCCGGCGGCGCGCCGATCCGTCTTGATCAGGTCGGCATCCGCCAATTCGTGCTGCACAATTTCGGCGACGCCACGGCGTATCAGCGCGATCGCAACGTGGAGAGTGCCGGCGCCCTGATTCATCAGCGTGTCTCGACCGGCATTGAGACGCTTCAGGCCGCGTTGGGCGATCCCACCGCGCCCATCGTCGTGCTCGCGCATTCGCTGGGCGGACACATCATGTCCAACTATCTTTGGGACCGGCAGCATCATCGGCCCGGCGGCCCGGTGCTGCAGCTCGCCCCGTTGCCCACGCTGGCCGGCATGATTACGTTCGGTTGCAACATCCCGCTGTTCGCGCTGGCGTACCGCGACGCCAAACCGATCAACCTTCCGGGCGAGGCCGTCATCAAGCCTGAGGTGCGCGACGCCGTACGATGGCTCAATTTTCTCGACCAGGACGATGTGCTGGGCTTGCCCCTTCGTCCGCTGTACCTGAGGGATTTCGACGCGCTCACGGTGGCTCAGCAGGGGACCGTGGCCCGCCTCGAGGACTACGAGATCAGTGTGGGCGGTCTGCTCACCGGCTGGAATCCGGCGTCGCACGATTACTACTGGGAAGACGCGGATTTCACCGGGCCCGTCGCCGGCTATTTCAAGAGCCTCATAACCGCCGTCGACATGTGAAAGTTTTGCGTCTTTCCGCCTGTTTCCCGGTTCACGGTCTCCTGTTCCCCAGTTCGCCGTTCCCCAGTTCCCCAGTTGTTATACGATCCCCGCACTTATGAACGACCGGAATACCGCCGTGATCGACCCGTCCCGCAAGTATCTGCCGCTGCTTCTGCTGCTGTTCGTCG